>WNFS01001669.1_pt1 | contig 17650 bp, 16 predicted proteins | sample 5400141 | NCBI WGS metagenome assembly WNFS01 (sample SAMN13153358, study PRJNA577476) | soil metagenome | isolation source: 60 cm saprolite under Madrone tree | place: USA:California | collected 2016-06-14
CTACAAACATCACGAAAGACCTGCGCAAAGTGCTGCTGGGTCTTGAAGCCACAGGCCACGGCCACGTCCAATACTCGCGCATCAGGAGCACGCAACATCGCTTTAGCGCGCTCAATCCTTTGACGCAGAACAAATTGATGCGGGGTCTCGCCCGTTGACTTGCGAAACATCCTCGCGAAATGGGCCGTGCTCAATCCTACCGATTGCGCCATCTCGTCGAGACTCAAGTCGTCTTCCATCTTCACATGGACCAACTCTTTAATCCTTCGCAAGCGCGCTGAGCCCAACCCGCCTCGGTATATCTGCACAGGGCGGTGCCTTATTGCATGATCTTTCACCAGCGCTACGGCCATCGCCTGTTCAATAGAATCCAGAAACAGTCGCCCGCTCGGAAACCCAGCAACCATCTCCGCATGAGCCGCCGCAACCAGGGCATCCAGGCGGGGGTCCGCGAACTTGCGCTGTGGGTGCAGTTCCACCTCACCATAAGCTCCGTCCGAGGCAGCCATCAGTGGCGCATCGGAAATACCGACCTGCAGATGCGGTGTGGCCATCAGTCCAACCCACTCTCCCAGATGACGGTCGCACAGTGCTAAATCGCCCGCTGCGTAGTCGAACTTTTCCATCGCGGAACGCCGCGAGCCCCACTCAATTGAGCCGCGGCCCAACATCATCGCGAAAGCCTGATCATGCCGCACCCAATGACGCGGCTCTGTGACAGATTCAGGTGGAAAGAGTTCAACTCTCATTCTTTTGCTTTGTGCCGTCGTGTTCTGGATATCGCCGAGGGCTCTCCAGGCGCTGTCAAGACCTTCTCATTTGATGTATCTCTGTGGCAGGGCGATACATGCGTTTCTTGCCTCTGACCTGGAGGTCGCGGCCTGTACAAAGAGGCGTTCCAGGCCGTTTTCCTCCTAATTTTCAACCCACAACCCAACCCACAACCTGCGATGTCTTGTACGATTTCCGCGTATTTTGGCAGCAGCGTGCGGAGAATCAGCAGGTCCAAAGTGCCTTGTAGCAATTCGATGCGCTCTTTGGATGGTCGACAAGTGGGAAGTTAAGCGGGCATTCACTCGGGAACAATCCCCACGGTCCGACCGCGGAAAGCTAAGTGATCTAGGAGAAAACTTCAGGCAGCGGCTGAGGAACCGGCACCTCGAAGAACCCGGCAGGCTCTGGATGAATGATGGTTTGGCCGCGAGATAGAAAGATGGCTATCCGTTCCAGGCCATCATGGGTCCAATCCCAGAAGAATCGTACAGGATGCCCCGCCATCATAATTGCGCGGCTATTCTCCTCTTTTTGCGTTCCAGGATTCTCTCTCCAAAAACCATTTTGCCGACCACTGGGCTCTTCCAATTTGGCTCCATTCATGGCTATAATAGCCATGAGAAAGGAACAGTCAAATGCGCAGCGTGAATGTGGCGGAACTAAAGAACCGGCTGAGCAAGTACCTTACGTTCGCCAAAGGAGGCGAAGAAGTGGTGATCCGAGACCGTAATCTCCCGGTGGCCAAACTGGTTCCGTTTTCAGCGGAAGGTGCCGACGATCAGGAACTCGTGTTGGTTGCGGCGGGGAAACTGCGTCTCCCCAAGGTGCGACTCGATGTAAAGGCGCTCTTGAAGATTCCAACGGGAAGCGTTGCAGGGAACAAGGCGATTCAAGCCGTTCTCGCCGACAGAGAAGAAGAACTGTGAAAAAAACGACCGCGTTTTGGGATGCCAGCGCGCTGGTTCCCTTGTGTGTCCACGAAGCCGCGAGTCGTCACGCTCAGTCCCATCTGAGGAGATTTGCGCCCGCAGTTTGGTGGGGAAGTCTCGTAGAGGTTCACAGTGCTATTTGCCGCCTCCATCGCGACGAGGAGATAACCGATCTCGACAAACACGGTGCGGTGGCACGACTGCGTTTGCTAAACCGTGGGTGGAGGGAAATTCTTCCCGGCGATCAGGTTCGTGATTTGGCGACGCAGTTGCTGGATAAGCATTCCTTGCGGGCGGCCGATAGCTTGCAACTTGCCGCGTCGTTGATCTGGTGCGAACAGCGTCCCTCCAGGAGAAGCTTCATCTGCGGGGACCAGCGATTGGCCAAGGCCGCAGAGTCAGCGGGATTCTCAGTTCTCGAACTTTCAAGAGTTGTTCCCTGAACGAAATATCACGCCTTGTCTTTAGCCGTTCCTGCTCAGGCCTTCCCTATGGTCAGGGATGGGTCGATGACAACGTCGAGTTGTGTGCTTCGGCTGGTGATCCGGTCGACCTTCCCGGTACGCTCGCCAGATCGTCAGCGCAAGCGAAATAATCGCTTCTGCTCTTCACAGAACTTGTATTTCTAGGCGCGGAACCAACGACCGCTACACTGATAGGGGCGAGGTCAGTGGTTCAAGTCCACCCAGGCCCACCATTCAATTCCGTGACCTAGCAAGATCGCAAAATCAATCTCCGCCACAATTTTCGGTCTTCGCCTTGTGTATGGAAGCCTTCGTCTTTCTCGTTCGGTCCTGCGAAATATTCGGTGGTTCCAAAACGGCACAGCTGTTCCCACAATCGCATCCCTTCCAACGAATCGTACTTCGAGAGACGGCGAAACAAAGAGGATCGAGTAATAAACTGTTCCTGAGATCGAAACATCGTGGAACTAAAGTTGCCCTTGTATTCGCCGATGCAATCGCAAAGAGAGCTTGATGCCCCGGTTGACGATCGGGACATACACCGCAGCGTGCTGGAGGATCTGCCGACCGGGGTGTACCTGGTGGGGCGATTCGCTGCCGGCGACGATCGCCATGGGAGCAGCGGCGGCGAGGGTGGACGACGACGAGCTTTTCATCCTGGCGCGAAAAGAAGGCTTGATGGCACTGGAGACGGACAGCGACGCGCCGGACAAGAGCCCCATTTTTTCCAAATATCCAAAATTTCTTAAGGACCATCACGCACTGGCTTCGTGTGCGACACAATCCGAATGGCGTCGAGCGGAGGCGTTGAACCCCTTGACGTGGACCAGATGATGGAGCTGGATATGGATGGGCACCATCACGAGACGTCCGTACCGATCGCTTCGCTTTCCACCATGCCTGACGCCCTGCCCGGATTGGAGATCGTGGCGGCGGTATTATAATCAGGCCAAATGACCCAATGGCTGTCGAGAAATGCTTTGCCGAGGCTGCTCGACTGCCGGGAAGGTCGCAATAACTATGATATATTTTCCGTGTATTTCGCGAGTCAGATCGTTGTTCTTCCTCGCCGCTTTTCGGGAGTCTTCCATGCAATTATCCAACCCGTTCAAAACTCTGTTGTCCGCGCTTGTCGTGCTCGCCGCGGTGTGCTTGGGCAGTTCATTCGCGCCGGCTCACCATCACTCCAATCCGGCTGCAGAAGCCAAGAGCCAAGCGTGCCCGAGTGATGACAGCGGGTTGCAGTTACGCGCCGGTTTTTGCGCAACGGTCTTCGCTGACGACATTGGTCACGCCCGCCATATGGTAGTTGCGCCGAGCGGAGTCCTTTACGTCAACACCTGGTCGGGCAGGTACTACGGCAACGACACGCCGCACGCAGGCGGTTTCCTCTTAGCCCTGCAAGACAAGGGCGGCGCGGGAAGGGCCGATGTGATTGAGCGCTTTGGCGAAACCGTCCAAAGCGGCGGAGCAGGCGGTACGGGCATCGGCATGTATAAAGGATCGATCTACGCCGAGATCAATGATCGCATTGTGCGGTATTCCTTGCCCGCCGGCTCCATCGTGCCGAGCGGCTCTGCCGATACTATCGTCTCGGGCTTGCCTCTGGGCGGCGACCATCCCATGCATCCATTCATCATCAATGCCGAAGGATCGATGTACGTTGATGTCGCCAGCGCGACCAATTCCTGCCAGCTGAAAAATCGGACACTCAAGTCGCCCGGCGCAGACCCCTGTATGGAACTTGAGACACGCGGAGGCATCTGGCGCTACGACGCGAATAAGACGAACCAAACTTTTTCAACGGCCGACCGCTACGCGACGGGAATTCGCAACGCGGAAGGTTTTGCCATCGACTCGAGTGGGCGAGTGTTTGTAACTCAACATGGACGCGACCAGCTGCACGCTAATTGGCCCGACCTGTTCAAACCCGACCAGGAGGCGACGCTGCCCGCTGAAGAGTTGTTGCTTCTGAAGGCAAAGGGTGACTATGGCTGGCCTGAGTGCTACTACGACCAGTTCGAACAAAAGTTGGTTCTGGCGCCGGAATACGGTGGCGACGACGGCAAAACCATCGGCGTATGCGCGAACAAGATTGCTCCCGTTGCCGCGTTTCCCGCCCATTGGGCGCCGAATGCAATGGTGCGTTACGACCAGAAGCAATTTCCTGCGCGCTACCGTGATGGCGTCTTCATCGCCTTCCACGGGTCATGGAATCGGGCGCCATACGCACAAGGTGGCTACAACGTGGTTTTTCAGCCGCTCGCCGGGGACCGCGCATCCGGCCAGTGCGAAATATTTGCGGATGGTTTTGCAGGAGCGGTGAAGTCGCCGGCCAAAGCTGAACATCGTCCCACTGGCTTGGCGGTGGGACCGGATGGCTCGCTCTTTGTTTCCGACGATATACGCGGGCGGATCTATCGGATTGTCTACCAAGGCGGTTCCGCGGCCGGTGCCGCGAACGTCATGGCATGTCCGAGCTTAACGGCTCCGTCCGGGAACCCCGTTGAAGTGGCAGCGCAACCGCCAGAGGGCACGCATCCAGACGCTGGCGCGGCCGCGAGCAATCTTCCCGTTCCTGAAGGCGCGACACGAGAAATGGTTGCGCTCGGTGAGCGCATCTACCGCGGCCAAGTGGGCGGAGCGGCGTGCACGGGTTGCCATGGTGAGAAAGGTGAGGGTAGCCCTCTGGGACCCGATCTAACGGGTAAGAAATGGCTGTGGAGCGATGGTAGCTATGCCGGAATCGCGAAAACGATAACCAACGGTGTGTCGCAGCCGAAACAATACCGCAGCCCCATGCCGCCAATGGGCGGAGCACAACTTACGCCCCAGCAGGCATCAGCGCTTGCAGCGTATGTGTGGAGCCTGAGCCATCAGGCGCCAGCCAATCGGAAATAATCGCCTAAGCCGTCGTTCTGATAAGCGCCGTAATCGCAAGCTACGCAAACTTGTCACGCCTGGCGCCCTGTTCAGGATGCTGGGCCGCTAAAGCATTTTGAATTAGGACGGCGCTGCACGGTCTTTTCTAGTGACCGGCGGGTTTCTGGTCCGGCGGAGGTGGCATGGGAGGAGGGGTGAACTTGGCGTCTTCGACAGGAACGTTTTGCTGGACTTGGTCGACTTGAATGGTGAAGCGGTTGCCGGGACGGGCGAGGGTCCAGCGGTAAGGGATCTTTACGCCGTCGGTGTCGCGGTAGTCGGCGTAATCGATTTGCGTGGGATTGCGGCCGAGAGGGGTTTCGGCATAGCGGACCAGGCGAAGCAACAAGCCGGACCGTTGATCAAAGTAAAGCCGCAAGGGGGCCTGGCCTTCGTTGCGGCCGATCACGAGATACGTGTCGTGGCCGTCGATTTTTTCGCCGGGGACGACGGTAAACTTTTTGTACAGAGTTTTGACGTGCGCTGCGAAATAGAGGTCGGAGTCTATGCGCGCTGCGTCGTTTTCCGCGGCGGACATCATGTGGGAGTGGCCGGCGTTGCTCAGCCAGCCTTGCTTGCCATCGAAGGCGGTGATGCTCTCGCCATTGGGCATGTGCATGATGGAAATGCGCTTGTCGGGGGCCTTTGCGTAGACTTCGATGGGGAGTTGCTGGGCGTTGGCGGTGATTTTCCCTTTTTCGATGCGGCTGGTGACTTTTTGCAGCGCGGCTTCGCCGCCGATCGCGGCTAGATATTTGTCGAGGAGCTGGTCGGCGGGCGGCAGGACAGGTTTCGCGTCGGCCGGCGCTTTGGCGCTTGCTGCTGCGGGCTTGGGTTCTTCGTCGGTGATGACGGGCGTGGCAACTGGATCGGCTGCGCCGCGATGGCAGGAATAGCAGGTCACGTCGCGGTGGCCCTCGAAATTTTCTTTGTTGACGGCGAACATCATCTCCATCATTTTGCGAGCGGTGACTTTCGTCTTTTTGTCATCTTTCTCGAACTCAAGACCTTTATCGCCGCGGACGTGGCAGTACTCGCACTCGACGCCGAGCGAGGCAGTGACGAATTGCATGGCGGGAAATACTTGATCGGCTGGGACACCTTTCAGGACCTTGATGTTTTTGAACTGCTCTTCCGCGAGTTTGGGGGCGGCCGGCGATTGCGGGGCGGCGCTGGATTGAGCTTTCGTGGCGGCGATGACCAGCGCGGCACTCAGCGCCAATCCACACATGACAAATGCAGCGTTGCGTCGGTGCAAACTCATTCTCAGCTCCCTACCTTTAATTTTTCGAGAAAAAGTGTATCAGAAAGTGGACTGTGGCTGAGCGCGCAGAAATAGCGGCGACGCGGACGCGGCTTAAGCGGGGAGATCGCCGCGCTTGGCGAGAGCTGTGATTCGGTCAGCTGCGCGGAAGGCCAGCGCTTCGATGGTCATGGTGGGCTGGCCGCGTCCGGAGGTGACTAGGCTGCTGCCATCGCAGAGAAAAAGATTTTTTACGTCGTGCGTCCGGTGGTCGGAGTTGACGACGGAAGTTTTCGGATCGTTGCCCATGCGGCAGGTGCCGAGGAGATGCACGGCGAATTGCTGCTCCTGGACGGGGGGCGCCCACATTTTTTTCGCGCCCGCGGCCTCGACGAGTTCTGCCGAGCGCGCGTTCAGCCAGGCCGACAGTTTGAGGTCATCGGGATGATCTTTGTACGTCAGGCGAAGTGCGGGGAGGCCCCAGGCGTCTTTCAGGTCGGGGTCGAGCGAAAAGCTGTTGTTCTCGACGGGCAACGACGTGCCGTGGCCGAAGATCTCGCAGGTGCGAGTGAAGTTGTGGCTTAGGACTTCCTTGAAGCCCTTGCCCCAGCGAGGGGAGCCGGGAGGGAGATTGCCGAGAGCGAAACCGATGGGCGTCATGTCGAAACGGGCGTCTAGCCCGCCGCCACCGTGGAAGCCAACCTTATCGGGATCGAGCTCGTAAAAATCGTGCAGAATGCGGCTGACTGCGAACCCTTTGTAATCGTTGAGCGGCTCTTCGAATACGGCGGTCGTGACGCCGCCGCTGTTGAGCATCAGATTTTTGCCGACGTAGCCGCTACTATTGGCGAGGCCGTCGGGAAATTGTTTATTGGCGCTGAGCAGAAGGAGGCGCGGAGTCTCGGCGCCGTTCGCGCAAACGACTACGGCTTTGGCTTTCTGGCGCTGGAGATTGCGCTGCGCGTCGAAATAAACGGCGCCGGTGGCCCGGCCGGTGGCGTCCAGCTCGATGCGGTGCACATAGGAATTCGGGCGGATTTCGCAGCGGCCGGTTTTTTCGGCCATGCGAATGGCAGTGGCGAGGGAGCTGGATTTTGCGCCGACTTCGCAACCGAACGCGAGGCAGAAGCCGCAATTGATACAAGCGCTGCGACCTGGGCGCGGCTGCGAAAGAATGGCCATGGGCGCGGGGAACGGATGCCAACCGAGCTTGCGGGCGGCGCGCTCGAAAATCACGCCGCTGGATTTTACGGGGAGCGGAGGCATCGGGTAACGCTTGGAACGCGGCGGGTCGAAAGGGCTCGCGTCGGCGAGGCCGGAGACGCCGATCTCCCATTCGACTTTGGTGTAGTAGGGCTCGAGGTCGGCGTAGGTAATGGGCCAATCGGATAAGGTGGCGCCGGGGATGGAGCCGACTTTGCTGCGCTCGACGAAATCGATTTCGTGGAAGCGCCAGAAATTGGCCGTGAAATGCGTGCTGGTGCCGCCGACTAGGCGACCGTATACGAGAGCGCGCTGGGGTTTGGCTTTATCCTGAGGCGTCTTGCGAAAGGTTGTGGGCTGAAGGTCAGGATGATTGGTGAGGAGATCCTGATTGAGGACTTTTATCTCGTCGTGAACAAAATCTTTTTCGGTGAGGTACGGGCCCTGTTCTAGAACAACGACGCGGAATCCGTTGCCAGATAGTTCTTTGGCGAGAATGCCGCCGGCGGCGCCGGAGCCGATGATGACGAAGTCGACTTCGTCGGTGGTTTTGTATTTGGGCTGATCGAGCATCATGATTTGGATTTTTCCGTGTCCGGAGGATTCGTCTGCCAGCCTGGATAGTCTTTGTCGTAATAGCCAAAGGGCGGTTGGAACATGTGTTCGTTATCGCGGCCGATCACTTTCCAGCCGACGGCGTCGTGGTTGCCGCGTTTGTCGGAGTCAGGATCGATGAGAAATCCCATGATGGTGTGCACACGCACGGTTTCGAAAAAAGATTGGGCGGCTGCACCGCGACGCGATCGCCGACTTCCCGCAGCAGCCGACGACTGCTCATCCAAAGATTGCAGGATTTGATCCTGCTGCTCGAGTGTAGCGGCAGAGAATTTCTGCGTGCTAGGAAACATTTCGTGCGTTTTGGCATGGAGTTCGGGCAAACCTTCGGTATAGGCCTTCTGGTCATCTTTCGCGAAAGTGGCGAGGGCGCGGTCGATGAAAAAGACGACACCGGCTTCGTGGGCACCCGGCGTGTCGGTCGTGGGAATGATGCGGGCGGAGATGGCGTCGACTTCCGCGGCGTGATCAGCAGAAAAAAATTCAAACTTGGCTGGCGCGGCGGATTGGGCGGCATGGCGCGCGTAAGTAGCCGCCGAGAGCATGGCGGGCCAGTGCGCCGACATCCAGGCGGCCGAAATCCCTGTTAGACTCTGCGACAAAAACCAGCGGCGTGAGAGATTGCTTTCCATAGATTCGCGCGCACAACGTGAAAGAAGTAAAGTGAATGTATGCTGTGAGTCGCGCAGGGTCAAGAAGAAAGCGACTCAGCATGCAAACCATTTTGGTCCGATTGGGGACACTTGTTTGCGGAGTGTCGCGGCCCTAGTGTACGATCTCGCTGTCACGCAGAAAAAATCAAATTCTCGATTGGTTGTAGCAAAAGAATGGCTACCTTTTCAGGCGCGATAGGAACCGGAAGCAAGTGGCTGCTCGACAAGATCGTGGGCGTTTTGGCCGCGACGGGCGTCAATCCCAATTTTCTGACGTTTCTCGGCTTGGTTGTGAATTTTATCGCGGCAGCAAATTTCGCTCTCGGAAATTTCCGGATTGCGGCGGTGATTATTTTCTGCGCGGGCTTTCTGGACATTTTGGATGGCCAGGTGGCGCGGCGGCAAAATCGCGTGACGGCGTTTGGCGCTTTCTACGATTCGACGCTCGACCGTTACGCGGATATGGCGCTGTACATGGGGCTGCTCGTGTATTACTCAGTCAGCGGGCGGACGCCTTACGTCGTGCTGGCAGCAGTGGCGACGGCTGGCTCTGTGATGGTTAGTTATGCCCGGGCGCGCGCGGAGTCGCTCATCCCGCTTTGCAAAGTCGGCTTCATGGAGCGGCCAGAGCGGCTTGTTTTGCTGATCATCGGCGGTCTCACGACACGGATGGGGGCAGTGCTTTGGGTGATTGCGGTGGTCTCGACCACCACCGTGATAGATCGCATAGTGTTTACGTGGCAGGAAACGAAAGCGGGCCGCACCATTCCCGGGATCAAACTGCCTTCGTGACATTTCTTTATTGGTTTTCGGTTTAGAGATTGGCGTATCGACCGAAACCGTTTAAGACTCTACTCACCCTATTTTTCTAAACTCGCTTCGACAGGCGCGGAGATGATTTCGTGCACTCGGTCGCGCAGCGCTGGGACATCTTTCTTGGTCATTCCCTTCGTCTCGATGACGTCGTGAAGATAGACCGCAATTGTGGCGGGCCAAAGCATCCAGTGGCCAGTGCGATGATGCTTGATGGAACCGACCAGGCTGACGGGAATAATCGGGATGCCGAGCTGTTGCGCGACGCGGAAGCCACCTTCTTCGAATACATCGACGTGGCCGTCGCGCGTGCGCTTGGCTTCGGGAAAAATGATGAGGCTCGTCCCTCCGTCGATGGCGTCCTGCGTCAGACGCCACATGCGCTTGAGATCGGAAGGACGGCGCACGTCCGGGACAGGGACGTTGCCGAAGCGCTTCATGAGCCAGCCGTAGGCGGGAATTTTGAAGTGAGATTCCAGTTCCCAGCCGCGGACGTATTGGGGAATGGCGCAATACAGCATGAACGGATCAAAAAGATTTACGTGATTCACCATGAAGAAGCAGGTGCGTTGGGGATCAAAGCCGGGCGAACGAATGACTTCCACGCGCGCTCCTGAGAGATAGACGATCCGGCGACAAAAGCTGCGCTGAAGCCAGTCGTGCTTGTGCGGGTCCAGAAAAATTCCCAGAAAGACGAGCGAGGGAGCGACGAGGAAAAAATGCAAGCCGCTCAGAACCCACAGAAACGCGCTGCGCAGGGCCAGCAGTCCGCGGTTCATATATAGATGTCCACGGCGGCAGGCATGGCGTCGAGGGAGACGCACTCGAGCGCGGCAATTTCGCCATCGATCAGCACATCCACAGGAACTTGGACCTCAAATTCTACGTGACGCACGGCGCGGCGCGAAGCCAAAGGATGTTCGATGTGCGTGCCGTCATAGAGCCTAGGCAACATACGGAGCAATCCGATGCGCCCGATCGGGCCCCATCGGACAAATTCGATCAGACCGTCCGTCGGATCAGCATGAGGCGCGATGAGCATCGTGCCTCCGGTGAATTTGCTGTTGCTGAACGAGAGAAAAAGGCAGCGGCTTTCGTCCCAATCCTTGTCCTCATCGCAACGCAAGCGAAAAGCGCTGCGGCGCAACTGAACAACGCGCACGAAAACACCGAGCAGATACCCGAGATAGCCGAAGGGTTTGAAATAGCGATTCGTTAGAGCGCCCACGTCGGCCGTGAAACCCAGGCTGAGAAGGTTGAACGAATAAATTTCGCCCTTGGTGTGCGTCAGCCGAATCAGATCGACCGCGCGCTTTCGGCCTTGGATCAGGGCTTCCAGAGAAGCGCCGGCGCCATCTTTGGTGAAATCGCGGAGAAACGAATTGCCCGTTCCGAGCGGAAGAAATCCGAGCGCGATGCGCTCCTTGCCGCGAGCGCGCTCATAAACACCGTTTAGAATTTCATGCGCAGTGCCGTCTCCGCCGACCGCAATGAAGCGGCGATAGCCCTGCTCATAGGCTTCCCGAGCGAGTTCGACGGCATGGCCGGGGCCTGTCGAAGCAACGACGTCGATCTTCAGACCCTTCTCGCGCAGCCCGGCGAGAGCAGGCCCGGCGAGCTTGGCCGAACGGCCCCCGCCAGCAGCGGGATTGACGATTGCAAAGAATTGATGCCTCAAAGTCGTCTCATTCGCTCAACGGAAATGTTCGTTCTCAATCGCGCCTGACCACATCACAACGGCAGAAAGGCGGTGGCGCGGTCGAGCTTCGCAAGCTGCTCTGCAAGCGCGTTTCTTTTTATTTTAAGCGAAGCAGTGCGCGGAAAATCTTCGTCGAACAAAACCACCCCGTGAATTCGCTTGTAATTCAGAAGCTTACTGTTGCGCGCGGAAATATCGCGGCGGAGTTCTTCGGTGTAAGTTTGGCCGGGCTCGAGATGGAGCGCAAGGAGGAGTTGCTCGCCGACCATGGAGCGTTGCGGCCAGATATAGTTGGCGGCAAAAACACAAAATTCCTTCACGGGCAGACTTTCGAAGAGGGCTTCGATGTCTTCAGGATAAATGTTTTTGCCTTCCTCGGTAACGATCATGTTTTTCTTGCGGCCGAAGAGTTGCAAATGGCCTGCAGCATCGAAACGTCCCAAATCGCCCGTCATCAGCCATCCGTCGACAATAGTCTCAGCCGTAAGTTCCGGCTCGTTGAGGTAGCCGGACATGATTGTTTTGCTGCGAACAGAAACCTCGCCGATTCCATCAGCACCCGGATTGGTGATGCGAACTTCCATACCGGGAAGGGGTTTGCCGACGGTGTCGGCTCGGAAGGGTTTGAGATCGTTCACGGTGATAGCGGTGCCCGCTTCGGTCAGTCCATAGCCATTGGCGACAGGGAGGCCGAGATCGTAAAAGAATTGCAAAGTCTGCGGCTCGGTGAAGGCGCCGCCGACGATAATGGTGCGCAGTTCACCACCGAAGGGCTCGTGGATTTGTTTCAACAAGCGGCGGCTGAGACCGAGCCGCGGACGGCTCTTTGTCAGCGCTTTATTGACGGCGACGATCGCGTTAAACACTTTGCGCTTGCCAGGAGAAAGCTCGTCGAAGCGCGCCTGCAAACCCTTCTGCAGATTCCTCAGCACGAGCGGAACGAGGCTGACATACGTGATCTTGTATTTTGAAAATGCCTCGCGCACATATTCCGGTCGCAGCGTGCGCAGATGCACCACGGCTGCGCCACAAATGAATGGCCCGAAGAAGCCCACCATGAAGTCGATGGCGTGATTCGTCGGCAGAATGCTGAGGTAACGTACTCCAGGTGCGAAAGGATAGATCGATGTGAGCGCGACACACTGTTCAAGGTAATTTTCGTGGGTCATCATGCAGCCTTTGGGGCGGCCGCCGGTGCCGGAAGAATAGACGATGCAGGCCGTGTCCTGGCGCATTCGTGGAACGAAAGCTGGTTCACCGGTTCCCTGAAAATCTTCCCAGCGCTGAGCACCGGCCAGATCGGCGTTCTTGGGCGCATCGGTCACAAGGACGGTGCTCACATTCGGTGTGGCCGAGCGGCCCTCGGAAGCGCTCAGTTGGCGCCAGATCGGATATTCGGTGGTCAGAACTTTAGCGCCGGAGTGCTTGAGCAGTTGCCATTGTTCATCGGGCGTGAGTTTGTAATCGAGCGGAACAAACACGCCGCCCGCATAAAAAACTGCATACGCGGAAATCAGCCACTTGGACTGATTTGTCATGATGATGCTCGCTCGATCGCCCGCGACGAAGCCCGCCTTTTGCAGCGCCTTCGCGAGCGGGCGTGCGCGCTCTTTGAAGTCGCGGTAAGTGAGGCGCTCTTTTTCTCGCTCGCGGTCGGCTTCGATCAGGCAGATTTCGTTCGCGAATTCCTCAAGCGCGTCTTTCAACGCCGCGCCAATAGATTGGTATTTGGAAAGATCGAGCATTACAACCGGGACTGAATCCTCGAGGCGAGCGTGCGGAAGTCGCTCACGCCCTGCACTTCGTAATCGGGCAACTCAATGCCAAAATGGTTTTCGAGGCGGCTCAGCATCTCGAGAGTTTGCAGGCTGTCGATGCCGAGCTTCTTGAAAAAATCGTCTTCAGGCGCGAGCGAGCCCGCCGGCACGTTGAAGTGCTTCGAAGCCAGATCGAGAACTTCCTGGGTAGTTTGCTCAAGTGTGCGCATGGAGTCTCAATTTATCATTCTCGCGGGGGGAAAGAAAACCAGGTGGCCTGCCGGTTAAGCAGCACGCGGAAGGTCCAGACGATAGCCCGAATCAGAGCAGGACGAGGCCGCGGCGAATTCCAAGGGAAACGGCTTCGGTGCGAGTGGATGCGCCCAGCTTGCCTAGGATAGAGGCGACGTGAAACTTGACGGTGTGCTCGGAGATGGAAAGTTTGGCGGCGATTTCTTTGTTGACGAGGCCGCTTGCGAGCATTTGCAGCACTTCCCTCTCGCGACGCGTGAGGGGTTCCGCGAGATCCGCTAGAGGCCTTAAGCCGGCCGATGCCGTCGGCAGCGCTGCCTGGATTTCCGACGGATGGACTACGACAAGGCCTGCAATCGCTGCTTGCAGCGCGGCAGCCAATTGATCTGGCGAGACTTCCGAAGGAAGTATCACGCGAACCCCCGCTCGAAGGGCATCCCCGGTCCACCCGGGCCGCGAGCGATCCGTCAATAAGATCACCGTTGTTTCGGCGGCCAATTCCGAACCCACGATCGCGTCCAACGTAGCCTCTGAGCCATCGCTGGACGCATCCACGAGAACAACGTCTGGTTCAGCATCCAAGATTTGTTCGAAGAGGGATTCCAGGCTCGCGCTCCTGCCGACAACCGACGCTCCGCTTGCGGCGAGCAGATTCTCGAGTCCGCTACGCGCGAGGGGTGACGCAGCGACGATAAACACGCGAATCACGCGGCGACAGAACTCCTTCCGGCAACCTGTTGGCCGATTTGTACAGCGACGCGACGCACTCGCGCATAATCGCCGCGCAAGAATTCCAAGCGCAGAGGCCGCGGGCCTTTCGCTTCGAGAGAACGGGCCAAGTCGGCGGTGGAATGGAAGGGGTGCTCTTCCGTGCCAAGCAGAATGTCGCCGGGCAAGAGCGAGGCCCGCGCCGCCGGACTTCCCGGCTCAATTTCGAGAATTACCAATCCGAATGCGTGTGCATTCCCGCGCGGCACACGCACGGGTTGCAACGTCACGCCGAGCCACGCGCTGCGGGGCCCGGCAAAAAGGAATTGATTGACGGCGTTGCTCGGAATCGCAAGCGCGAGCCGGCCCGCGACCATGGTGTTGATGCCGATTACACGGCCGCCCGCGTCGGCTAGCGGACCGCCGGAATTGCCGGGAGCGAGGCGCACGTTGGCCTGCACCCAGGTTTGCGAACCAAAGCCGCGAAGCGGGCCTACCGCGTGGATGACTCCTGTTGTGAGCGCTCCAACAAAACCAAGCGGGTTGCCGATAGCAATGGCTAGTTCTCCGGGGCGAAGCTTCGAAGAATCCGCGGAATTCACCGCCGGCAAATCATTCGCACTGACGCGAAGCGCAGCAAGGTCTAGCTGCGGATCGCGCGACGTGATGCTGGCATGGAGTTCAAGTCCGTCCCAGAGTTGCACACGAGTATGCGAGCCGCGCGCGACATGGGCGTTCGTGACGATTAGTCCATCTCCGCTCCAGATGACACCTGAGCCGCTGCCACGGTCACCAGCCTGAATGAGCACCGTGGAACGGCGGAGCCGTTCCGCAACTTCGCCGAAACCTTCGAAACTCATGTTAGTTGTCTCCGCGCGGACGTTCGGCCACCGCGATGCTGACGTCCTGGGCCGCTCCGCCACGGACAATCTTTGCGGTCAATGATTTGCCGATATTTTCCGGCTGCAGATGGGATTGCACGTCTTCGAAGCGCGCGATGCTTTGACCCGCCAGCGAAACCAGAATGTCGCCGATCAGCATTCCTGCTTTGTGTGCCGGTCCACCGGGTTCGACGTCAAGCAGGATTGCACCGGTTTTTTCCTTGCGTTGCAGAGAAGTGCGAAGCGCATCGGGCAAACGCACCGTCTGCAACCCGACACCAAGATAGCCGCGCGGGATGTGGCCCTTCTGGAGCAGAATGTCCACAACGCGGTTGACGTGCGGGGCAGGAACGATAATCGCACCAAATCTGGCGAAGCGTGGCGTGGCGATTCCAACGACTTGTCCTTGTGCGTCCACGACTGCGCCTCCAACCGCGGTGGACTGCAGGCTTACGTCCAGGCGTATGTACGGAGTGAGTGACGCGCCAGTCCACGAGCGGCGCTCCCCTGCCACCAGGCTGACGACGCCGAGCGCGGCGACCGGACCGCTGGCCCGCGTGCGGCCAACAACCATTGTGAGATTGCCGGGCTTCAAGGATTCGACGGCGCCGAATCTTGTTGTGCTTGCCGAGGCGTCGGCACATTTCAGGACGGCGAGGTCCGTCGAAACATCACGGCCGACAAGCTCTGCGGCAACAACGCGACCGTCCGGCAATGTCACCTGAATTTCTTCGTCGCGGCGAAGTGCGTGCTCGGCCGTGACGATAATACGCGTGCGCCAAATCACGCCGCTGGACGAACCACGCGACTCCGTGTGGACTGCAACGGTCGATACAGCCGCTTGTTCGGTCGTTTGTGCTAATGCGTTTGAAAGTTCCATCAATTGTGCGGACATCTTTTGTGGCCTCCATGAACAAGATGCTTCAAGCGGAGGCGAGTCTACATCCGCCATTCGGCTAGGTCGTGACTTGGAAAGATGGGTGGGTGGTGCGTTGACTTCGGGAACGAGCGGATCAAGGGAGGTATGGCATGGCGTCGGTGGATTCCACAAATTTCTTGAGCGCGGCCATGACTGTGGGGCGCGCAAAAAGTTCGCAGAACAGATCGATTTCGCGGCGCAACTCGTCGTGTGGAATGGGCTTTACGAATTTTTTCGCGGCCGCTCGCGTGACCGCATCGAACTTCGTGATTTGCGCCGCGGCCGACCGCGCCGCCCGCAAAGTTTCGCCTTCCGCGGCGAGTTGAGCCACCAACCCCGCCACCTGGGCGCGAGCGGCGTTGACGCTTCGGCCCGTGAGCAGCAAATCTCGCATAAACGCATTGCCGACATCGCGCTTCAGGCGCGGGATGCCGCCGAAGCCGGGGATCAGGCCGAGGCGCAGCTCGGGAAAAGCGAATCGCGCCATCGCGTCAGCGATTATGATGTCGCACGTCAGTGCGAGTTCAAAACCGCCGCCAAAACAAACGCCACTAACGGCCGCGATCGTCACGAACGGCGCCCCATCAATAGAATTAAACACTGCATGGATGCGCTCAATAAATGCTCGGACACCGGCGAGCCGCTCTTTCTCGGCGAGCTGCGCCGCGCTGTGATGCAGCTCGCGGAGGTCGGCGCCAGCAGAAAATCCATGCTTACGGTTGCTGGAAATGATGCAGACTGCGGTTTCGGGTATCAGCGCCGGGAAAGAGGCCACAAATTGTTCGAGCTCCGCCAACATGGTGGTTCCGATTTCGTTGGCGGGCTCGTGATCAAGCGTTAACTCAATTACGCCTTCGCGCCATTCCCAGCGAAGAGCTTTGCCGGTAAACGACTTCACACCTTGCTCCCGGCAGCCGCTTTGCTTTCGAGGGCCTCCGCATACATCGCACTGATTTCTGCCGCGAATCGCGCGCTGATGGCGTCGCGGCGCAATTTGCCCATAACGGTCAGGAGCCCATTTTCGGGAGTGAGATTCTCGGTGAGCACGGTGAAATTGCGAATTTGGCGGTAGTGTGGAAGCTCAGGATTTAATGTGTCCAGCGCGACTTGCACAGCGGCACGATCGACAGCGCCCGCCACAAGCGCGCAAAGAAAGCCACGGCCATTGCCGACAACAACGATCTGTTGCGCGCCGGGAAGCAGGCTGGCCAGCTTATCTTCGATCGGCTCGGGGGTAATTTTGTGACCCGAATTCAGCACGATCAGGTTCTTGATGCGGCCGATGATGCGCCAATTGCCGCGCTCGTTCTTTGCGCCTTGATCGCCGGTGCGAAACCAGCCGTCGTGCAGGACGCGCGCCGTTTCCTCCTGGCGATTCCAATACCCGGGAAAAACGTTAGGTCCGCGCACCACGATTTCGTCATTCTCGGCGATTTTCATCTCGATGCCGCGGATGGTGGGTCCGACGTGGCCGGTATCTACCGTTCCATGGGGATCGTCCATGGTACAGATGCCCGTCGTTTCCGTGAGTCCGTACACCTGCAACACAGAAACTCCAAGCATGCGAAAGAAGTCTTGTGTTTCAGGAGCAAGTGGCGCGGAGCCACAAATCAATGCGCGAAGGTTGGGACCGAAACGCTCTTTGATTTTGCTGAAGATGAGTTTGCGGCCGAGAGCCAGCCATAATGGGTCGAACCCCCGTGTGCTTCGTGTCTGCTGACGTTGTGAGGCATCGCGGGCTCCAGCGAATAGCGAGCGAATCAGAGCAGAGCGTTTTGCGATGGTATCCTCGACGCCACGGCGCACACGCTCGAGCAA
>WNFS01001464.1_pt1 | contig 17647 bp, 14 predicted proteins | sample 5400141 | NCBI WGS metagenome assembly WNFS01 (sample SAMN13153358, study PRJNA577476) | soil metagenome | isolation source: 60 cm saprolite under Madrone tree | place: USA:California | collected 2016-06-14
CGACACGTGCACGTGCGGCTGTAAATTCACCCTGGCGCAATGCCGCATCTGGGATTCCGCGTGCGCCGTCAGCAAAGCCGCCACAGAAAAAATCATCGCCGAAGTTTCATCCGAACCAAAGGCTCCTGTGAGTCCCGCCCCGCCGAATGCTCCAGCGGCTTCATCGACGCCTTCAGCAGCGGCTCCGCCAACGACTCCTTCTGCAACTCCGAAAGCATCGTCTTCGGCGCCATCGCCTGCCGTGAAGCCATCTCCTTCCACGCAGCCAAATTCGTCTGCGCCAGAGAAACCACCTCCCGCGCCTCCGCAGCCAGGGAACGAAAAGTAAGCGCGGCCGGGAATACCCTACAAAAATGCAGGTGAATCTCGCGGCACCTTGCAGACTCGCAGTTGCTCACGTTCGCCTCCGCCCTCATACTCTTTCTTTCGGTGATGGCTGCTCTCGCGAAAATTCTTTTCTTTCTAGCACTCGTCCTCTCGTTTACAGGACTTCTTTCTCCGCCCGTTGCTCTCACCATCGGGATTCTGTTCGGTCTAAGTTTCACGCATCCGTACGCGGCGGCCGCACGAACATCCGCGAGAATTCTGCTCCAGGTCTGCGTTGTTGCCCTCGGCTTCGGCATGAATCTGCACGAAGTTCTGAAAGCCGGCCGCAGCGGTTTCATCTACACCGCACTGGGAATTTCGTTTGCGCTATTGGCGGGTCTCGCTCTCGGAAAATTGCTGCGAGTTCGCGGGAATTCTTCGTTTCTGGTTACAGCGGGCACGGCCATCTGCGGCGGCAGCGCCATCGCCGCGATCGGCCCCATTCTTCACGCCGACGACGAAGAGATGAGCGTGTCTCTCGGCACAGTTTTTATTCTAAATTCCGTCGCGCTACTGATTTTCCCGCCGATTGGCGGCGTGCTCCATCTTTCGCAATCGCAATTCGGCCTCTGGGCCGCGCTAGCCATTCATGACACAAGTTCCGTCGTTGGCGCCGCGGCCAAATACGGCCCAGAGGCTCTGGTCATCGGCACGACAGTAAAACTGGCCCGCGCCCTCTGGATCGTTCCTCTGGCCCTCTCGACCGCAGCGCTCAAGCACGGCAAATCCAAGATTCAATTCCCGTGGTTCATTTTGTTTTTTTGCCTTGCCGCGATTTTCAACACCTACTTTCCCGCAGTCTCTCCGTTGTCACACTCACTCTTTACTCTCGGACGACTCGGCCTCACAGCGACTCTATTCCTCATTGGCACCGGCATCTCGCGCGCCACTCTTAAAGAGGTGGGCTGGCGCCCGCTGCTGCAAGGAGTATTTCTCTGGGCGATTGTCGCCATAGCTTCGCTTTATTTCATTCGAATCGGCTGGATTTCGTTGTAGGCATTTTCAAAAGCTTCCGCCAGGAGTTCGTTCGAACGGCGAACGCCTTCACAAACTGCGTTGCATCTCCTGGAATTGTTCAAACGAATTTATTTTTCTAAGAGATCCATCACGGCGGACGTCATGGCCTTGACTCCGGTTCGAATCGCCGGATCGGGAACGGGAGCGAATTCGCTGGAGTGCGGGCCCGGCAGGCGGGCGCCCTTTTCCATCGCGTCTTTTAATTTTACGGGGTCGGAGGCGCCGAGCCAGAACATGCAGATGGGCGGCTTGGGATCCTCGAGAGCGAAGAGACTGAAGTCCTCGCTGGCCATGATGGGCTCGCCGGCGAGCACATTTTCTTTTCCGAGAGCGCGCTCGAGCGAGGCGCCGACGCGCCGCGTGAGCTCCGGATTGTTGATAGTGGCGGGAACGTGGTCTGCGGCCACTTCCACGATGGGCGCGCGCTCGGCGGGGACACCTGCGGCGGCGGCGATGCCGTTTGTGATTCTTGTGATTGCCGCGAGCACTTTTTCGCGTTGCTGAGGATTCATGGTTCGAACGGTGAGCTGCAAGTGCGCTTCATCGGGAATGATGTTGTGCTTTGTGCCGGCATGAAACGAGCCGACGGTGACTACTGTTGGAAGCTGTGGATCCATTTCGCGGCTGACAATGGTTTGCAGGGCGACGACAATTTCCGAGGCGATGACGATGGGATCTTTTCCGGCTTGCGGCGCGGCTCCGTGGCCGCCAATGCCGCGCACGGTAATGTCCACGGAATCGGCGCCTGCCAGAAGGGGTCCAGCGTGCCAGGAAACCTTGCCCGCAGGAACAGCAGCCGCGTCATGGAGCGCGAGGACGTAGTCCGGTCGGGGAAATTTCCTGAAGAGCCCGGCGCGGAGCATGGCTTGCGCGCCGCCGACGGTTTCTTCGGCTGGCTGGCCGATGAAGACGACGGTGCCGCTCCAGCGATCTTTCAACTGCGCAAGCATGCGAGCCGTGCCGAGAAAAACGGTCATGTGCAGGTCATGGCCGCAAGCATGCATGACGCCGACTTCGCCGCCGCCCGCGCGAGCCACTTTTACGTGGCTGGCGTAGGGCAGGCCGGTGTTTTCGATGATCGGAAGCGCGTCCATGTCGGTTCGAACGTAAACCACGGGGCCGGGGCCGTTTTTCAGGGCCGCGACGATGCCGTAGGCATTCAGACCTGGCTCAGCGTATTGGCCGAAATGATCGGTGACGTCGTAGCCGGTTTTTCTTAAGTCGGCGGCTATTAGAGCGGATGTTTCTTTTTCCTGCGTGGAGAGCTCAGGATTTTCGTGCAGATGTTTGTACGTCGCAAGGAGCGAGTCAGCTTCTTTGTTGATGCGCTGATCCAAATCGTTTTGCGCAAAGAGCGCCGCGGACATGGATAGTGCGGCAGCGAGAGTAAACACGCTGGTTCGAATTGCGGAGTTCATGAGTTCACCTCGAAGAATCGGCATTCTAGCACTGGCCGCTGGCGATGTTGCCCGCTCATTTCCCTTCGGCTGCGGGCCGGGGAACACAGACTCAAGTCTGTGCCACTGGTTGGTTGCTATGGAACGAATTGCGGGCTACACTCGCGCCGGAAATCTGAAGTTCATTTTCCATAAAGATTTGAATGGAGGCTTGCCGTGAATCGTCGCGTCAGTTTTCTACTCATTGTTCTTGTTGCTGGTGGAGTCCTTACCGTTCGCGGAGCGTTTTCGCAACCTGAGCCGCAGACTACGCGCAAGGTGTTCAACGCGCCCGAGAAGACGGTGCAGGCGCCTTTCAGCGATGGGATACTTGCCGGGAATACGCTGTATTTGGCGGGGAGAATTGGGTTGGACCCTAAGACAGGAAAGCCGCCGGCAGAGATCGAGGAGGAGATCAAGCTCATGCTCGATAGCCTGAAAGGCACTTTGACGCAGGCGGGCATGACCATGGACGACCTGGTGTATGTACAGATCGCTTGCACGGACTTGACCCTGTTCGACAAATTCAACCCCATCTATAAGAGCTACTTCAAGACCACGGACTATCCGGCGAGAGAATTCATCGGTGCGGGATCGCTACTCCGCGGCGGGCACTTCGAATTGCAGGCGATTGCGGTTCGGCGGTAAAGCGATAATCTGGTTGGCGCGTAGCCCGGAGAAAGCCATGGCGCAGATGCCGTATCGGGGCGAAATTGCGGATGGACTAGCAGTCGGGAAGCGCGTACGCCTAACAGCGTTAAGTAAATGAGAGAAATCTTAACGTGGGCGTAAAAGAACGCAAAGCGCGGCAGAAGAAGTTCTTGCGGCAGGAAATTATGGATGCCGCCAGCGAGCTCTTTGTGCGCGATGGTTATGAAAATGTTTCGATGCGCCGGATTGCGGACAAGATCGAATACTCGCCCACGACTATCTATCTGTATTTCAAGGACAAGGCGGAGCTGCTGGATCAAGTCTGCCAAGAGACATTCTCGCGATTGGTGGTGCGGCTGAGCAAGATTATGGAGCAGCAGACGGACCCCGTGGAGCGGCTGAAGCGGGGGCTGGTGGCTTATATCGAGTTTGGGCTCGAAAACCCGCACCACTATAGGGCCACGTTTATGATGCCGAGGCCTGAGGGATTCGATAAGAAAAAATACCACCAGGAGGATTCGCCCGGGATGCAGGCGTTTTCGTTCCTAACGCGTGGACTGGCGGACTGTGTGAATGCCGGCCAAATGCCGGCTATGAATGTGGAACTGGCAAGCCAAACGCTTTGGGCGGGGATCCATGGAATCACGGCGCTGCTGATTACCCACAGCAGCTTTCCGTGGGTGGGCCGCGAGAAAGTGATTCATTCCACGGTAGATACGCTGGTAACAGGACTGAGCACCTAGGCCCGCTATTTCTTCCTCATTAACTTAACATCGTTCATAAGACGAGCAGTGTTACTTTTTCCGTGACTCCTACGTAAAGCGATAGGGGGCTCTCCTCAGCGAGCCGGAAAGTGACTTCTCGTTAGACCGTATTTGGGCACAAAGTATATGACCGCATATAGACAAATGACCATATAAGGTCATCCATGAGACTCGGTTCCATTCGTACAATCTATTTAAGTCGTGTAGAATAAGTATTTTGCGAATGAACAAGATTTAACGCGGGATGGTGAGTCTGGTGCATCAAGCTAGCTGCGATGGGATGGAAACGATGCTAAGAATCACGACAGAAAAGAAACGTGGCAAGACGGTGCTGAGCGTCGAAGGACGCTTGGCCGGGCAGTGGGTGGCGGCACTGGAGCAGTGCTGGCGGGAGCGGGCTGAGGGCGAGAAATTCAGCGTGGATCTGTGCGGGGTGAGCTTCATTGATGCGGCAGGCAAAGCGTTGCTGAAGGAGATTCACCAACAGGGCGGGAAGTTGACTGCGGAGGGGTGCCTGAACGAAGCGATCGTAGAGGAAATCTCGGGGCGGGATAAAACAGGAAAGCCAGGCTGCTGGAGTCGGAAGAAAGGTTCGCACATTATCTTCTATGTGGCGTTCTTCAGTTTGTTGGTGACGCCGGCGGTTGCGCGGGCGCAAGCGGCCGGAAAGCAGAACCCGTTGCCGGGGAATGCGCCGGCCGGAGTGATGCGCCTGACGCTGGATCAAGCGGTGAGCTTGGCGCTGAAACAGAATCCGACCGTGCAGATCGCGGTTTTGACGGCAGCGGAGAGTGTTCAGGACCGAAACGTGGCGCGCGCGGCGCTTCTACCGCAAGCGAGCTTGAATGTAACGGACACTGTCGAGCGGCTCAACCTGCAGGCGTTTATTGGCAAGAGTTTCCCGGGATTTGCTCAACACGCTGGTCCTTTCCAAATTTTCTCGGCAGGGCCGGGATTCAGTGCGCCGATTTTCGATCTGACTCTGTTCTGGCGCTACCAGGAGGCGCGTGAAACGGCGAATGCCAGCAAAGCCGACAGTCTTTCAACGCGCGAGCAAGTAATTCTGCTGGTGGTGTCGCAGTACATCGGCACGCTGCGTGCCGTTGCGAATGTGCAGGCCTCTCAGTCGCGGGTCGAGCTGGCACAGGCGCTTTACGACCAGGCCGCGGACTTGCAGAAGGAAGGCGTAGGCACGGGGATCGACACGCTGCGCGCCAATGTGGAACTGCAAAACGAGAAGCAGACGCTGCTGCAAGCACAAGACGACCGGGACACTTCTCTGTTCGGCCTGAGTCGCTTGCTGAATCTCGACCCGCGCCAGAACATCGAATTGGGAGATTCTCTGAGCTTTTTCGATACGCCACAGCCGGAAATGGAGGCCAGCATCGAATCGGCGCTGGGCGAGCGGCAAGAATGGAAGGCGCTGCAGGAACGAGTCAAAGCGGCGGGACTGGAGAAGAAGGCTACGCAGTCGTCGCGGCTGCCGACCCTGGACTTTAGCGGGAACTGGGCCTACGAAGGGTCTTCGTCGAGGACCGGAATCCCGGTCTATACGTACCAGGCCGGTGTGAGTGTGCCGATATTTACAGGCGGCCGGATCCACGCGGAAATCGTGAGGGCGGATTTAGAAATTCAGCGATTGCTGCAGCAGGAAGACGACTTGCGAAATCAGATCGCGCTCGACGTGAAGACGGCGCTGATAAATTTGGATTCCGCGCGGAACCAGGTGGCCGTGGCGAATCTGGGTGTGCAGCTTTCGAAAGAAGAAGTGGATCAGGCGCGGGACCGCTTCAAGGCGGGTGTGGCCAACAATATTGAAGTGATCCAGGCGCAGGATTCGCTGGCGCGCGCGAACGACAACCAGATCGCAGCGCTCTACCGGTTCAATCAGGCGCGCGCTGACTATGCGCGTTCGATTGGGCAGATGGAAAAAGTTTACTCGAAGTGAGGGGAACCGATGAGCATTGAGATCGAGGTAGGACTGGAAAACGCGACAAAGGCACGGCCGGTCATGGAAGAAGTCCCGCTCGAGAGAGAAGCGCCGAAGGGGCTGGCGAATCCGAGGGTACAGCTGGTGGCGATTCTTGGCGGCGTGGTGTTGATTGCCGCGCTGGCTGGTTTGTTCCTTTACTACCACAACCGGGAGAGCACGGATGATGCGCAGATCGACGGGCACATCACGCCGATCGCTTCGAAGATTTACGGGAAAGTGGCGAACGTTTTGATCGACGACAACCAGGCCGTGAAAGCGGGCCAGCCGCTGGTGAAGATCGATCCGCGCGATTACCAGGCCGCGGTGGATCAGGCCAAGGCGGCGCTGGAGTTGGCGGAAGGCGAGGCGCGATCAGCGGGAGTGGATGTGCCGCGGACGATCGAAAATGTGGCCAGCGGGAACTCGAGTGCGGACGCACAGCTGCAGGGGACGCTGGCGGACGAGGCGCGCATGCAAGCGACCTACGAACAAGCGCAGACGGCGGATCTGGCATTTGCGCAAGCGAACGTGAACAAGAGCATGGCGAACGCAGCGCTGGCGCAAGCGGATTTGGCGCGGTACAAGCCGCTGATGGAGCGAGACGAGATTTCGAAACAGCAGTACGACGCGGCGAAAGCCAATGCGGATGTCACGGCGAGCGCGTTGAGGGCGGACCAGGAAAAATTGGCGCAGGCGCAGAGAAATGTGGAAGTGGTAAAGGCGCAACTGGATGCGGCGAAGGCGCGCGTGCTGCAAGCAAGGGCCAGTGTCGAAGCAGCGCGCGCGGACGACAAGCAGGTGGGCATGCGCACAGCGGATGCTCAAGCGAAAGTGGCGAAAGTGGCGCAGGCGCGCGCGTCGCTGGAGGCAGCGCAGCTGAATTTGAGTTACACGGACGTGGCGGCTCCAGTGAACGGTGTGGCGACGCACAAGCAGGTCGAGCCGGGACAGATTGTGCAAGCTGGCCAGGGGCTGCTGGTGGTTGTGCCGCTGCAAGACGTGTGGGTGACGGCGAATTTCAAAGAGACACAGCTGAAATACATGAAGGCGGGTCAGAAGGCGGAAGTGAAAGTCGATACGTATGGGATGACTTTTAGTGGGCACGTGGATTCGATTGCGGGAGCGACGGGCGGAGTGCTCAGTTTGCTGCCGCCGGAAAACGCGACGGGGAATTACGTGAAAGTAGTCCAGAGGATACCCGTGAAGATCGTTCTGGATCCGATTCCGCCGGACAAAGCGGTGTTGCGGCCCGGAATGAATGTCGACGCGACGGTCATTACGAAGTAATGCGGATGCCGTCGCGTTGTGCGAATTAAGGCAGCGAATGGAACGACAGAAAGATTCGCGATTGAGTGGAATAAAGAAAGTAAGTAGAGCAGTCAAACGTAACAACCAGTAGAGGGTCAGGGAGCCAGAGTCGAACGGGCCATGCGGAACAGAATACTAGCCACGTTAAGGATGCCGGACGGGTCGATCAACCCCTGGGTGATCGCCGTGACGGTTACGCTAGCTACGTTCATGGAAGTCCTGGACACGTCGATCGCAAACGTTGCGCTGCCGCATATTTCGGGAAATTTGTCAGCGGGCGCGGACGAATCGACGTGGGTGCTGACGTCCTACCTGGTCTCGAACGCGATCGTGTTGCCGCTTTCGGGATGGCTTTCGAGCTTGATTGGACGCAAGCGGTTTTACATGTCTTGCGTGGCTCTGTTTACGGTCAGTTCGTTTTTGTGCGGGCTGGCGCCGAGCCTGGGCGTGCTGGTGCTTTTCCGGATTTTGCAGGGCGTGGGCGGCGGCGGGCTGCAACCCAGCGAGCAGGCGATTTTAAACGACACGTTTCCGCTGGCGAAGCGCGGCATGGCGTTTGCGGTTTACGGGATTGCGGTGGTGGTGGCTCCAACGATTGGACCGTGGCTGGGCGGTTGGATTACGGACAATTATTCGTGGCGATGGATTTTCTATATCAACGTGCCCGTCGGAATTATTTCACTGCTGCTGACGTCGGTACTGATTTCGGACCCGCCGCACATGAAGCGCGCGAGCGTCAAGAGAGGATTCCGAATCGACTACATCGGCATCGGGTTGATCAGCCTGGGGCTGGGAAGCATGCAGATTGTTTTGGACAAAGGACAGCGCGACGACTGGCTGGCCTCGGGCTTCATCCAGGTTTTCGTTGCGCTGATGCTTATCGGGATTATCGCCGGAATCATTTGGGAGTGGCGTCACAAGGAGCCGGTCGTCGATTTGAAGATGCTGAAGGACCGGAACTTCGCGGTCTCGACCGTAGCGATGTTTTTCCTCGGATTCGTACTGTATTCGAGCACGGTGCTGATTCCGCAATTCCTGCAAGAGATGCTGGGTTACACAGCCGAGCTTGCGGGAAAGGCGCTATCACCAGGCGGCGCGGTGATTATGCTGATGATGCCAGTCGCTGGAATCCTGGTGTCAAAGCTAGATACGAGGATTCTAGTTACGTTTGGCTGCATGGTTTGCGCGATTGCACTTTTCTGGATGGCGGGCTGGGATTTGGGACTCGATTACAGCCATGCGGTGCGAGCGCGAATGCTGCAGAGCTTTGGACTGGCGTTTTTGTTCATCCCAATCAACGTGGCGGCGTTTGCATACGTGCCAAAAGAAAAAACGAATATGGGGACGGGAATCATCAATCTGGCGCGAAACATCGGAGCGAGCGTAGGAATCGCGACAGTTACGACGATGCTGGAGCGGCGGACACAATTTCATCAGGCGCATTTGGTCGAAAGTGTGAACAGTTTAAATCCGGCGCTGCTCGCGATGACGAACGGAAACACGGCGCGTCTAATCTCATACGGGTCGGGCGCTTCGCATGCCGCAATGCAGGCGAAGGGCATGGTGTACAACCTGGTGCAAGGCCAGTCCGCGATGCTGGCCTTCATCGACAACTTCAAGATGTTGGGCGTCGTTTTCCTGGCGGTCATCCCAGTCTTGTTGATGATGAGGAAACCGAGAGTGCCAGCCGGAGGTGTCGCGGCGCACTGAGGCGCGAAAGTGTTCATGCTGGGGTCAAGAGATTCGTAGAGCCAAGTTTTGCAGTGATTTTTTGCAGTAATTGGGGGGAAAGATGGCAACTCAAGCGGCAGTAGCGACACAAACGGCAGTGGGAACGCAGTTCAATGAAGACAAGCTGATTCGCGCCGGGCAGAAGGGCGATGCGCAGGCGGTGGAAACCCTATTCCGCCGGTATCAGCGGCCGCTCTTTCAGACGGCGTTGCGCGTCCTCGGCAATACGGAAGACGCCGAAGATGCTTTGCAAGACGGACTGCTTTCCGCGTACCGCAACATGAATCGCTTCGAGGGGCGGTCGCAGTTTTCCACGTGGCTGACGCGCATTGTGATCAACGCGGCGCTGATGAGGCGCCGTAGCGCGAAGGCGCGGCCGGCGGTTTCGCTGGATGAACCTCCGCGTGAAGACGAGTTGCCGATCAACGAGCGGTTCGCAGCCGAAGGTCCGAACCCGGAGCAAGTGTTTGCGGGAACAGAGCTGCGGGAGATGATCAGCGAAAACCTGGACGAACTTTCGCCACTGCTTCGGACGGCCTTTGTGCTGCGTGAAGTGGAAGGCTATTCGACCGGGGAAGCTGCGAAGAAACTCGGAGTGACCGAGAACACCTTGAAGGCGCGGTTGTGGCGCGCGCGGCATCAACTGGCCGAGCGGCTTGGGCAGCGCCTGCGGCGCATCAAGGACGACATGACTGGCGGCGGCATGGGCGACGCCGAGTGCAGCTATTGCTGATGGGCTGAAGTAGCGACCTAAAGACGTAAGGAAGCAACGAGGGCCAGCGAAATTTGCTGGCCCTTTTTTTTGTGGGACTCGTCGATTGTGCGAACTGAGAAAGAGGCAGCCAAGATTCATCGCATACAGAATGCGCGTACCATGGGGAAATCAAACACCTTGTCCAGATAGGTTTCGAATCGGTGCCGGCGCCAGACTATGACTTTTCCTTTTCTTTTAAGAAACGACGCAGATTGATGCGGCAAATCGCGGCGGCCAGCATCCAAAAACTTTCCGGCTACTTCCGTGCCTGCTTTGTGAAATCACCGCCGATGGTGGGTTAGGTTCCGATTTCTGTGTGGGAAGCCGCCAGGCAGTTAAGTTCAAGCTCGATGACCGGCGATGGGCTCGCTATTGCCGCGGAAGGTTCGTTGTTTCAAAGGTGGGAAAAGCGTAGGCTGCCTAAGTCGACGCTCCAGATTAGACATTGCGGCCCTTAACGGTTTCTGTACACCTCCGACGGAGGGTTTTATGGGAAACGTGCTTCAGGATTTGCGGTATGGAGTTCGGATGCTAGCCAAATCGCCGGGGTTTACGGCGGTGGCGGTGCTGTCGCTGACGCTGGGCATCGGGGCCAACACGACCATCTTTACGCTGGCTAAGGCGGTCTTTCTGAAGTCGATTCCGGTGAAAGAGCCTGCGCGATTGATGAGTCTTTTCTCAACCGCGCAGAGTAAGGGAGGCCCTCTCCAGGAATACTTGCCAACGCCCAACCCGAATGCAGTGGACTACCGCGAGAAAAACGATGTGTTTTCGGGAGCGGCTATCGCGATTCCCACGGGAGCGGAACTGACCGTCGGCGGCAAAAAAGTGCAGATGTTCTGCGAAGTGGTAAACGCGAATTTCTTTGATGTGGTGGGCGTGCAGCCAAAGCTGGGGCGCGGCTTTACCGCAGAGGAAGACAAAACACCGCAACCGGTCGTGGTGATTAGTTATGCGTTTTGGAACCGCGAGCTTGGCGGCGATCCGAAGTTGCTGGGACGAGCGATTCAAATCAACGAGCAGGATTACACCGTGGTTGGAATCATGCCGAGCGAATTTCACGACGTTGGAGTGCTGGGTAGCCCGGACGCCTGGATTCCAATGCCGATGCACGATCAGGTGCTCACGGGAGTAGCCAAGGATTGGTTCAATCAACGGGCCTTTCGAATGACGTTCATGGTGGCGCGGCTCAAACCGGATGTGACGGTCGCGCAGGCGCGAGCCTCGATCCACAACCTTGGATTGCAACTCGAAAAAGAGTTTCCGAAGGACAACGGCGGGCGGAACGAAATGCTCGTGCCGATCGATCAAACCGCGATCCCACCGCAACTGCGAAGCGTGTACGTTCGGGCCGGATCGTTGATGTTTGTGATCGTTGGACTCGTGCTGCTCATCGCGTGCGCGAACGTGGCCAATCTGCTGCTGGCGCGCGCCACACAGAGGCACCGGGAAATTGGCGTGCGGCTGGCGATGGGTGCATCAAGAATCCGGCTGGTGCGGCAGCTGCTGACGGAAAGCTTGCTGATGGGGCTTCTGGCCGGAGCGTTGGGAATCCTGTTTGCGTATTGGGGTCGCTCGCTGCTGCGTTCGCTTTTGCCGCCGGGCTTACAGCGCCGCCTTGACTTCACGCTGGATGGGCGGGTGTTGCTTTACACGATAGGCCTTTCTCTTGTGGCCATCGTGTTGTTCGGGCTAGTTCCGTCGCTCGAAGCGTCGAAGGCGGACCGCATCGCGGCGTTGAAAGATCGTACTGGAAATCCCACGGGGAGCGCGCGCTGGTACGGTCTTCGAGGCGTACTGGTGATGATTCAGGTGGCGCTCTCGTTGATTGCTCTTGTCGGAGCAGGACTCTTCATCCATAGCCTGCGCAACGCCCAAGAGATGGACCCTGGATTCGAAGTCAAACATGAGATGGTGATGTTCCTGAACCTGGGCGCGGAGCATTACGCGCAGCCGCGGGCGGAGCAGTTTTACAAGGATGTGGTGGAGCGGCTTGCCGGGGTTGCGACCGTGCAAAGCGCTAGTATTTCGGATACGTTTCCGTTTTCTGGCGGACTAGCGCGCACAACTTTCACGGATGGCGTGGACATCACGGACCCTCGTAACGGCAAGCTGACGCCGGTGATCGCAGTGCAGCGGGGATATTTTTCGACGGCAGGAATCAAGATGATGCAGGGGCGGGACTTCAACGAACACGACGATCTGCAAGGAGCGATGGCGGGGATCGTGAACAAGGCGGCAGCGGACCAGATGTGGCCGGGAGTGGATCCGGTCGGCAAGCACATACACTTTCTCGGGGAGACATGGGACATAGCGATCGTGGGCGAGGTGGGCACCGTCAAGTACCAGACGCTGGGCGAACCGCCACAAGCGATCGTTTACTTGCCGTTGAAGCAACACTACTCACCCCAGGTGGTGTTGTATGTACACACGAGCGGGGATCCGGAGAAGGCGATCCCGAGCGTGCGCAGCACGGTGCAAGCGCTTGGGCCGGCGGTTCCGCTGCTGAATGTGCAGACGGTGTCGCAGGTTTTGGTGCAATCGCTGACGGCACCGCGAGTCGGGGCGGAATTGCTGGGAAGTTTCGGCTTGCTGGCGCTGGTACTTGCAGCCATGGGTACTTATGGTGTGATGTCCTACTCCGTCAGCCAGCGAACGCAAGAGGTGGGAATCCGCATGTCGCTGGGCGCGCAACCTCGCGATGTACTTCGGCTGATTTTGGCAAACGGGATGGCGATGGTGTGCGCAGGAGTGCTGGTGGGGCTTGGGGTTTCCACTTTGCTTGCGCGGAGCATGAGCAGTTTGCTTTATGGCATCGGCGCGTTTGATGCGCCAAGCTTTTTGATTACGGCGGCGCTTCTGGTGGCGGTGGCGTTGGCGGCGTGTTACCTTCCGGCGCGGCGAGCCATGCACGTTGATCCCATTATTGCATTGCGCTATGAATAAGCCGTGCTGGTAGACCCCCGAACGAATGAAGAAACAGGGGCGGTCGGCGGCGTGGGTAGTTCCTCACTTTATGTGGATGCGGTCGGCGTTGTCGTAGGCAGACATGTCGGAGAGGATGACCTTGTCGCCTTCCTTGAGTCCATCGAGGACCTCGATGGCGTTGACGGACGAGCGGCCAAGCTTGACCTTGACGCGGGCCGCTGCGGTTCCGTCACTAGCAAGCCTGAACAGAGAGACCGTGGAATTTGCTGCGGCGTGGACTGGGCGTCCGATGTAGAGAATATTATCGAGCTTTTCGATGTCGATGGTGGCGTCGATCGGGAGGTCGGTGCCGGCGCCTTCGGGCAGGGGGCCATCGAGGGAGACATAGACGGTGCGGGTGCCGTCCGACGAGGATGCGTTGATGCCGGTGACATGACCCTTCACTAAGCCTTTGCGCGTATCTATTGTCGCGGTTTGATTCGGGCGCACGTCGGCAGTCATAACGATCGGGAGAGCTACGTGCGCGACTAGGCCGGCGGAATCTTCGGCGCGGACGAGCGTTCCTAGTCCACGGACTTGCCGAAACATGGGACCTCGCTTTACGGTGTCGGTCCAGATGGAGTTGTTGCCTACGGTGGGTATGTCGCGGGAGGTGCTGCCGCCGACACCGCCGGCGACACCGCCGTTAATACCGTCCCCGACTCCGCGGATAGCGCCGCTTAAAACTCCTTGTGCGACTCCCTTGGCTAAACCGCTTGCGACGCCGCTTGCAACGCCTCCCGCTACGCCGCCTTGCGGAGGATTTTGTCCGGCGCGCGGCGCGGCTTTGAGGGGGAAAGTCCATACGGCGAGGATTGCGGCCAGTGCGACACAGCACGATGTGGCCGTCAATGAGGTGATCAGTCTTATTCGGGACATACGAACCTCCTTTAACATGAGAGCGACGCGCTCGGGGAGTTGCCGCTCGACGAGAAATGGCGGCGCAGGAATGGCCGCGGTGCGGCTGCGGCCGGTGGCAAATTCGAGCAGAGCTTCGAGGTAGGGCTTCGGCTGTTGCGTGAGTCGTACGACTTCCCTGTCCACGACCTGCTCGCGCGAGAGGCGGACGCGCGCGATGAGCCAGGCGATAGCGGGATGAAACCACAGCGCGGCGCGAAGAATTTCTTCCGCCAAATGATGGGCCCAATCGTGGCGTTGGACGTGAAGGAGTTCGTGGCAGGCAATCGTGGCTTGGAATTGCGCGCTCATGGATGGGAAGCGTTCGGGCAGAAGAACTACGGGAGCCGCGAAGCCAAAAGTGACGGGCGAATCTACATCGGGGGAAAGGCGAAACTCGGCGCTGGTGTTCACGCGCGTGCGCATTTCTTCGAGGACGGCTGCGAATTCAGGGAAGCGGCGAATTGGCGACGATGCTTGGCGGAGTTGGCGAAGTCTTACGAGCCCCATCGCAAGGATTACGAATCGCGCGGCAATTCCCGCGAGAATTACGGCACCGAGAATCTGGGCGATGATTTGAAGGCCGGGAAAATGCCAGAGCGAGACGGGGGAGCTCGATGCGGGGAGGACGCGAGCGGCTGCCATGTCCGGCGCGATATCGATTGCGGCGACGCCTGGCAGGCGATGCCAGGGCTGGATGATTGGGAGCAGCAGGCTGATGGCCAGGAGCGCGCGCCAATAGACGAGAAGTACGCGAGGCTGGCGGATTTGGAGAAGGCGCGGAAGAAATCCAGCGGCGAGCGCGAGCAGAGCTACCTGAGCGCTCCAAAAGATGAGATTCGAAAACCACAACGGAATATTCATCAGCGACTCCGGATTGCGTCCATCCATTTCAGAACGCTCATTTTATTTCCTCGATCAGACGCGCCAGTTTTTGCAAATCTTTTTCGCGGATGTGGCGGGTCTCGACAAGATGGACGAGGAGCGGCTCGGCTGAGCCGTTGAAAACGCGATCGATGAATTCCCGGATCATGCCGCCGATGACCTGGTTCTTCGGGTGCGCGGGGCGATAAAGGAAGGCGCGGTCCTGGCGGCGCTTTTTCAAATAGCCTTTGTTTTCGAGGATCGTCATCATGGTCATGACGGTGGTATAGGCGATTTTGCGGCGCTCGAGGAGCGCTTCATAAATATCGCGGACGGTGGCGGCTTCGCGCTGCCAGACGAGCTTCATGATTTCGAGTTCCTGAGGGGTGAGTGTGCTGTGCTTGGGTCTCATGGCTATCCGTTTTGTAGTACTAAGTAATTCGTATGTCAAGAGAAAAATGAGGGGAGATGGGGAGGTGCGAGATCGTCCCAGTGGCCGCGCCTCATTCTTCGCGCAGAGTCTTGGCGGGGTCGATCCTTGCAACTCCGAGGGCGGGCGCTGTTGTTGCGATAAGCGTGACAACAGAGAGCGTCAGTACAACGGTCAGGATGGTCGGCACGTCATACGTCATAGAGAACGCTGCGCATAACGCGAAGCGCGCCAGCGGAGAGGAGCAATCCCGCAAACAATCCGAGAGCAGCGGCGGCGACTCCCGTCCGGCTGATGTGGATCATGGCCTTCTGAACGGTCGAACCCAGGGCCATGCCGATGCCGATCTCGCGCGTCCTTTGCGCTACCATCTTGGCCACCAGCGCAAAGATACCAACCGCGCTGAGCAATAGCGCGAGCGAGGCCATGGCAGCCAGCAGCGCGACTTCGATCCGTTGTGTGGCGAGCGTTGCGGCCATCGGCTCCTTCATATCGTAAAAGCCAGAAAAAGGCAGGTTGGGGTCGGCGCTTGCCAAGGCGCTCTGCATTTGGACTTTCAGATCTTGCGATGGGCCGTCCACCGGTCCTTTTTTCGGGCGGGCAGTGCGAACAATCCAGCTTGGCTGAAACCAGGCATGCGTGACGGAAAGAGATTTGGCATCCACGATTTGTTCAGCAGGAGTGGCTGCTGACAGACGCTTTCACCTGGCGATCTCTTGGGTAGCCATCTAACCCGAGTATGCATTCGTTTGGGTAAGATATCAACCCATAAAGTTCTAGCGAAAACCGTAATTTTCCAACGAAAAGGTGATGAGCAGTAAAGGGCAAAGAGGCGGCTAGCAGGCTCTGGATCACCCGAGAACGGCTAGGGCTTGGGTGACTAGGGCGAAGGCGAGACAGAGCGCGTTAACGGGAACCGGCTGAGTGACCAGCGGCGCGGGCGGACGAGGATGGATGCGCTTCGACCGTGACCGGAGTTGTCGGCAGGTTTACGACCGTAACGCTGGACGGCGCCCATGCGAGCTGCCCGTTGCTATTCGCGACTTCCTGGACGATTTTGGTGAACAACTTATCTTGCATGGCGGTTCGTTTCGCGTAGTCGACGACGTAGCTGACGGTGAATTCCAACGACCCGGCATTTACGACGAGCGCGACGGTAGGTTCCAGCGGAGGATTTGCGCTTCGAAAGTTGTCACTCACCGTTTTCCAGGAGGTGTGGGCTTCGACCAGGTATTCGCCAATCGCTTCTCTGGCCCCGCGTAGAAGCATCTCCCCGGCAAACTGGCAATTGCTGGCGGTTGTAAACAGCACTTTAATCTCGTCCCAGACAAAACGGAAACCTTGCGAATAGTTGAAAATGGGCACTTTCAACACGATGCTGTTGGGGATGCGAACGATGCGGCCGTTGTACCGGTCCTTGCTGACCCAGTTGCCCGTTTCCATCATCGTGGTTCGCAGGAGGCCGATGTCGATCACGTCACCGCGAGTATCGCCAATCTGAACTCTGTCTCCCACGCTGTACAGTTTTGAAAAACCGATGGAGAAAGCGCCGCCAATGCTGGCCACCACGTCCTGCAGGGCTACTGCAACACCCGCGCCGACGACACCGAGTGTGACGCTAAGTCGGCCCAAGCGATCTTCAAAAAGGATAGCGAGGAAAAGGAGAATCGAGAGGTATCCCGCAAAGACAACGAACTTGCGTACCTTATAGCGTGAGTCGGCTTGGCCGAAGCGCCGGGGCAGAGTTTTTTCGAGCAAGCGAAAAATGGCGTGAATCAGGAGGATTCCGACAACTGCGGCAAGGCACTTCGCGAAGAGCGAAAGCGAAACAGTCTGTTGCAAGAGTTCATTCATCCAGTCACCATCATCTCCAACTGCTGCTAGAGAGTAAAGTAAGCCCCGGGACTTTTATCACCATCGGGCAACCGCGATTTCCGATTAACGGGGCTCGCCTGACCTTATGATGCGGTTCGTCCACTGATGGGAGCGATAAATCACGTCATCGGAAACCGACGCCAGTACTTATTCCTTGGCTGGCTTTTCGGCCTTACCCTTTCGCCGGACCTTCGTGAGTTGCGCCGGAACTACGCGCAGCAGTATAGAAACCGAGCAAGCGGAGGTCGCTGGTAGCTTTTTGGACTTCTGGCATTGCGGAACTGAGGCTCGCCAGGTTTTCGGCTTCTACATCGATGAAAAACTGGTATTCCCAGGGCTGGCCATGAATGGGACGACTTTCGATTTTGAGCAGGTTGACGCCGAGGCGGCTGAAAGGTTCCAGAGCGGCAAGGAGCGCGCCGGGCCGATGAGCCAAGCGAAGTGCAAGGGACATTTTCAACATCGGAGGCGGGACCGATTGTTCCATCCGGCGCATGCGAAGCTCTATCATAATTTTAGCTACCCCAGGGGACGCGACGCTTGCCGAGTTTGCCAAATTGCATGTGCCACCGCCATCGCGTTGCACAGGGATTAGCAGAACAAAGCGCGTGAAAT
>WNFS01003657.1_pt1 | contig 17646 bp, 15 predicted proteins | sample 5400141 | NCBI WGS metagenome assembly WNFS01 (sample SAMN13153358, study PRJNA577476) | soil metagenome | isolation source: 60 cm saprolite under Madrone tree | place: USA:California | collected 2016-06-14
GACCGACCACGTTGCCGCGCAAGGCGTCCACGGCAGCAGCAGGGCCAGGTAAACCAGAACGACACCGGAATGGAAAAAATATGTGTACTGTCGAAGGATCGCCTGGATTAAAAAAACCCAAGACCACCGAGGAACAGAGTTGTCCGTGTTTGGAAGCCGATCAGCGCGAGAAACAGCAACGCTGCCGTCGTCCATTGCAAGACGCCTAACAAGTACGGATTCGCCAACAGCGCAGAGTAGCCGGGAAGCACGTTCAGCAGATGCCAAAACTTGTAGTTGCCTCGCATTCCCACGGGCAACGAAGCAAATGCCGGCAGGTCCTCGATCACAGTAAAAATCAGCGCGGTCAGGCAAACGAGAATGCGAATCCAGGCCAGTTGGGGCGGAGTTCCATTTACTAATCGCGGCGTCGAAAAGTCGAGCGTGCGAAAGATCCCGGTGAGCGCGCCGATTAATAGCAGCGCACCGAGTCCGGAGATGGCCATCTTTGAAACGCCATGCTGCAGCCAACCAGCGCCCAGCAATAAAAGGAGCGAACCACCGAGAGCGATCGCAGCGGCGGCGAGGAGCGATCGTCGGTGTCGCTCACTCGTGGTGCGATTCGGTTTGTCTAGCCGATTTGTTCGGACTTTCATGCAGCGTCTGAGGGATTCTCGACTAGGCTGTTGGTTCGTTGAAGAGATCCATCTGCGATCGGTCTTGCAGAGCCGATTGTTTTTCAATTTCTGACGGCAAGAGCAACTCGTAACCGAGTCGCTGCGCGAGACGTCGCGCTGTTTCGGGAGCAAACCCTTCGAAATGGTTGCTGACGAATGCCCAAACGTTGCGAGCTTCAGGGAGGTGACGCTCAATCTTCATCGACCAGCTTTCTAACGCGGCTTCACGTTCCCAGAGAAGCTTATCGTACCGGTGAACGAATTTGCCGGCGCCATCATACTTGGTCGCGTAATCCCCGAGCAGACGCAGATAAAGAAAATCGGTCGTGCGCGACAGAAATTCGAACGGCGCAAGATTGCGTTCATTGAGCGGACTGGTGTCGGCCCAAACCCAACAGATCCGATATTGTTCCAACAGCCGAATAATTTGGGGCCGATGCCAGCCAGCGTGACGAAATTCAATGGCAAATCGAAAACCTTTCGGGAGTTGCACGAGAAATTTTCGCAAAATCTGTCGGCCATCCTTGGGTGTAAAAGAAGGCGGCAGTTGGATCAGCACAACGTGGAGCTTCGACTCGAGCGGTTCGATCGTGCGCAGAAAGGCATTCAGTTCGGCCGTGCAATCGCGCAGCCGGCAGACGTGCGTGATTTCTCGCGGAAGTTTGCAACTAAAGCGAAACGAAGCAGGAGTTAGTTCGACCCAGCGCCGGACCGCGTTCTCCACCGGCACGCTGTAAAAAGTCGAATCAATTTCAACGGCGGGAAAATAGCGCGCGTAAAATTCGAGCCATTCGGATTCGGGCAACTCTGAGGGATAAAAGCTTCCACGCCATTCCGGGAAGCTCCAGGCGCAGGCGCCGATTCGAATTTTTTGCTGGTCGGTGAGGTTCAAATCGAGCGCAAATCTAAGCTAAATCGCAACGCTCGGGAAGATGTCGATTCTTGTCCGCGAACGGCCGGACTCGTTCGGCGGCGAGCAGTTTGAGGGTCGCAAACAACGGTTCTCGTGTGCGGCGCAACTTGACGGAGTGGATAAGTCAATTACCCTGCCAGTCCCGATGAAATTCCGAGTTCTCCCGGTGTGTTTGTTGCTCCCGCTGGGCTTGTTTTTAATTCAATCGACCGATGCCGCGGTTGTTTTTCGGCCCGGCGAAAAAGCAAAATATGTGGCGCCGGGTGAAGAAGAATTGAACGGGAATGCGGCGGAGCTTTTTGAAATCGGCCAAAAGGCGGAAAGAGAAGGCAACCCGAAGCGAGCCATTCGCGCGTATCGTCAACTTGTCCGAAAGTATCCGCGTGATGCGCTGGCAGCGGGGGCGGCATTTCGAGGTGCGGTGCTGCTCGAGCAGGTGCGTCTACATCTGGAAGCTGCGAATACGTATCGATTGGTGGTGACAAATTATCCTACCAGTCCGCATTTTAACGAAGCGATCGAAGGACAATTCCGGATCGGCGAAATGTATTTGGCCGGGAAGAAACTGAAATTGCTCGGGGTTCCTTTCGCGACTTCAATGGATCGCGCGGTCGAAATTTTTGCGGCCGTAATTCGGACTGCCCCCTACGGAAAGTACACCGCGCGTGCGCAATTCGACATCGGCCTGGCGCGCGAGAAACAGGGAGCCAATGACGCCGCTCTCCAGGCCTACGCGGCAGTGTTAGATAAATTTCCGAATGATCCGGTAGCGTCAGACGCGCAATATCAAATTGGTTACATTTGGTTCACGGCCTCGCGGGGTGGCACCAAGGATCTGGCGGCGACGAACAACGCGCGAACTGCGTTTCAGGATTTTTTGTTTCGTTACCCGAACAGCGAAAAAGCCGCGCAAGCGCGCGCCAATCTTCAACAATTGGAACACAAAGCGACCACCAGCTCGTTCGACGTCGCGCGCTATTACGACAAACAGAAAGCATATCGGGCCGCAGTCATTTATTACAATGAAGTGATCCGACAGCAGCCCGGATCAACCGAAAGCGAAAAAGCGAAGAAACGAATCGATCAATTGCGGGCAAAACTCGGCGACAAGGTGCTTCAGCCGTTACAAGAAAAGGAAGCGGAAAAAAAGAAAAGCACCGATCAGCAGAAAACGAAGAGCGCCCCGGAAAGCACGCCTGCTCCAAATTCCGGGTCCATCTTGCCGCCGGATTTGGACAGCTCACTTCCACCACCACCTTCGACGTCGGGTGACACGACTGCGCCTCCCGACGATTCCGGTTCGTCTGAAGCAACGGCCTCGCCGACGCCGTGAAAAATTCAACCACGGCGGTGCTAGCCTGTCTCGGTTTGAGCGGTTGCCTCGGCTATCACATCGGACCGGCCAAGCCTTATTACCTTCGCGACATTCACACCATCGCGATCCCGACGTTCACCAACAAAACGCTTATTCCACGCGTGGAAGTGCTTGTCACTGATACCGTGATCAAACAATTTCAGCAGGACGGCACGTATCGAATTGCAAGTAGCGAGTCGGCGGACGCCACGCTTAAGGGTGAAATCATTCGCATTAGTAGATCGCCGGCGCGCTCGGTTCGCGGAAATGTGTTAGCCACGAGCGAATTTAATCTCGACATGCGGTTGAACTACAGACTGGTGGGCCCCGATGGGAAACCGCTCGGGCCTCCCGGCGAAGTCGTCGGCACGACCAGCTTTTTTGTCGGCACCGATGTCACAACGGACGAACGGCAGGCGTTGCCATTGGCCACGGAAGAGTTGGCCAACCGGCTGGTCACACAGCTGAGCGAAGGCTGGTGATGCAGGATGAAAGGCGAAGAGAAGCTTTGGAGCATTCTCAACGATAAACTCGAGACGCTCCGCGCGAGCGGTCGTTTGCCCGAAGCTATTCGCGTCGCCGAAACTTTACTCGAGCTTGCTAAGCGCACGTTTGGTGATGACGACAACGCGCTGGCGCTGAGTTACGAAAAACTCGGGCAGCTTCTCGATCAAAGTGGCGACCACGTGAAAGCGAAGCCTTATTTGCTAAAGGCGCACGGCGTTCTCGAGAAAGCCAAACCACCCGATCAACGCTTGCTTTACCGATCGGCGCGCCGACTGGCTTTTTTGTGCGATAACCTCGGACAACAAGAAGAAGCGATCCGTTATTATGAGAAGGCGATCGCTGCCGGCACACAGCTCGATGATCTGCCTTACGCGGATTTGGGAACGATGCTTAACAACGTCGCACTGATTTTCCGAAGATCAGGCCGCCAGAAAGCGGCCGAGCCGTATTACCTGCACGCGCTTCAGATTTACGAAAAGCAACTCGGACCCCAGCACGCCGACGTCGCCTCGGTTTTGAACAACCTCGCGGTCTTTTACACCAATGAGAAGCGTTACGCCGAGGCCGAGAAGACCCACCTGCGCGCGCTTGGCATTCGAGAAAAAGTGTTCCCACCAACACATCCCGACATTGCGCAATCGAAATGCAATCTGGCGGTGGTCTATCACTCCCGCGGCGATTATCCAAAAGCAGCCGAGCTTTACCGCGCATCGCTCAAGAGTTGGGAAGAAGCAACCGATCAGCCGCCAGAGGATTACGAAATCGTGGCTGCAAATTACGCGGACTTGCTCCGTTCGTTGGGCAAAGCCCGCAAAGCGCAGCAGCTGGAAGCGCGGGCGCGCAAACGGCGGCGCGGATAAATTCAGGGCTAGATTGCACCTTGTCATTTCGGCTTGCGCGCGCGAAATGGCCGCGCAATTTAATCGGCCGAATTTTTCGAGCTCACGTGGCGGAATTGGCAGACGCGTACGGCTCAGGACCGTATGGGGCAACCCGTGGAGGTTCGAGTCCTCTCGTGAGCAATTTTCTCGACGATTGCACTCGCTTGCGCTGTAACCATCAGCGGCAATTAATTAAGATGTGCATCCGCTTTTATTTTCACGTGGCACTTTGGTGCGCACTATTTGCCGTTTTTCTCGCCCGGAGCATCCCGATCGTCGGACCAGCCGTCCTTGAGAACAAAATCGGCCCGGTCGATCCGAACCATTCGACCGATTCTTACCTGAGCGGTCTCACTCACGTTCGAAATGGCTCGGAGTTATTTTCTAACCTGATCGAAACACTGCCGCGCGAAAAATCACTCATTATCTTCGTAGATGCGAAAAGCTCTCCGAGCGAATTCCTGGGGATGCTGGTGGCCTATCTTACCTGGCCGCACGATGTCCGCATCATTAAGGTCCCCGAAGCAACTCTGGAGCGCGAATTAACAGCGGCCAAATCCTCTTCGGTTGCTGGCATGTTTTTTTGTTCGGTGAAACCGCCGGCTTCGCTGGCCGGTGGAACGCATTTTGGTTCTGCGATTGTTTTCGTGCCGAGCACCGGACTTGGTTCCAATCGATGATAATCCTTGGTCTTGTAGCGGGTTATTTTACACTTTTCGCTGCTGGCATTGGAGTCGCGCTGCTAATCATGAGAGGTTCGCGGCGAATAAACCCTATCGAATGTGCGTGCCTCGCGTGGTTATTCGGAGTGGGCTTTGTCTCCCTGTTATTGTGGCTTGGCGGAATGTTTGCGTCGGGGATCGTGTTGCAATGCTTCGTAACGGCCGCGTGTCTGACCTTGGTTATTCTTGGCTGGCGAGCAAAACAAAGGAATCAACTCCACTTTTCACTGCCGAGACCGAGTAACTCTGTTGAATGGGTTCTAGCGGGTCTTCTTCTCGTCGAACTGGTTACCATTTCTTTTGTTTCCTTGAAGCATACCGTCGGCTGGGACGGGTTGCTTAACTGGGAAATAAAAGCTCGCTATGCTTTTCTCAATTCCGGAGTTCTTCCCGGATCCTACTACTTAAGCCCCGGCCGCGCTTTTAGTCATCCCGAGTATCCGCTAGCCCTACCCTTTACCGAGTTATGGCTTTATCTCTGGATGGGCGAACCGCACCAATTCTGGATTAAGACTATCTTTCCGTTGTTTTACATCGCTGGCGCGCTGCTTGTCGGCTTATTTATTTGCCGGTTATCAGGCAAGCGATGGCTCGGCTTATTGGTCGCACTCTTGATTCCGTTCGTTCCATTCGTTACGGCGAGCCCTGGCGGAGTGACCGTCGGTTACGCCGATATTCCTATCAGTGTGTTTTACGTTACTGCGCTCGCTTATTTACTTTGCTCCGTGGAGAGCGACTTGCGCTACTCGTTTGCAGCTTATGTCGCGGCTCTCACGTTAATACCATGGATCAAATCTGAAGGCTTGATCCTATGGTTACTCCTGGCGGTAATGGGTTTGATCGTTGGTTTACGTCAGCATCGACTTCGCCTTTTTATAATCGCGATCCTACCGGGGTTGTTTTTGATCACGGACTGGCGTTTCTATTTACAGGGTCGGCACTGCGTTTCGCCTTCTGACTTCGCACCGCCAACGCCTCAGCTATTCATCGACAATCTGGACAGATTACCAACGATAGGTCGCATAGCTCTTGCGGAGATTACTGATACCGGTCTCTGGAGTATCTTTTGGCTGCTCGTCCTTGTCGCAGTAATCTACCTTTTGATCGCACGAAATGTTTTCAGCGCGTGGCCAAGTTATACCGCACATGTAACATCGTCGTTGCCACGTCTTCTGTTGCATGTCATGCCAGCCGCATGGCTGGCCATCGGTCTCGCGTTATCGATAGCAAAAACGGAAACTGAAAAGCTCGAGTCTAAGCGTGGTTAACCCGAATCAGTTATCCCAGTCGCGCGATCCGGAAACGGTTCGGGCAATGTTTGGCAGCATTGCTCGCCGATATGACCTTGCCAACCATCTGCTTAGCTGCGGATGCGATGTTATTTGGCGGAAACGCGCGGCTGGAATTGTGGCCACCTGGGATCCGAACACGATTGTCGATCTTGCAGCCGGAACAGGAGACCTGACGCTTGCGTTGGAGAAGGCATTGCCGAATTCGGAAGTTGTTGCCGCAGATTTCTCCGACCAAATGCTGGCGGTAGCGAGAGCCAAAGGAGTTCGTCGAGTTGTTAGCGCAGATGCGCTCGCGCTTCCGTTTTCCGATCGTTCATTCGATTGTTTGACAATCGCTTTTGGCCTTCGCAACATCAAAGATTGGAGCGCGGGATTGCGCGAAATGGCACGGGTTCTAACTGGGAGCGGCAACTTGCTCGTCATGGAATTCTCGTTGCCGCAAATGTCAATCTTACGATTGCTTTATCGCCTTTACCTTCATCGGTTGCTTCCGATTTTTGGATCCTTCCTTACCCGAAAAAAAACCGCTTACGATTATTTGGGAGATTCGATCGAACAATTTCCCGGCGGCGAAGAATTGTTGCGACTAATCGAGGGAAACGGATTTCGGGATGCCGTGGCTGAGTCGCTGACGGGTGGAATCGTGACGATCTATACCGCGAAGAAAAACGGCTAAGGCGTCGCAGTTGCTGTCGCGGATGGAGGAGGCGAAGGCGATTCGTGAGCAACGAGCGGCAGTTTGAGCGCGTTTAAATCTGGCGCGTTAACGGCAAAAGTTCCTTCGCGCTCGTCCACTTTTGCGAACGACATCCCATTGGGCGCGACGCCGCCAATAGTCAGTTTGTGTGTCGCTTTGTCGTCTGGGGAAGTAGTGAACGTCACGACAAGTTGCGGCTTGTCGAAACCTTGTGCCGGGGTTGTCGATCCGACCCAGCGCACCGCGTGCAATGTTGACAAGGTATTGAGAAGCGACTGCACGTTCGTTTGATTGATTGCGCCGCTTCCCTTCGCCCAACTCCATTGATTGTTCGCGCCGCGTACCAGTGCACATTCTTTGTCTGCTGTCACGCTAACGCGGTGAATCTGCTCCGGCTTGAAATTGAAGATCGACAGTTCCTGCCATTGCAGCGGGTCGGTGAAGATTTGATCGAGCACGGCGCGACGCACAGCGACGACGAACGGCTCATCTCCGACTCGTGCGTAGACGCCGTCGCCTTCGACTTTTCCAAACGCAATCGACGCAAACGGCTGCTCGCCGGCTTTGGTTTCAGCGGTGTTTTCCGAAGCGAACGAACTGAAGGTGGCAATTAGTTGCGGCTTATCGAGGCCATACTTCGGCAAGTTCGAAGCGACATCTTCGACAAATTTTGTGACTTGCTCGTTTTGCAAAGTGTCGATCAGTCGCCGAACCTCGCTCGAATTTGCGGGCGCGTTATTGCGGCTGGCGATTGTCCAGTTTTCATCTTTCCGCGCCAGAACCGTTTTGCCCTTACCCGGCGCGTCGATGGTTAGCCGGTCGAGAATTTTTGTGTCGATTCGAACAAGGTGGCGGTCACGAAGATCATTAGGTTTGTTGTTGAGCGTCTCGTCGATTTTTTTTGGCAACGTGTAAACGAAGCCGCGCGGAGAGAAGCGCACGTAAACCTGGTCTTTCTCTTTTTTGGGAATGCTGCCGACCTGAAGCGTCTGGCCCTGCTTGTCGTCCTGCGCAAAAAGTGTGAGCGAGCCGCGCGGTTCGGCCAATCCGTAAGGATGCAGATCGCCGCGGTCGTCCGCCACAAATTGTTGAATGCGCGCCGTCGTCACTTGCGCGATCAAGTCGCTGACCTTCTGATCGTCGGCGCGCGTGTGCAACGGTTTCGCGATTTCCCAATGGTCGCCCTTTTTCTGCAGCTCCATTTCGCCCGCCGACGTTTTGAGCACGACGCGGACAACCTGCGCCATGATCAAATCAGTCAGTTTTCGATCGCGGAAATCTTCCGGCTTCTTTTCGACCGCTTTCTTAACCGATTGACTGGCGAGAAACGTTTCTTTCGAATTCTCGAACCGGACATACATCTTGCCTTCCAGCGCAGCGTCCTTGCCGAAGAAGACTTCGGGTGGCGCACCAGGTCCGAGCAACTTCAAACGCAGCTTGGGGTCTGCGAGACCGTAGTCAGCAAGCTTGCTCTTGTCCGCTTCCATTTCCTTGGCCGAAATAGCCGCGTCCTTTTGCCAGCTGTCGAGATCGAGCAGCAAATTGTTCACTAAGGAAGCGTCCGCCTGGTCTCGGATCGGAGTTTCCAGGCGCCATTTATCATCGCGGCGGCGGATGTCGATCATATCGTCGCCGTTGTGAATAACGACGCCGTCAATTTTCTCGCGGCTGAAATTGAGAACATTTTGTGATTGGCGTGCCGCTTCTTCGGTGCCGGGCCGGTTGCTTTCGATGAAAAACAGGTAGGCGAAAACGCCGGCCGCAATGACGAAAAGGATCAATGTCGTTTTCCACTTCATGACGATTTTGTGATTATTAGGCGCGCCGTTTCCACCAGACGGCGGTGCCGAGAACGACAAAAACAAGCGGCATCAAGACCAGGATCATCCAGCGTAGACTGCGCAAAGCATCTTCGTTGAGGCTGAAAGTGAGTGTTTTCGGAACTTTCGGCGCGATCCCGATCAGCTGCTCGCGGCTCAACAACCAGTTTGCGCTCGCGGAAATAAAGTCCAGAGCTTGTTGGTCTTGCGTCAGCGCGTTATCCTGAATAAAAGTCGCGTTACTCACCACCACCATCCGCGACGAATTCATTTGGACGCGCTCGTCTGCGCTGCCGCCTTTCTCGATCGACACCCCGATCGTCAGAGGCGCCGTGCCCGCTTTTTTTGCGTTCGCTTGCAGTTTCGCCTGGTCGTTGGTGTTGTAATCGGTTTCAGCGAAATAACCTTTCTCGGCTTCAATCAGCGGCTGGAGCCGGATATTCGCCGCGCGAACGCGTTCTGGCTGGAGTGTGATTGACGATGTCCCGCCGAAAAATAATGCGCGGACATTAGCGAGGCGTTTCGTCACCGGGCTGTCACCGAGAAAGCGCGCCTGCACATCGCGGATCAGCGCCAGCTCCTCAATTCCAGTACGCACAAAAGCCATCAATCGGTCGTCGTTTACTTTCACGCCGAGTTCGTTGAGGAACGCGTTCAGCTTCGGTGTTTTCGCCGAAGGATCGATCAAGAACAGGATCCGTCCCTGTTTGTCCCAGAAATCGTGCAGCAATTTGATTTCGCGATCAGAGAGATCGTACTGTGGGCCGACAATCATAACTGTTTTTATCTCGGCGGGGATTTGCGGCTCATTGAAAAGATTCAATTCCTGAAATTTGATGTTTTCGTTCTCGATAAATGTCTTCAGCACCGAAATCGGACTACCGGCCTGTTGCTGTTGATTAATCATCGCCAGCGGTGACGCTTCGGTGATCGAAGGCTCTTTGTGACCCGTGACATAGCCGATTGTGTTCTTTTTGCCTTCGACTAAATCGATCATCGCGCTGGTGATCACCTGTTCGCCTTTAAACGCGGTCACCCGCGGTCCTTCGCCAAGCGCCATGCCGCTCTGATCGATCTCCGCCATCTCCGAAGCCTTCACCGTTTTGTTGCGGCCTTCGTAATCGATCACGAGCAAGCTTTCGTCGCTGACCACTTTATACTTGTCGAACATCTCCTTGGCGCGGGAGAGGTTTCGCTGCGGATCGATGTTCTCGATGTCGATCTTACCCTTGGCTGCGTATTGATATTCGGTGAGCAAACTCGAAACGTCGCCGCTGATCGGAGTGTTCGGCGAAAAGAAAACCGTGATTCGGACTTTCCCCTTGATTGTGTTCAAGAAACGCTTCGTCTTGTCCGAGAGCGCGTATTTCTGCTCGCGGGAGACGTCCCAGCGTTTGTAATGGCGGAAGCCGATCCAGTTTACGGCGCTCACCAAAAAGAAAATGAGAATGAGCTGGACCACAAGATTCAGGCCGATTTGAAGTCGCTGAATTCTTTTTGGCTTCGTTGTAACTTCAGTCATTCGTCACAACCTCCATTTACGCGCTTGGAACGCTTGATAAGTCAGCGCCAGGATTAGGGCGGTCATGCTCAAGTAGAGAACCATCGGTCGCGTGTCGATGATGCCACGCGAATATGTGCCCATGTGCTCGATCGCGGAAAAATACCCGAGCGCGTCGCGCAGGCCCGAGCTGACGTCGAGCAAAATGAATTGAATCAGCCCAAGAAAGAACAACAGCGTGATCGCGGAGAAAGAAATGATCGCGGCCACGATCTGGTTCTTCGTCACGACCGAGGCGAGGCAGCCGACGGAAAGATAAAACATTCCCAGCAGCAAGAGCATCAAGTAAGAGCCCCAATAAGCGCCGCTGGAATTCGCCGCGGGCTGCTGGGTGATCTTTTGGAAGATCCAAAAATAGAGCAGCGTTGGGATCCAGAGTAAGATGTAAAACACGAGCGCGCCGAAAAACTTTGCCAGCACAACTTGCAAATCACGCACCGGCGCAGTCATCAGCGGCTCAATTGTGCCGAGCTTAAATTCCTCGGCAAAAAGACGCATCGTGATCAACGGAAAAATCAAAACGAATGCGAACCAAAAGAACACCGAATTGAAAAACGCTTCCTGCACCGAATAAGACGCCGGTCGCTGATTCATGAATGAAACCTGGAAATAAAAATCGACCCCGCTGACCAGCAGGAAAAACACGAGGACAACGTACGCGATGGGCGAATGAAAATAGCTGCGGACTTCGCGGACAAGCAGCGTGTAGAATTTTCTCATCGCTTAGATCGGCATCTCCGCTTGATTTGAGTGCGTGATTTCGACGAACACGTCTTCGAGCGTCGCCCGGCGTTGTGAGAGCTCGCGCAGTGTCCACTTCCGATCGGCTGCGAGCCGGAAAATTTCTTCGCGCACGTCGAGACCGGATTCCACTCGCAGCGAAAATATTTGCCAGCCCTCGTCGTGATCGGTTATCACTTCACGCACGCCGGAGATTTTCTTCAACTCTTCCGCGCCATCATCCTTGCCGGTTTTTGCCTCGACCACTACGCCGCCGGCCTGGCGAATCTGACCGAGAAGATTCTCCGGCGTATCGCACGCTTCGATTCGGCCCTTATGAATAATGATGACCCGGCTGCAGGTCATCTCCACTTCCGGCAAAATGTGAGTCGAAAGCAAAATGGTGTGCTGTTTGCCGAGATTTTTGATGAGTTCGCGCACCTGCCGGATTTGGTTTGGATCGAGACCAATGGTCGGCTCGTCGAGAATAAGGAGGTCCGGGTCGCTCACGAGAGCGTCGGCCAGACCGACCCGCTGCCGATAACCTTTGGAAAGTGTCCCGATTAATTTTCGTTCCACCTCGCGCAAGCCGCAGAGTTCCTTCACGTCGCCGACGCGCTCCGCGATGCGGCGGTGGGGGACGCCTTTCAGCGCGGCGCGATAATCGAGATACTCCGTGACCCGCATATCATTATAGAGCGGAACGTTTTCCGGCATGTAACCCAGCCTCGACCGCGCCTGGAGTGATCTCTCGAATATATCAAAGCCGGCGATCGAGGCGCGACCGGAAGTGGCCGGCATGAATCCCGCCAGGATCCGCATCGTCGTGGTCTTGCCGGCACCGTTCGGTCCGAGAAACCCCATGATCTCGCCCTGGCCGACCTCGAAGTTCAAATCCCGGATCGCGGTCTGCCCGGCGTAGCGTTTGGTTAAATTTTCAACTTTAATCATTCCCAAATTATTTGATGAGACAACCGAGGTGCTAATGCGTTGCCAAAATTTTTCGGCTGTCAACGGGCAGCCAGGGTAACGGTTTCAACACGCTGTTCGGCGCCTCCCGCACGGACGACCCCGACTGCAAAGTCCACGCTTGTGCCGCTATTGGCGCGGCCGAGCAGGTTCTCGACGTCTTTGATCGAGCTTACATCGTGCTTGCCGACGCGGTAAATCACCAGGCCGCGCTCGATCCCGGCTTGGTCCGCCGGACTGTTTGGTTCGACTGCACTGATCAGCACTCCGCGTCCAGGCTCGTAACCGAGCGCGTCGGTCAGCTCCTCATTCAAATCCTGTAACTGCATTCCAAACATGCGCTCCGCGTTCGAGGTTGATGTTTCTTCCGCCGCCGGTTGATTTTTTCCGCCCGGATGCTTTTGAGCGAACGTTTTGAAATTTTTCACACTGTCGCGCACGACATCGGCCGGAATGGCAAACCCGAGTCCTTGCGTCGGCACGCCTTGCGGGGTGAACGCCATTTTCGCGGAGCTGATTCCAACCAATCGCCCTGAGATATCGATCACCGGCCCGCCGCTGTTGCCTGGATTAATCGCCGCATCCGTTTGCACCAGGTTTTTGTAATCCACATTGTCGATGCTGATGTCCCGTTTCGTTGCGCTCAAAACGCCGCGGCTGATCGAGCTGCCGTAACCGACCGCGTTGCCGACCACGAGGACGGTTTCGCCTAACAGATTGGGCGAAATGTTGTCGAGGTTGATGAACGGAAACGAATCTTTCGAATCGATCTTGATGAAGGCGAGGTCTTTCTTGTCGTCGCCGGTGATATAATGCGCGCTGTAAGTTTTGCTGTTGTTCGTCGTTACCTGGATTTTCAGGTCGGCCGCGCGCTGGACCACATGCTGATTAGTCACGATGTAGCCGGCTGGATCGACAATGAACCCGGATCCGAGACTTTGCAGTGTTTGCCGAATCTCGCGCGTCCGTCCGCGGTAATAACCAAAAAATTGCGCGTAAAAATCTTCGATCGGATCACGCACCGTACGGCGAACCACACGCTCGGTATTGATGTTGACCACGGCTGGCAAAACTTTCGCGATAGCCAGGACCGCCGGCTCCGCCGCCGGATCGGCTTGGGCGAAGCTCGATGTCGATCTTGCCAACACGAAGACGCACGTTCCGACCCCTAACCAAATTTTCGCGGTTCCCATTTGTGCGGTGCAAGTAACGGAGCTGCCTCAGCACTGTCAACTTGGTAGCGGAAGTGTAGCCACGTCGCTGTGCGACGCGGCGAGTACGTGCTACAGCCACGTGGCTACAGCACTTGCCGCTGTCCTTAACGGTTGCAGATTAAATGTGCCATGCCCACTTCAATCGCCGCTAGAGCTAATCTGGAGCTGATCGACCAGAATTATCGGCGTTGGCAGGAGGATCCTGCATCAGTCGATCCAAGCTGGTCGGCTTTTTTTGAGGGATTCGAGTTAGGGAATTTGCCGCAGCGAAATGGCGCCGCCGCGACCGCGGCACCGCGCGCTGGTGTTCGCGAAAGTCCGTTACAGACACGGATCGACGGCCTCGTCTACGCCTATCGCACGCTCGGTCACACCATCGCGCGTGTGAACCCGTTGGCGGAGAAGCGCCCGGAAAATCCGTCCCTGACGCTGCGCGAGCTCGGCTTCAGCGAAAAGGATCTCGATCTTCACGTCTCCTCAAAATTCTTCGCCGACAATGAAGAGATGACGTTGCGCGAAATGATCGCGCGTCTCCAAAAAATTTACGCGGATTCGATCGGCGCGGAGTTCATGCACATTCAAAACACGCGGATGCGGAACTGGGTGCTGTACCGGCTCGAATCCCGCCCGGACAAACATTCCACGCCCCGCCAGGTGAAAATCGCTTTGCTCCGCGCGTTGATGGAGGCCGAGTCGTTCGAAGTTTTCCTGCACTCGCGTTACGTCGGCCAAAAACGCTTCTCGATCCAAGGTGCCGAATCGTTGATGGTGATTCTCGACACGATCCTTCACAAATGTCCGCCCGCTGGTGTTGAGGAAATTTGCATGGGCATGTCGCACCGTGGGCGACTGAACGTGCTCGCGAATTTTCTGAAGAAATCGCTCCGCGTTATTTTCACCGAGTTCAGCGAGAATTACATTCCTGAGCTCGTCGCCGGCGATGGCGACGTGAAATATCATCTCGGCTATCGGACCGTGCGAAAATTCGCATCCGGCGCGGAGGTGGAAATTCGTCTGTCGGCAAATCCGAGCCATCTCGAAGCGGTCGACCCAGTTGTCGAAGGAACGGCTCGCGCGCGTCAACGGATTCGAGGTGACACCGAGCATCGGCGCAAAGTCTTGCCGTTATTGCTTCACGGCGACGCGGCCTTCGCGGGGCAGGGGATTGTGGCCGAAACCCTGAACATGTCGCAACTGCACGGTTATGGGACCGGCGGCACGGTGCACGTGGTAGTGAATAATCAGATTGGTTTCACCACGCTGCCGGAAGACGCGCGCTCATCAATGTACGCCACCGACATCGCCAAAATGATTGAGGTGCCGATTTTCCATCTGAACGGCGACGACCCGCTCGCGTGCATGCAGGTCAGCAAACTCGCGCTCGATTTCCGGCAGGAATTCGGACGCGATATCGTGATCGACATGTATTGTTACCGCCGCTACGGACACAACGAAGGCGACGAGCCTGCCTTCACCCAGCCCGATCTTTACGCCAAGATTGACAAGCACCCGTCGGTCGCGCAGTTGTACAAACGCGAGTTGCTCGAATCTGGCGCGTTGACCGAGGACGATGCCGCTTCGCTCGAGACCGAAATGGATCTGCGGCTTGAGATGGCGCTTGATAACGTCAAAGCGATCGAAAAAGAGAAGACCGATAAGCAGGCGAAGTTCAAGGAATCAACCGCGGTATTTCAACCGGAGTACAAGAGTTCGCCGGTTGCGACGGCCATTAATGAGAAAACACTCAAGGCGATTGTCGATGCACTCACGCGCGTGCCAGACGATTTCAACATTCAGCCGAAGATCAAACGAATCATCATCGAGCATCGGCGCAAGGTCTTTGAAAACGGCGGGCCATTCGAATGGCATTACGCCGAACTGCTCGCGTTTGGTTCGCTCCTTTTGGAGGGAACGCCGGTTCGATTGTCCGGCCAGGACAGCGCGCGTGGGACTTTCAGCTCCCGTCACGCGATTCTTTACGACGCGAAAACCGGAGCGCCGTACGTCCCGCTGATGCATTTGGGCGAAAAGCAGGCGCGCATTTGCATTTACAACAGCTTGCTCTCCGAAGCCGCTGTCCTGGGCTTCGATTACGGTTACTCGCTCGATTATCCGAGCATGCTTTGCTTGTGGGAAGCGCAGTTCGGCGATTTCGCCAATGGCGCGCAGAGCATCATCGATCAATTCATCGTTTCCGCTGAATCGAAATGGCAGCGGCCGAGTGGGATTGTGTTGCTTCTACCTCATGGTTACGAAGGACAAGGTCCGGAACATTCGAGCGGTCGTCTCGAACGGTTTCTCCAACTTTGCGCTGAGGACAATATTCAAGTCTGCAATCTCACCACGTCGGCGCAGTACTTTCACATTTTGCGTCGGCAGATGAAACGCGACTTCATCAAACCGCTCGTAATCATGACGCCGAAAAGTTTGCTCCGTGCTGAGTTCGCGTCTTCCTCGGCGAAGGAATTCACCAGCGGAAAGTTCGAAGAAATTCTCGGCTCACCCGAAGTTGGGCCGGACGACAAAATGAAACGCGTGATCCTTTGCTCGGGCAAAGTTTATTACGATCTAATCAATTACCGAGCGGAGAAGAAGATCGACAACGCAGCCATCATTCGCTTCGAGCAGCTTTATCCAGTTCACGAAACGAAGCTAAAATCGATGATGAAAGGGTTTCCGAAAACCACGCCGCTCGTCTGGTGTCAGGAAGAACCGCAAAACATGGGAGCGTGGACCTTCATCGAGCTGCGCTTGCGCAAACTTTTTGGACGCGAAATCGCTTATGCCGGGCGCGACGCCAGTGCCAGTCCTGCCGTCGGTTCGCTCGCCTTGCACAAGCGCGAACAAGCCGCGCTCGTGGCTGACGCGTTCAAAGTCTGAGTTGTAGCAATATCGTTTTTTTGCGCTTAGTTAGGCGCAAGTGAGCGTCGAGGTAAAAATTCCCGCTGTTGGCGAATCGATCACGAGCGGAATAGTTTCGGTCTGGCACAAGAAATCCGGCGATTTCGTCAATGCCGGTGACGCGCTCTTCACCCTCGAGACGGACAAAGTTTCCACCGAGATTGCGGCCGAAACATCCGGAGTGCTTGACGCGATCGTTCCCGAAGGTCAGGAAGTAAAAATCGGCGAAGTGGTCGCGACCATCGACGACTCGAAGAAGCCGACTGAAACGGCGCCCGAAAAAACGTCTGTAGGAGACGCTGTTAGCGTCTCTGGGAAGCCAACGGCTTCCCCTACAAAAGAAAAATCGGCCGACGCGAAAACTCTATCACCTGCTGTTCGTCGCATTGTTGACGAAGAACATCTCGAGCCGGAAAAAATTTCAGGAACCGGTAAAAGCGGTCGCTTAACTAAAGCGGATGCGCTCGCGGCTGCGCAGAACCGCGGCGCCGCCGAGGAAAAGGTCGAGCCGCCTTCGCGGGGCTACGGCGGGCCAAGCATCGCAGAAGATCGATCCGCCGAAGGAGGGAATCGCCGTGGCGAACAATCGGCCGATGGGCGATTCGTTCGGAAAAAAATGTCGCCGCTGCGGCGCAAGATCGCGGCGCAATTGGTAATGGCGCAGCACACCGCGGCGATTCTGACGACATTCAACGAGTGCGATATGAGCGCGGTTCAGGAATTGCGCACGAAATCTCAGGATGCTTTCACGAAGAAAAACGGGGTGAAGCTTGGGTTCATGTCGTTCTTCATCAAAGCATCCGTCGAAGCGCTCAGGGCCGTGCCGGTGGTGAATGGCCGGATTGAAGATGAAGATTTCATCCAGAACAATTTCTACGACATTGGCGTGGCGGTTGGAACGGAGCGCGGACTGGTAGTGCCGATTGTGCGCGACGCCGACAAAAAATCTTTCGCCGATCTCGAGCGCGATATTGCCGATTACGCAACCAAGGCGCGCGAAGGCAAATTGAAGATCGAAGATTTGACCGGCGGCACGTTTACGATTTCAAACGGCGGCGTTTACGGGTCGTTGTTGAGCACACCGATCTTGAATCCGCCGCAAAGCGGAATTCTCGGGATGCACAAAATCATGCCGCGACCGGTGGCGGTTGACGGCAAGGTGGAGGCGCGGCCGATGATGTATCTCGCGCTCAGTTACGATCACCGCGCGATTGATGGCAGGGAAGCGGTGACGTTCCTGATTAAAGTGAAAGAATGCATCGAGGATCCAAAGAAACTGCCGCTGGATTTCTAAATGGATAAATTTGATGTCGTAATCATCGGTTCGGGGCCGGGCGGCTATGTCGCGGCGATCCGCGCTGGGCAACTTGGCTTAAAGACGGCCATTGTCGAAAAAGACAAGGAACTCGGCGGCACTTGTTTGAACGTCGGTTGTATCC
>WNFS01001467.1_pt1 | contig 17636 bp, 9 predicted proteins | sample 5400141 | NCBI WGS metagenome assembly WNFS01 (sample SAMN13153358, study PRJNA577476) | soil metagenome | isolation source: 60 cm saprolite under Madrone tree | place: USA:California | collected 2016-06-14
CCGTGGCCCCGGCCCAGGAACTTATGCCCGATCTTCTCCCATCGCTCGTCATTGTGGGCCGGCCCAACGTGGGCAAGTCCACGCTCTTCAATCGATTGACCGGCACGCGCCGCTCCATCGTCACCAATGAGCCGGGCATCACCCGCGACCGGATTTACGGCAAGGCGGAGTGGCGCGGCCGGGCGCTGGAAGTCGTCGATACTGGCGGCATCGTCCCAGACGATAAGGCGCTGATCCCGCAGGAAATCCTGCGCCAGGCGCATGTGGCGATCAAGAAAGCGGCGTTGCTGGTTCTCGTCGTGGACAGCCAGGCCGGCCTTACGCCCCTCGACGAAGAATTGGCGCGGCTCCTGCGCACCACCGGCAAACCGTTTGTGATCGCCGTCAACAAAGTGGACGCCGTTTCGCAAGAATCCAACGCCGGCGTTTTCCATCGCATCGGCGTTCCCATCTTCCCGATTGCCGCCGAGCACGGCGCCGGCGTCGACGATCTCCTCGATGCCGCGCTCGCGCAGGTCAGCGTCGTCGCATCGGTCGAGGAAGAAAAACAACCCGACGTCATCGAAGTCGCCATCATCGGCAGACCCAACGTCGGCAAATCCACGCTGCTGAACCGCATGGTCGGCGAAGAGCGCTCCATCGTCTCGCCCATTCCCGGCACGACCATGGACAACGTGGACACGGAAATCACGCGCGACGGCCGCGACTATCGCTTCGTGGATACCGCGGGAATTCGCCGCAAGGGCAAAACCACTCTGGTCGCGGAAAAACTCAGCGTGGTCATGGCCCGCCGCGGCCTGGAGCGCTGCGATGTGGCGCTCCTCGTCGTCGACGGCGAACAAGGCGTGACCCAAGGCGACGCGCAAATCGCCAGCTACGCGGAAGAGTCCGGCCGCTCCGTCGTCATCGTCATCAACAAGTGGGATCTGGCCGTCGTTGCGGCGCGCGATGCCGCGTCACGCGATGCGGCCACCGCGAAAGGCAAATCCAAGCGCGCTCCCGGCGAACGCCACAAACCGGAAAACTTCGATTCCGGCCGGTTAATGTTTGATTACGAAAAAATGATCCGCGCCAAATTGAAATTCCTGAGCTACGCGCCGATCGTCTTTCTCTCCGCGAAATCCGGCGAGCGCGCCGAAAAACTCTATCCGCTCATCAATCAATGCTGGGAGGCGCGCCGCCGCCGCATCGCCACGCCGGCCCTGAACAATTGGCTCAAGGAAGAAGTCGACCTGCAGCGCGGCACTACGCCGAAGGCCCGCCCCGTGCGCATCTATTACATCACGCAGGCGAAAATCGCGCCGCCCACGTTCCTCATCTTCACCAACCAGAAAGCGCCGCTGCACTTCAGCTACCAGCGCTTCCTCGAAAACGAGCTTCGAGCCAAGTACGATTTCGTCGGCACGCCGGTCCGCTTCATCCAGCGCCTCCGCAAGCGCGAGAAGAGAACCTCCGGCCGCGACACCGACCGTGACTAATGAACGCCTGCCTCTACATCAATCGCCCACAAACTGCTACGATAGCGGCGTCCCCCTTCCGGCAGGAACGCACAATGCCAAGCATCGGCACAGCCGCGCAAGTCGCCACGGAGAAAAAACTCTACCGCATCGGCGAAGTCAGCCGCCTGGCGGACTTGAAACCGTTCGTCCTTCGCTACTGGGAAACTGAGTTCCCGATGCTCGAGCCGATCAAGAGCTCCAGCGGACACCGTCTCTACCGCCAGGACGATGTGGATATGGTCTTCCGCATCAAGCGGCTGCTCTACGACGAGGGATTCACCATCGCGGGCGCGCGGCGGCATCTCCGCGAGCACGATGGCGCCGCCGAACCGGAGAGCCGGAGCGCCAATCCTGCGGCGGAAGGGGCCGCGCAGCTTCTGAGCCGGAAGATGCTGCTGGATTTGCGCGATACGCTGCGAGCTTTCTTGACGCTGCTCGAACGGCGGTGATACCTTGGAGGTGCTGATTCCCTCACCCGATTCGGCCTTCTGATTTCCTTGGCCTGTCGCGGTCAGCTTACCGGTCGGGACGTAGCGCAGCCTGGTAGCGCGCACGCTTGGGGTGCGTGAGGTCGCTGGTTCAAATCCAGTCGTCCCGACCATTTCTTCTTCGGACACCGAACCGCTGCCCTCAATGCCGCAGGCGGTAAACCGCGTACCCTGATAATTTCGAGAAAAAGAAAGCATCGAAAAACATTCGCCCATGCCGCACATACTTCTCACCAACGACGACGGATATCAAGCGGAAGGCCTGCGCGCGCTGGTGGCGGCGCTGGAAGATTTTGCAACGGTGAGCATCGTGGCGCCGAGCCGGGAGCAGAGTGGCGCGGCGCAATCGCTGACGCTGCGGCAGCCGATCGTTTGCAATCAAATCGCGGAGCGGGAGTGGGCCATCGATGGGACGCCAGCGGATTGCGTGATCGTGGCGCTGCACAAACTTTTGCCGGAAAAGCCGGACATGGTGATTTCCGGGATCAACCACGGCGCGAACCTCGGAGAAAACGTCTATTACTCGGGCACCGTGGGCGCGGCGCGCGAAGGCGCGCTGCATCACATTCCGTCCGTCGCGATGTCCCTGTGCTCGAAAAAGGAAAATACGAAATTCGAGAACTCGGCGCGGGTGGCGCGGGCCGCCGCGGAATTGATTTTGAAAGAAGGATTGCCGGATCAAGTATTGCTCAACGTGAATGTGCCGGAGCCGTGGAACGGCGCGGTGAAATTCACGCGGCAATCGCAAAAAATCACCCGCAACCAGCTCCGCGAAGGAAAAGATCCGCGCGGGCGCAGTTATTTTTGGCTCTTCGAGCAGAGAATCGACAAGGATGTGGAGCCGGACACGGATTACGCGGCGGTTTTTTCCGGCGCCGTCTCCATCACGCCGTTGCACCTCGACCCCACGCACGCAGAATCGCTCAATCATCTCTCGCACTGGGCCAAGCCGATCGAAGCCGCGTTTGGCCGCTAGCGATTTGGAGTGCGGGAGCTTGCTCCCGCTTTTCTCTCCGCCAAGGCTCAAGCTACTTGCGCAATTTTCTTCCACGAGAAGAAATCCAGCGCACCCGCAACCAATTCACCGAGACCGCAGGAAAAGCGGCGGCAAACCGCCGCACTCCAAAGCTAGTTGGCTTTGGCCGCGGATGGAGCGATGAGCGGGACGTTGTTTTTCTGCATGGTGTCGTTGAACACGGGAACATCTTTCGCAAGGACGTCGCGCCACTTCGCTAGCTGTGTTTCAAGCTGCTGATCGAGTTCGGCGTAAACGCCGAGTTCGGCTTCGGTAGGCTGGGCGTCGGCGCTATCGACGGCATTTTGCAGGTAGCCTAATTTGCTGTTGAGCTTTGTCGGGTAGTTGAGTTCGTCTTCGCTGGCCTTCGAATTGACCTGGATGAGTTCTTCTTCGATGGCGCTGATTTTCTTGCGCAGATCGCTGGAAGCCGTGACAATCGGCTTTGCCGGCTCGTTTGTGCCGAGGCGCTTTTCGAGCGCTTGCAACTGGCCGCGGAGGTCACGGATGGCCAGGATAGCTTTGTTCATTTCGTCCTGGCGGTCGCACATTTTGAGCAGCAGATCGAACTGCTTGCGCAGGTCCTCGGCGGAGGTTTTGACGCGGGGATCCATGATCACGCCGAGAGGAGCCGTGAAATTCTTCGCTCCAACGGTTAAGCGCACTTGATAGTTGCCGGGAAGAACGAGCGGGCCGCTGGGTTCGCCTTCGTCATATACGGCGGCGGGAATCTTCTTGGGAGATTCGTACCGCAAATCCCAGGTGAATTGATTCAATCCAGCTTTTGCAGGAATGTGCTCCTCCGCTTCATCTCTTTCCCACTCGTCGGAGCCACCTTCTTTTTTCTTTTCTTCGCTGTTGAAAGCGCGAATGACTTTGCCCTGAGGGTCCAGCAACTCCAGCTTGACGGGAGCTTTGGGCTCGTCTTTCAAATAGTAATAGAGTGCCGCGCCGTCGGGCGGATTTTCTCCGATGGCGTAGCGGCGGCGTCTGGTATGGCCCATGCGCGTGCGGGTTGCGTTGCGAGACGTGAACAAGTGCGCGTCTTCGCCAGCAATCGAGGCGTTCGCCTGGCGCAGCGGGCTGATGTCATCGAGCACCCAGAACGAGCGGCCATGAGTGGCGACGACCAGGTCGTCACCGTGGATGAGGAGGTCGTGGACCGGAGTTGTCGGCAGATTGAGCTGCAGAGCTTGCCAGTGTGAGCCGTCATCAAAGGAAACCCATGCGCCCGTTTCCGAGCCGGCATAGAGCAGGCCCTTGCGCTTGGGATCTTCGCGAACGGCGTGAATGTAAGAGCCGTCGGGGAGGCCGGCGGTGATTGGCAACCAGGTCTTGCCGAAGTCGGTAGTCTTAAAAACGTAGGGCTTGAAATCATCGAGCTTGTGGGCGTCGATGGCGGCGTAGGCGGTGCCCGCTTCGAACGGCGAGGGTTCGATCAAGCTGATCATGGCCCACTCGGGAAAGCCTTTCGGAGTGACGTTGGTCCAATTTTTTCCATCGTCGCGCGTGAGTTGGATCAAGCCATCGTCGGTGCCGACCCAGATCAAACCTTTTTGTTTCGGGGATTCCGCGACGGTAAAGATCAAATCGTAGAACTCGATGCTGGCCTGGTCTTTGGTGATGGGGCCGCCGGAGTCCTGCTGCTTCGATTTGTCGTTGCGCGTGAGGTCGGGGCTGATGGTTTCCCAGGAATGGCCGCCGTCTTTTGAACGGAAGAGGAACTGAGAAGAGTGATAGAAAATGTTGGGATCGTGCGGAGAAAAAACGATAGGCATCGTCCAGGTGTAGCGGTACTTCTGCACGGAAGCGTTGTAGCCATCGGGATCGAGCGGCCATTGCTGGATGTTTTGCACCTGGTTGGTGCGGCGGTCGAGCCTGGTGATGTAGCCGAAGTAGGAGCCGGCGTAAACGATGTGAGAATCGCGCGGGTCGACGGCAACGTAGCCGCTCTCGCCTCCGCCCACGGCGTCCCAGTCGGCACGGTCAATGTAGCCGCGATCGCTGGCGGTGGCGATGCCGACGGAGGAGTTGTCCTGCTGCGTGCCATAAACGCGGTATGGGAAATCGTTGTCGGCGGTCACGTGGTAGAACTGCGCGGTTGGTTGATTCCCTTGCGTGGACCAATTCTTACCGCCGTCGATAGAAATGGTGGCGCCGCCGTCATTGCCGTTGATGATGCGATTGGGATTATTGGGATCGATCCAGAGACCGTGATGGTCGCCGTGGGGCGCGTTGAGGCGTTCGAATGCCTTGCCGCCGTCGTTCGAACGGAACAGGCCGGTGTTGGCGATGTAGACCTTGTTCGAATCCCTGGGATCGGCCCAAACGTGGGTGAAATACCAGGCACGCTGACGAAAACGATGATCGTCGTTGATCAAGGCCCAATTGGTGCCGCCGTCATCGCTGCGGTAGAGGCCGCCTTTCTTCGCTTCGATCAGCGCGTAGACGACATTCGAATCGGCGCCGGAAACGGCCACGCCGATGCGGCCAAGCGGGCCCTCGGGCATGCCGTTGCCTTCGACGCGCTTCCAGGTCGTGCCGTCGTCGTTCGAACGGTAGAGGCCGTCCTTGTCGCCGCCACTATTGAGCGTCCAGGGCGTGCGGTAACCTTCCCACATCGCGGCGAAGAGGACGTGAGGATTCTGCGGATCGAAAACGATGTCGATGCCGCCGGTGCGGTCGTCGAGGTAAAGAACTTTCTCCCAGGTCTTGCCGCCATCGCGGGTGCGAAAGATGCCGCGCTCGGCGTTCGTGCCGTAGGCATGGCCGAGAGCAGCGACAAAGGCGACATCGGGGTTCGTGGGATGGATGATGACCTTGCCGATGTGGCGGGAGTCCTTCAGGCCGACGTTGTTCCAGGTTTTGCCGCCGTCGTTCGAACGATAGACGCCGTCGCCGAAGGAGATGTTGCCGCGAATGCAGGCTTCGCCGGTGCCGACATAAATCACATTGGGATCGGAGTTGGAGACCGCGATGCTGCCGATGGAGGAAGTGGTTTGCTTGTCGAAGAGAGGGTCCCAGGAAACGCCGCCGTCGGTGGTTTTCCAAACGCCGCCGGCTACCGCGCCAAAATAGTAAGTGTTCGGCTGGCTTGGAACACCAGTCACGGCTAGAGCCCGGCCGCCACGGAAGGGGCCGATGAGGCGCCATTTCATTCCGCCGTAGGTCTTAGGATCAAGCGTATTGGCGGCCGCGGGATGGTCGGCGGGCTTGGCGGGCGCAGAGCGGTCGACAGGCTTGGCGGACGCCGAGCGGTCTTTTGGATTGGCGACCGCGGAGCGGTCGACTTGTTGCGCATGCAGGGCGAGCGTACTCAGGAATAGGAAAACAAGAGCGCCGATCGAGGAAAGAACAGGCCGGTGAGAAACGGTCACACACACCTCCGGGAAGAATGGCACAAAACGATGAATGTTATCGCTACAGGCTGTTTGACGGAAGAGTTTTTCGTTGGGGTACAGGTTGCGATAGGATGCTGCAGCGATGAACGGCGGGAGAACATTTGACGTTGCGGTGATCGGAGCAGGAGTGTTCGGCGCGTGGACGGCCTGGCATCTCGCCAAGCGGGGCCAGCGCGTGGCGCTGATTGATGCCTACGGCCCGGCGCATTCGCGGGCCAGTTCCGGAGGCGAAACGCGCATCATTCGAATGGGCTATGGCGGAGATGAATTGTATACGCGGTGGTCGCAGCGTTCACTGGAGCAATGGAAGAAGTTTTTTGAGGCAGCGCGACAGGCACTTTTTCTGGAAACCGGAGTGCTTTGGATGGCCGGTGAAAAGGACGCGCGGTTGCGGCAGACGAGCGCAACGTTGAAGCGATGCGGAGTAAAGTTCGAAGAGTTGGACCGCGAGGCGCTCGAAAAACGATATCCACAAATTGGATTGGACGACATCAAGTGCGGCATCCTCGAACCAAAGAGCGGAGTACTGATAGCGCGGCGGGCGGTGGCTGCCGTGGTGGAAGAGGCTGTACGACTTGGCGCGGAGTATCGCTGCGCGCAGGTCCTCAGACCAACGGGATTTGGCCGTGCGAACGAAGCGGCAACAAGCGATGGCGAGCACATTGCCGCGGGGCAATTCGTGTTTGCGTGCGGTCCGTGGCTTGGAAAAGTCTTCCCGGACGTCCTTGGCGCGCGAATCTTTACTTCACGGCAGGAAGTGTTCTTCTTTGGTGTTCCGGCAGGCGATATGCGGTTTGCACCTCCGGCGCTGCCGACTTGGCTGTTTCAGGAAGACCTGGTTTATGGAATGCCGGACATCGAGGGGCGGGGATTGAAGATTGCGTTCGACGAACATGGCGAGCGAGTCGATCCTGATACGCAATCGAGGATCGTGTCTCCCGCGATGACGGAGAAGGTTCGAAAGTATGTGGCACGACGCTTCCCGGCCTTGCGCGACGCGCCGATTGTGGAAACGCGAGTTTGCCAGTACGAAAACACTTCGAACGGGGATTTTCTGATCGACCGGCATCCGGAGATGGAAAATGTGTGGTTTGCAGGCGGGGGCTCGGGACATGGGTTCAAGCACGGCCCGGCGATCGGGGAGTATGTCACGGGCCAGCTACTCGACGGCAGCGCAGCCGAAGAGCGATTTTCGCTGGAAACAAAGGACACCGTCCAAAGGCGCGCGGTATACTGACGGTCCCGGTCCGAAGCTGAAGTGCCTGTTGAAACTTCCGGGTGTGGCGTGCGTCTTGTAATCAAGGGGTGGTTCTTCGTTTGCCTTTTTGACTCGCCATCGCAAACAAAAAAGAGCGGGTCGCCTCAGAAGGCGGGCCCTACGGGACACCTTGGCCGGGCCAGATTTTCGTGAGAAATGCGGAGTAGAGAGAATCGCAAATTATGGAGGAACAATGCGTTTGAAGACGGATCGAGTCGCCCAAGTTTTTGTTCTGCTCGCGGCGATGGCGTTGTTGACGATGGCCGCGGCAGGCGCCGCAGGGCAAGACATCAAGATAGCCTATGAGAAATTTGTGCTTCCGAACGGGCTGACGGTGATCGTTCACGAAGATCATAAAGCTCCGATCGTAGCTCTGAACATTTGGTATCACGTGGGCTCGAAGAACGAGAAGCCGGGGAAAACCGGGTTTGCACACCTGTTCGAACACTTAATGTTCGGCGGCAGCGAAAACCTCAAGGGGCGCTACATCGATGCGATGGAGCGCGTGGGCGCGACGGACCTCAACGGCACGACCAATTCCGACCGCACGAACTATTTCGAGGATGTGCCCACATCAGCGCTGGATTATGCGCTGTTCGTGGAATCCGACCGCATGGGGCATTTTTATAACACCATTAACAAGGAGACCCTGGACCTGCAGCGCGGCGTGGTACAGAACGAAAAGCGCCAGGGCGATAACCAGCCCTATTCTATCTCGCGGTATCTGATCACGGAAAACACCTATCCCGCCGGGCATGGCTACTCGTGGACGACGATCGGCTCAATGGAGGATTTGAACGCGGCGTCGCTCGCGGATGTGCAGGAGTGGTTCAAGACTTATTATGGGCCTTCGAATGCCACGCTGGTGATTGCCGGCGACATCGACGTGAAAACGGCACGCGAAAAGGTCGGGAAATATTTTGGGGATATCCCCGCCGGTCCGCCGGTGGCGCACCAGACAGAATGGGTGGCGAAAATGACCGGGGTGCACCGCCAGCAGGCGCAAGACCGCGTGCCGGTGGCGCGCGTGTTCAACGTCTGGAATGTTCCGGAATACGGCCAGGCCGACACCGATTATCTGGACCTCGCCAGCGACGTGCTGGCGGAGGGCAAGGATTCGCGGCTTTACAAGCGGCTTGTCTATGACGAGCAAGTCGCGACGTCGGTGAACTGCGGCATCAATCCGAACGAAATCGGCGGCCAGTTCATCGTTGGTGCGTCGGCGAAACCCGGGGGAAGCCTAGCACCCATTAACAAGGATGTTGAGGAAGAGATGGACAAATTCCTGAAGGACGGCCCAACGGCGGAAGAGCTGGAGCGCGTCAAGACCGCCTATGAAGCGAATCTCGTGCGCGGGCTGGACCGCATCGGAGGCTTTGGCGGGAAATCCGACATCCTCGCTCGCGGCCAGGTATTCACGGGAAATCCGGAACAGTACCTGATTTCGCTGGACCGCGTGCGCAAAGCGACGGCTCAGGATTTACGCGATGCGGCGCGGCGCTGGCTCAGCGACGGCCTTTATCAGCTCGAAGTGGCGCCCTTTCCGGAATACAAGGCGGCGAGTGCGGGCGCGGACCGTGCGAAGCTTCCCGAAGTCGGCGCGACGCCAAACGTGAAGCTGCCGGCGTTCGAACGCATGACGCTTTCGAATGGATTGAAAGTCGTTCTGGCGGAACGTCATGAATTGCCTCTTGTGGATTTCACCATGCTCGTGGATGCGGGCACCTCCGCGGACAGTCCAGCCACGCCGGGTACGGCGAGTATGACGTCCTCGCTGCTGACCAGCGGCACAGACAAATACAACGCGCTGCAAATCAGCGATGAGATTCAGAGATTGGGAGCGGAGCTCGAGGCTGGTTCCGGGTTGGATAGTTCGACGGTCTATCTCTCCTCATTGAAGAGCAAGCTGGAGCCATCGCTGGCGTTGTTTTCCGATGTGCTGCTCCACCCTTCGTTCCCGCAGGAAGATTTCGCGCGGCAGCAGAAGCTACAGATTGCCGCGATTCAACGTGCGAAGACTTCCCCCGGCGCGATGGCTGGCCGCGTGCTTACTCCGGCGCTTTACGGCAAGGAGCATCCCTACGGACTGGAGCTCACCGAAGCCGGCGTCGGCAAATTAACGCGCGACGCGATCGCCAAATTCCACGACACGTGGTACCGGCCGAATAACACCACGCTGGTGATCGTGGGCGACACCACCCTGACGGAAATTAAACCGCAACTCGAAAAGGCTTTTGCGTCCTGGAAACAAGGGAATACGCCGAAGAAGAGCATTTCAAACGTAGCGGCGCCGAAGCAGGCTGAAGTTTTTTTGATCGATAAGCCGGGCGCGGCGCAGTCTTTTATCCTAGCGGGAACGATCGCACCGCCGCGCAACAGCCCGCAAGAAATTGCGCTGGGAATCTGGAACGACATTCTGGGCGGAACGTTCGGCGGGCGCGTAAACATGAACCTGCGCGAGGACAAGCACTGGTCTTACGGTGCTGCCACGGCGTTTCAGTTTGCACGCGGCGACAGCGCCTGGGTGACGCGAGCGCCGGTGCAGACGGATAAGACGAAAGAATCTCTCGTTGAGCTCAACAAAGAGTTGCGCGACATGTTTGGCGCCCGTCCCATCTCTCAGGATGAACTCAATAAGGACAAGGATAATCGAACCCTGCGCCTGGCGGGTTCGCGCGAAACCATGAGCGAGGTCGGAGATGCGATTGAGAATATCGTGCAATATCGTTTGCCCGACGACTACTACTCAACGTATGCATCCAAGGTGCGAGCGCTGACGACAACCGATCTCACGGCCGCGGGGAAGTCCTTCCTCAACCCGGATCGATTGGTGTGGGTGGTGGTCGGGGACCTTGCGAAGGTGGAGGCCGGAATTCGCGAGCTGAACCTCGGCACGGTGCACGTCGTGGATGCCGACGGCAATTCCATTCGATAAAAGCTACTGACTAACGATAAAGTAGTATCAATTCGAGCAGTTTAGGATTGCGAGCTACGACGGCGGGGATCGGGCGCAGCGGAGGCGCGTCTTCCCCGCTTTGCCTTTTCCGCGTAGAGATCCTGGTCCGCTTCCGAGAGAAGTTTTTCGATACGCTCGCCATCGCCGCGGTAGATGGATATGCCGATACTCGCGGAGATAGGCGGTTGTTCGCCGTCGCCAGCGAGAACTTCGCGGATGCGATTCGCAACCCGGTGTGCTTCGTCTTCCTGGGATTCTGGGAGAACGAGGGCGAATTCGTCGCCGCCATATCGCGCGGCGGTATCGACGGCGCGGCAATGAACGCGGAGAATTTCGGCGAGGCGGCAGATGGCGCGGCTGCCGACGAGATGGCCGTAGCTGTCGTTTATTTTTTTCAATTCATCAAGGTCGAGAAGCAGCACGGAGAAGGGCCGGCCGGTGCGATCGGTGCGTTCCGTCTCGTTTTCAAGAACATCGAGCAGGCGGCGGTAGTTGGCGAGACCGGTGAGCGGATCGCTGACGGCCAGATGGCGAACCTGCTCGAAGAGCCGCGCGTTATCGAGAAGCGCCCCACCCAGCGCGACGGCGTAGCCCAGCACCATAAGCGCCTGGGCGAAAACGAAGGGAGCGTCGAGCAAGCGGGCGGATTGAGCGGCCGAGAACTGAGCGGCGACATTCAGCCAGGTGGCGGCATAAATGGTGCGGTCGAACTCGGAATCTTCAACGGACAAGCGGCGGCGGTACCAGATGAGGCTCACGAGAAAAATTACGCCGGGCAGCAACTGCTCCGGATTGGGGAAGAAAGCGCCGGGATGCCGAGAGACTTCCGGCGGCAAACCGCGGAGCGTGGCGGCGAGCACGTAGGTCAGCGCGATCACAGTCAACAGAGCGCCGGCAATTTCGCGGCGTGGATGACGCGAACGCGGGAGGAAGCGCTCAACGAGAAGTGCCACGATGAGCAGGAGCGCCAAGACCATGCGGCCAAGCCACCAAGCGATGGGCGCCCAAAGGAAACGAAGAGGGGCGTCCGGAAAAAATTGAAAAAAGAGAACGCTGGTCGCCGTAAGGACAGCGCCGGAAAGAAGAAATCCAGCGCCGAGAATAAGGGAAATGCGATCCTGAGTTCCCTGGAAACGGACGAGGGTTACGGCGGCGAAAACAAAAGCGAGAAGGCCGCTGACGATCTGCAGGTAGCCCTGGAGAATGGCATCGGGCTGAAGAGCAATGCGGCGGAGCCAGTAAGCAGCGAGGACCACAAAAAGAAAAGCGCCAACATGCGCCAGGAAGATCGCGGTGTTACTGCGGCCGTTGGTGAGAGAAGCATTGCCCATGGGTTTTCCCGAACTTTTCTTTATTCTCCTGGCCGAGCTCCTGCTTAATTAGACTACTCACGGGGCAACTCTGTTGCAGGGGATTCGAGGGACCAGTGAGGCAAGAGATACCGTCCTATGGGCTACTGGCCTGTACGGAAGTGCAGGGCAGAATGCGCGAGCAGAACTCCGATGGAGATGCCCACGGGCGAGGAGAAACGTTTTGCAGTTGCGCGGGGAAGCAAGATTGCGCACACTGTCGGCATTGAAACGATTGAATACGGGCAAGCGCTGGTGTGGCGCGGCGTCCGCAGCGAGCGAATTCGCAATGCCGACGGGTTGACGCGGCGACTTCGAAGGGTAATTCCTGCGCCAAAAGGAGAGGGGCTTGAGCGACGAAACCACTGCCAGTTCCGGGCCACGCCTGCGGCGCACTCTGACGCTTTGGGACTTGATTCTCTACGGCGTCATCGTGATTCAACCGGTGGCGCCGATGTCCATTTACGGGGTCCTGAGCGATCGGGGCAAAGGCCACGTCGTGACGGCGATCCTGATCGCGATGGTAGCGATGCTGTTTACGGGGATCAGCTACGGGCGAATGGCGCGTGCGTATCCGAGCGCGGGTTCGGCATTTACTTATGTCGCGCAGGAAATTCACCCGAGCGCTGGATTTGTGACTGGTTGGAGCATGGTGATGGATTACATTCTCAACCCGCTGATCTGCACGGTGTGGTGCGCGGGACAAGCCCATGACTTCGCACCGGGAGTCCCCATCTGGGGCTGGAAAGTTTTCTTTGCGGTGGTCTTCACGCTCCTGAACATTCGCGGCATCAAGACGTCTGCGCGCATTAACGCCGGCATGGCTGCGGGCATGGGCGCCGTCGTCGTGGTTATCTTCGTGGTTGCCGCGCGCTACATCTTCGGCCATCCGCACGCCGATCCCGCTTTCTTTAGCAGGCCGTTTTACGATCCGCAAACCTTTACGTTCGGCGGCCTCTTCGGATGCACATCCATCGCGGTGCTGACGTACATCGGTTTCGACGGGATTTCCACACTGTCTGAAGAAGCGGAGAATCCGCGGCGCAATATCATGCTGGCGACGGTGCTTACTTGTGTGGTGATTGGTCTGCTGTCGGCCGCGGAAGTCTATATCGCGCAGCTCATCTGGCCCATATCTCAGCCGTTCCCGGATATAAACACCGCTTACCCGGAAATCATGCGCCGTCTTTGGCCCGCCCTTCACTTGGGAACCCATACGATTGCTCCGCTTTTTCTGTTGGTTGGCTTCACCCTGCTGCTGGCGAATTTCGGTTCGGGACTGGGGGCGCAAATTGGCGCGGCTCGCCTGCTCTTCGGTATGGGACGAAGCAATGCGCTGCCTAAGTCATTCTTCGGAAAGCTGGATGGAAAGCACCGGATTCCCAAGAACAATGTTCTTTTCGTCGGGGGCGTCGCGCTCATCGGCGCGTTTTTGCTTGAAGTGGTGGCCGGATACAGATCCTACATCCACGATGCACAGGCGCTGGATTGGGGGATTTTTTTGAAGATTCTAAATGGGGACAAGGCTTACGGACTCGGCGCAGAGATGCTGAATTTTGGAGCGTTAATTGCGTTTATGGGCGTGAACGCGGCGGCGTTCGTACGGTATTACATTCGCGCCGAAGAGAAAAAGCTGATCAACCTGATTCCACCCATCCTGGGATTTCTAATCTGCCTCGCACTGTGGCTGAACCTGAGCCGGCCCGCGATGATCGTCGGCTCGATCTGGATGATCGCGGGCATCGCGTTCGGCGTATGGAAAACACGCGGGTTCCGCGAACAACTCTCGTTTGAGTTACCTCCGGAATGAGGCGCCCGTTTCAGAAGAGCCCATTGCGTCATGAGCGACTCTAGAAGGATGATGGTCATGCCCGCGGAGGCGCACATCCCGGTGAAACGGCAAAGCGCAAAGAACCAGACCATCACCATGAGGGATGTCGCGAAGTCCAGCGGCTTCTCTCCCGCCACGGTTTCGATCGTGCTGAACAATGCGCCGCTGGCGCGCTACATCGCACCCGCCACGAAAAAACGCATCGAAGAAGTGGCGAAGAAACTTGGCTACCGGCCGAACGCAATGGCGCGTTTTCTTCGCAGCAAGAGGAGCCATAGCGTCGGCGTGATGTTCTTCGACATTACCGATCCATTCTGCACGCCGGTCTTGCGAGGCATTGAGAACGCGCTCTACCAATCATCGTACGTACAGATCTTCGCCGACGCCCACAACCAGAGAAACCGGTTCGAACGATACCTTGAAATGCTGCTGGAGCATCACGTTGAGGCATTGATCGTCGTAGCCAACTGGCTGTTCGTGGACATCCAACTGCTCGCGGACCTGAGCAAGAGAAACATTACTGCGGCGACCATCGGATGGGAGATGCCCGGGAACGCCGTCAGCTCGGTGATGGTGGACAACGAAGCGGGAGGGCGGCTCGCGCTCGAACATCTCCACCAGCTGGGGCACCACAAGATCGCGTTCATCCGCGGCCCAAAAATGCTGATCGACAGCGCGCCGCGGTGGAAAGGGATTCAGAAATTCGCACACTCGGCCGGACTGGACATCGATCCCGCGCTCGTTCTGCAACTGCCGGATTCTTTCGACCCCAACTCGGGATTCGAAGGCGGCTACCGGTTCACGGAAGAATTGCTGCAGCGAAAGAAACGGTTCACGGCATTGATGGCCTTCGACGACCTGACAGCGCTGGGCGCGATCCGGGCGCTGACCAAAGCGGGCGTGAAAGTGCCGGAAAATTGCTCGGTAGTGGGTTTCGACGACGTGCCGCTGTCCTCGCTGTCGGCGCCGTCTTTGACAACGGTGAGGCAGCCGCTGGAAGCGATGGGAAACCTGGCCGTGAATATCGTGATGGAAGGCGTCAACGCCGGGCTGGAAAAGCGCGATTGGAACATTTCGCGGCACAAGATGAACCCGGAGCTGGTGATCCGCGATTCCACGCGAGCGGCAGTGCTCAGCGGCTCGGACGACTGAGGATTACTTTCCTTCACAAAAGTTCAAAATCGATTCGGCGGGGCAGCACCGCTTGAGGCCGTTTGTCCGACCTCAATCGGCATAGGGGGAGCGGTCGCCCGCTCGCCCCTGCCACACCACCCGACATGCGGGTCCGCATCGGGCGGTTCAGAGGGTTACGCAAGGCCATCGAACAGCCGAGGAAGACCAAGAGAATCGAAGTAAGCGAGCGGAAGCGCGATGGACAAGGCCGGGCTGTTCGCCACACGCCAGGGGCCGTGCGGACTACCCGCCGTTTGTGCAGCGAGTTCCTTGCCAACCCCGCGTTGGCGTAGCTTCCCGTACCGTTGCTGGCCGTGCTTCCATTGCTTCCAGATCATGGACCGCAGACGATGGCGTATCCATTGATCCAGTTGCTGTAGCAGTGAGGGTGTCTGACAGAAGCCGAAGTAGCTCTTCCAGCCTCGTAAATAGGTGGCGAGTTCCTTCATCATCTGTTCCAGGCTGATTCCTCGTGTCCGTTGCGTCAGCTCCCGGATCTTCTGCTTACAGCGCAACAAAGCCTTCGGCGCTATGCGTCGCTTCGGTTCCTTGTTGCGGCTGAAGCTAAACCCCAAGAACTTTCGCTCCACTGGTCGAGCCACCGCACTCTTGGCCTCGTTCACCTTGAGCTTGAGCCGTCGCGTAAGGAAGCGCGTGACGTTCGTCATCACCCGCTGTCCCGCTCGTTGGCTGCGGACGTAAATGTTGCAGTCATCCGCATACCGTACGAAGTGATGCTTGCGCCGTTCGAGCTCGCGGTCGAGTTCATCGAGCACGATGTTCGATAGAAGCGGAGAAAGCGGTCCACCTTGCGGTGTTCCTTCCTCCGCCGGACTCACCAGCCCATTCTCCAGCACACCCACTTTCAAGAACGCTCCGATTAACCGGAGCACTCTCTTGTCGGTTACCCGCCGTGCGATCGCCGCCATCAGTTTGTCGTGATTGACCCGATCAAAGGAAACCACGACACACTACCCATCATCAGCACCTGCCAGAGACGGTCACCGTTGTTCGTCCTCGTCATCCGTTTGAAGGTAAATCACTCGCCGTTCTTGGAGCGATGCCTCGACACGGGCGATTGCAGCTCGTTCTGATCTTGCCCGACGGTAGTAAGTCGCTCATCCCCGCAGACTGGACGGACCTTGTGTCCGCCGGACGTCGTGCCGTCTCTATGCAGACCGCAACACTGGGCTCTCTGGAAGACTTGCTTCATGCACGTGCCGTCGTAGACGCTCTCCTCAGCCGCCTCGCTGCACCCGAAAGCGAGAACGCGAATTCCGCCGCAAAGAAGGAGGGCTCCCTTGCAACGAAATCTGAACCTCTTCGACCTTCTTCTCAAAGAAATTTATGTGTGGGAAACACTGGAGAACGAGACCAGACTCTCGCGATCGAAATCCTCGCACGGCTCATCGCCAACGCAGCTGTAGACAGCCGCGACCAGGAGAAAAGACATGAATGATCTTGCCAAAGTGAAAACCAGTCATACCCAACGCACCGCCTTCGTCTACATTCGTCAGTCCTCTCCTTCGCAGGTCGAGTACAACCGCGAGTCCACCGCGCGCCAGTACGCTCTTGTGGAAAAGGCGCGTGAACTTGGCTGGGCCCAGGAACAAGTGCTCGTCATCGATGAAGACCTCGGTCTCTCTGGTTCCGGATCCGTGAGGCGTTCCGGGTTCGCCCGTATGACCGCGGAAGTCGCTCTGGGTCACGTGGGGATCGTCCTCGGGCTCGAAGTCTCCCGCCTGGCGCGCAACAATGCCGATTGGTATCGCTTGCTCGATCTCTGCGGCATGACCGACACTCTGATCGGAGACAGTGATGGCATCTACCATCCGGCGCTGTTCAACGATCGTCTGGTCCTGGGTCTCAAAGGCACCATGAGCGAAGCAGAACTGCACATCCTTCGCGCACGACTCGACGGCGGAATCCGCAATAAGGCCGCTCGCGGTGAACTGCGCCGAGGATTACCCGTTGGCTTCGTCTGGGGAGAAGAGGACGGCGAAGTGCGTTTTCATCCCGACGAAGCCGTTGTCAGCACCATTCGCACCGTCTTCTCCAAATTCACGGAGCTTGGATCGGTACGTAAGGTCTGGCTTTGGTTCCGATCCGAGGGGCTTTCGTTCCCTTTGCGATCCAATATGCAGAGCGAGATCCGTTGGATCGCACCGACCTACACCGCGATCCATCATGTCCTCACTAATCCGGTGTATGCTGGCGCTTACGCCTACGGAAAATCTCGTCATGAACGTTACGTCGATGAACAAGGAGCGCTCAGGAGGCGAACTCGTCATCTGCCCATTGCCGAGTGGTCCGTACTTCTTCCAGAACATCATCCCGGTTTCATCGATTGGGCAACGTTCCAGGTCAACCAAGCACGCATTGACAGCAACGTCCACCCTCAACCGCACCAGGCAGGTGGCGCCGTGAGAGAAGGCGCCGCACTGCTGCAAGGTCTCGCCACGTGTGGAAAGTGTGGCCGCCGGCTGCATACTCACTATCAGGGCAGGAACGCGACGCCCGGCTACCATTGCTCCGGCAAGGACATCGTCCATGGGCGTGGCGTGTACTGTCTCAACATCGGCGGCGTCCAGATCGATCAAGCGGTCGTCAACGCCTTTCTCAAAGCCCTGACGCCTGCGGCTCTCGTAGCAACGCAGCTCGCCGTA
>WNFS01004924.1_pt1 | contig 17622 bp, 10 predicted proteins | sample 5400141 | NCBI WGS metagenome assembly WNFS01 (sample SAMN13153358, study PRJNA577476) | soil metagenome | isolation source: 60 cm saprolite under Madrone tree | place: USA:California | collected 2016-06-14
CAGATGATATTCGTCGAATTGGTGATCCTGAAGCTTCGTCCGCGCTTCGCCGAGGCTCCGGCGACCATGCGCGCCCGGCACACCAATCTGGAGTAACGGCTTCGCCACCTCTTCAGCGGGGCCGGGTACACGCGCCGGCCGGCCAAAAGAAAAGCCCCGCCGGAGCGGGGCTGGGCTACTTAAGGGACTTACCGTCAAGTTTGGCAAGCCTGTGTCAAGCGACGGAACCGTAGCATTCCCAATCGCCAAAGATACCGTCATGAGACTAACCAGATCGGCTCGACTATGCACCGTCAGCCGTGCATTCTTTTGGACGTTCAATCAGGCACCCCGGAAACTGAAGTGTAGCAACTCCAGTCTCCTCGAACTGCCCCGAATGGACAACCTACTGAAAGCTGATAGCTAGAGCGCCGGATACTCTAATGGAATTGGAGCGGCTCACTGTCCTGTTGGTTACCCATCGGACTTGTCCGATGCTCTTGCTAGAGGAGGACGTGCATGCGCTATGAGATGATGCTGCCTTACCAGATTCGCACCGCTATTGCGGAAAATTGGCCAGTGGCGCTACCGCTCGGCGTGCTCGAATACCACGGCGAGCACATGGCGGTGGGCATGGACACCCTCGCGGTCATTAAGGCGCTTGAACTGCTCGAGAGCGAAATGGATCTTGTCATCCTGCCGCCTTTCTACTACGGCGCCGCGAGCTACGCGGTCGAACCGCCGGAAGGGAACGGCTCGGTGCATGTGGATGCCGGCAAGCTCTTTCCGTTCGCCCAAGAGCTGTTCAAAGGTCTGCTGCGGGTGGGGTTCCGCAACATCCACTTCTTCATTCACCATCAGACCGAGAATTATTTCGCCGGTATGCCGACCGACCTGGCTTTCAAGTTCGGTGCCCGCCAGGCAGTCTTCGAATTTCTCGAGAAGGAGCGTGGCGAAGGCTGGTGGGGTAACGAAAAAATGGCCGACTATTACGCCAGCCAGGCAAACGCTGCTGATCCTTTCAACTGGATCAAGGGTCATCCCCTGCTTACGGCCGAGGCGTTGAGGCATTACCCCTTCGATCACGCCGGCGAAGGCGAGACATCGCTCATGCTGGCCCTATGCCCCGACGCGGTCGAAATGGAGCGGCTGGGCGAGGCGCGCTGGTACACCAGGACTGCGCGCGAGGGCTCCGCCGAAACTGGCGGCAGGGGCCGCGATCTGATCCTCGCCCATTTGCGCGAGGCGCTCGCAAAGCGACAGATCGCAGCTAATTCAACCGCAACCCAGTTTCCGCATCGAAGAGGTGCGCCGCACCGGCAACCGGCGTCAGCGCCAGGATTTCTCCGGGTGCGACACTGACGCGTTCGCGAAACACGCCGAGCAGCTTATTCTCGCCAATCTGGGCAAAAACCTGGGTCTCAGAACCTGTGGGTTCGACAACAGAGACCTTGGCACCGAGTGCCCCGCCGAGCGAGAAATGCTCCGGCCGGATGCCATAAATCACTGGGCGGCCATCATTGCCCGACGGCGCGTTGGAAACCGGCAGCGCCACGCCGTCATCGGTGAAGAACTGCGCGACCCCGTCCACCTTGAGCCGACCTTTGAGCATATTCATCGCTGGTGACCCGATGAACCCGGCAACGAACAAATTCGCTGGCCGATCGTAAAGATCGAGCGGTGATCCGATCTGCTCGACGATCCCGTCATGCAGCACCACGATCCGGTCGGCCATGGTCATGGCCTCGATCTGGTCGTGGGTGACATAAATCGTCGTCGTTTTGAGTCGCTGGTGCAGTTCCTTGATCTCGGCCCGCATTTGTACTCTGAGCTTGGCGTCGAGGTTGGAAAGCGGCTCATCGAACAGGAAGACCTTCGGGTCACGCACGATTGCCCGGCCCATCGCGACACGCTGGCGCTGTCCGCCGGAAAGCTCACGCGGATAACGGCTGAGATAGGGAGCCAGGCCGAGGATCCCGGCCGCCCGGTTGACCCGCGCCTCGATTTCGGACTTCGGCGCGTGCCGCACCTTGAGCGCGAAGCCCATATTCTCGGCAACCGTCTTGTGCGGATAGAGCGCGTAGCTCTGGAATACCATGGCGATGTCGCGATCGCGCGGCGGTAAATCGTTGACGAACCGGTCGCCGATCTTGAGCCCGCCCGCACTGATCGGCTCAAGCCCCGCAATCATCCTCAGCAGTGTCGATTTTCCACAGCCGGACGGCCCGACAAGAGTGACGAACTCGCCGTCGGCAACACTGATCGATACGCCGTGGATTACTTCGTGCCCGCCATAAGACTTCTTGATGTCGATGATATCTACCGAGGCCATGCACGTCCCCTCTTCGGCGCCAGCTGGCCGGTCACGGAACTGTCAGCTAATCCGTCGGAAAGGTGCCATTGCCGCACGGCGATCAGTGGCTTGGCATCACCGGAACCGCGGCTGAAATTCCCGCTCACGCCAAGGCCTCGCCGCCGGCTCCAACCTTTTGGCAAGGGCATCATTTGATGGATCCGGCCGTCAGCCCCATGACGATGTAGCGTTCCAGGAAAATGCCGACGATCGCAAGGGGGGCGATCGCGGTCGTCGACAGCGCCGCCATCGACCACCAGTTGATGCCTTGCGAACCGGTCTGGCTTGCCACCATCACCGGCAGGGTCTTGGCGGCGCTGCTGGTGAGGAGCGCCGCGAAGTAATATTCGTTCCAAGTGAGCACCATCGAGAGGATGAGCGCTGCCACCATTCCGGGCAGGGCGATCGGCAGGATGATATGCCAGAAGGCCCCCCATACCGAGAGGCCATCAACGAGCGCGGCCTGGTCGAGTTCGGTGGGGATCGTGTCGAACTGATCACGCATGATCCAGATCACGATCGGCAGCACGGTCAGGGTGTAGAGGAGGACGAGGCCGATGGTCGTGTCGAGGAGTGCCAGCTCCCGATAGAGCACGAGGAACGGGAGTGCCAGCACCACCGGCGGCAGGATCAGTTGCGACAGGAAGAAAAAAGAGATGTCCCTGTTCCGCATCCAGGCAAACTTGTACTGGAAGCGGCTGAGCCCATAAGCCGCGAGCGACCCGATCATCACCGCCAGCAGCGAGGCGCTGAGCGAGGTGACGACGCTATTGGTGAAGCGCGAAACGAATTCGTCGCGCACCGTCGAGGTATCGGAGATCGTATCCGGTGAGAGCCCAAGCGAACGCCAGCCTTTCCAAGCCGGCTGGAAATCCAACCACGGCAGCAAATGCCCCTGCGTGACGTCGACTGCCGTCTTCATCGACGTACTGACGGTCCAGTAGATCGGAAACAGGCAGACGAAGGCCCAGAGGATCAAGGCGGCATAGGTCAGCGCCCGGCTGAGCATGACGGTTGCGCGAAATTCCCTCTGCCCGCTTGGCATCACTTCGTCGATGGAGTAGCCGACCGCCACAGGTTTCACGCTCCCGATCCGGACCTGCCGCACGAAGCGGCCGGCGAGCTTCAGCAATGTGGTCACGACGATGATGATGATCACCAGGTAAAACATCGCCAGCATGGTGCCGTAGCCGACGTTGGACCGGTCGCGATACTCCCGGTAGATGAAGCTCGAAACCGTATCGGTCGCCCCGCCCGGACCGCCCGACGTGGTGTTGATAACGATGTCGGCGAGCTTGAGCTTGAAAATGATTCTGAGGACGACGGCGGTGATGCTGACCGGCAGCATCAGCGGAAAGGTAATCTCCCGGAACTGCTGCCAGCCAGTGGCGCCATCGATCCTGGAGGCCTCGATCACCTCCTTGGGCAGGGCCTGCAGGCCGGCCAGGAGCAGGATCATGATGAAGGGGATCGAGACCCAGGCATCCATCGCCTCGATGCTGATGCGGGCGATCCAGGGATCGGTGAAGAAGGACGGGCTCTGCCAGCCGAGATGCCGCATCAGCGTCGCCAACGGTCCGTAGCGGTATTCCATCATGGATTTGCCCACCATCCAGCTCACCGCCACCGGGCTCAGCATAAAGGGCAGCAAGAACACGACGCGAAAGAATTTGCGGGCCCTGATCTCGGCGCTGAGCAAGAGTGCAAGACCAAAGGCGATGGCGTATTCGATCAGCACCGCCAGTACGTAGTAGACCATGTTGACAAGCGCATTCCAAAAATAGGCGTCGTGGAAAAGCCCCACCAGATTGTCGATACCGTTGAAATGCTGGCCGGTGAACGAGCTCAAATTCCAGTCGGTGAAAGCGATGTAGAGGCCGAAAAGGGTCGGAAAGATCACGATCGCCACCACGAAGAGCGCGGCAGGCAGGATGAACAATGCGCGCTCTCCGGCATCCCCGCGGATCACCACCTGCCCGATGCCAAGTGCCACGCTCCAGGCAACGAAGGCAAGGAGGACCGGCCGCCAGTTTTCGAACCCGAGGTCCGTTGCCCCACCCTTGTGCAACGCTTCGATGAGGATCAACGCCACCAGCACGGCGGACGCGGCAGCAATGAGCCCGCGCCCGAAGCTGCGGCGGCCACTGGAAATGGATGACGAGACGGCTTGGTAGCTTTGCGCGCCCGGCAGCGGCGAGGAATCCTGCATCAACCTTCCACTCTGTCGCGGGCTGGCGACCCGGCGCTTCCCCTGATATGGCGGGCGGCGAATGACCGCCGCCCGCCGAACCGGAGTCCCGGCCGCTGCCCAGGCTTGCGGTGGCGCTACACGCCCAGTGAGCCCTTGTAGAGTTTGATCTGACTGTCGCGGCCGATCTGGTCGGTCAGCTTCTCCCACGCCGCGGCGATATTGTCGGCTCCCGCCTGTGCGGTTTCCTTGCCGGCGAAGATCTTTGCGAGCTCATCCTCGGCGATGCTGTAATACTGGAAAATGCCGGGAATGCGCGGCTCGATCGCCCCGTTCGGATGGTTGTACGAATTGAACTGGGAGTCGAGATAGTTGGTGATGAAGTCCTTGTCGTAACCGGCCGCCACCCACTCGTCGATATTGTGTTGGCTGTTGCGATAGCACTGAAAGCCGGAAGGATAGGCGGCCGTCCACAGGGCAAGATTCTTGCCGCCCAGATGCGCCGCGGCACTCCAGGCCGCTTTGTGCTTCAACTCGTCCTTGTCGACGCGGGCCATCACATAAATGCCCCAGCCGAGATAGGCGAGGTTGGGCGCAAAGTTCGTCCCGCTCGCCAACTTCTCCCACTTGCCGGACTTGGCGTTGTAGACATCGTCCGAGCCGGGCAGAATGTCGAAGCCGCATTTGTCGCCGACGACCGAGGCGTCGTTCGTCTTGGCATTCGAGCCGATATCGCCCCACCAGACGCACATCGAACCCGTGCCGCCAAGGAATTGCTGGAAGCCGGTGGTGTTCGGATCGGCGTTGAGCTGATCCGCAGGTTCGGATGGCAAGGCATCGATCACATCTTGGATGGCGCGCACCCAGGCTGGATTGTTGATGCGCGGCTTCATCGTATCCACGTCGAAGAGCCATGCCTTGTCATCCGGGTGTTTCGCATAAGCGGTCGCGCGGCTGCCGAGGAAATAGAAGCCGAAACCGCCCCAGGGCTTCGGCGCGTCGAGATAGCCATAGGCGTCCTGCCCGCCGATCTTCTTGCCCTTGAGGAATTTGGTGACGGCTTGTACCTGTTGCCAAGTTTTCGGCACGCCCCTGGCGATCGTTTGCTGCAGGCGCGGATTGTAGTCGGCCTGGGCGAGGTCGATCCAAGTGATCTTGGCGCCGGTGTAGGCTTCCCACGGCTTCAAGAAGCCGCGGAACAGCAAATTATGCAGATTCTGGTTGTTGAGGCCCATGAACGAGAGCTCGACGCCCTTGAACTCGCCTTTCTTGACATTGGCCTTGGTGGCATCGAGGCATAGCGCCCCGACCTTCTGCCAATCGGCATCGGTGGGCGAACCCTTGCCGACACCCGGAATCTGCAGAAGCTTGGCGCGCAGGTCGCCCTCTGCATCGGCGAAGGCGGGCTGGGTCAATGCGCCAAGGCCAATGCCGTCAAAAGCGGCCAAGGCGCCAACGCCCGCCGCACCCTTGAGCAAGGCCCGCCTGCTGGTCTGCAGTGCAATAAGCCAGTTGTAATCGTGTAATTTCACAGCTATTCCTCCCGTTTTTTATTGTTGGATGTGGGCCTCTCGCACCGGGAAGCTAATCCCGAACGACGGGGCTTGCCCCGATGGGGCAAACGGCGACAGTCGACCGGTAAGCCGGAACGTCCGCGAATCATCCTCCCCGGTGAATTATTGGGCGATGGCGAAGGCCACTGATCGTAGGAAGCCCCGTTGGCAGATGTCAACATAATCCCTGCCCTGCCGTAACTTAGGGCCTGCTCGCCGGCATCTGATGTCATCGAGCGGCACTCAGGCATCAGGTGGAACGACACCCTTCTTGAACACGAAGCAGCCATAGAAGCGGCGCTCCCCCGTCTGGACGACGCAATAAGCCTTCCGCGCGAGATCGTAAAAGGCGAAACGCTCGATCGAGCCCATTGGCCAGGACCGGCCCTCAGCCGCATCGATTTCGTGCTGCACTTCGGCCTGCACGGGAGGCAACTCGTGCGGCCGATCGACGATTTCCATCCTCAATGCCGGTTTTTCGACAAAGTTGTCGAGCGGCAACACCGAAAGAATGGCGCGAGTTGCACGCGCTGCGGTCACGTTGTCGATCCTAAGCAGAGTACCAAGCACCGTCTGTCGAGCCACCGAATCCGCCGGGAAATTGGTATCGCAGATGACGAGGTCGTCCCCGTGACCCATGGCCCTCAGCGCACTGAGCACATTGGCATTCAAAATCGGATCGATCCCCTTGAGCACTTCAGTCTCCTCCCTCTTCGTCGCCGCGAACGCACCGCACAAGGCTGGCAAGGCGCCTGACCTTCCGAACACTGTAGCGGCAGATTTATGCCGCGCCAGCGCGTATTCAGCAGGGAGCGAGTTGCGACAGTCCTAAGGACGGACAAATCGCACCGAGCACTCTGACTCACGCGAAGGACCGGTGGGTACGATCTTCCCGCTGTCAACCCGGAACGAAAATCCATCGTTGGCCGGCATAAGAATACATCAGCAGCGTTGGCGACAAGGCCCCAGCGGGGAGCCTTCTTGAATTTCGGCTTTGTGCGGAGTCGAGCAGTTCATTGCGTCTTGCCTGGGACTGATTTCGAATCCAATCCTACATAGCGCTGCTCCGGCAGGTCGATCTTGGCGCCCTGGGCCCCGAAGAGGGTTCGATCGACCGTTTCGGTCGGCGTCCATCATCGCTATGGTCGAATCTAGTTTTCGGTAAAGACAGTCGTCAGCCCACTAGAACTCGCGCCCTGGTCCTGACAACTCCACTCCTGCGTACTGCGGCGGACGACCTAAATGACCGCTGTTGGCACTAACCGGCCTTGCTCGCATGCCTAGCTGTATATCCGCTTTCAGCCTTAAGCGGTGTTCGGGTGCGGACCTCTGTCAATTCCGCAGATGACCCATTCCGGAAGTGCGGGCCGATAGACTCCCTGACGGGCCGCACATACAATTTACACCCGCGCACCCGCTGAAAGTGGTCACTCTGGATGGCAGCAGAACGCGCTCAGCCCCGTGTTGCTGCAAACTTAGCGGCCGACGTAGTCGGCTACACCTGCCTGATACAGCAGGACGAGGCAGACATGCTGGGAGGCCATGGAGAGCGCCAATGCGGGCTTGGCGGATGACCGCCGAGGCTGCCCTAGGATTGGATGCTGCGAACGCAATTACAGCCGATGACTCGATTAAGCGGATGATGTCGCACCAGATGGCCGGTGGGATCCTGAGCAAGTGACCGCCGGTTCCGGATACTCTGTGGCGAAGCGGCGACAAGCGGAGCGGGTGATGGTGTACAAGATCAAGCCTGAGCAGGACCGGCAATACATCGAGGAATTCCGTCAGAAGCCCATCGGTACCCATAGCCCCGGTCTGCAACGCCTTCTCAACGTGCTGCGCCATGATCCGACTGGCTGGCAGACGATTCTGGTCTGCCGCCGCCCCTTCGCCGAATGGGTGCTGGGGCGAATGCCGCCGGGCCGTACCGATCCTGTTCATATCGAGGACGAGCGTTTCTTCACGAGCCGGGAAGAAGCGGAATGGGAGGTCTTCCGCCGGCGCTGGCGCGCCCATACAGGCGAAGACATCAATATGCCGTTCCGCGATTGAACGAGCCTAACATTCCAACCTTCCAATCCGTTCCATAGGGGACTCCCGTGCTCAAGATCGTCGGCTATCCCGACCGCTACTCCGTCGCCCCCGGCGAGAAGATTGCCTTCATGCTGTCGGTGGAGGAGGGCAAGCATTTCGACGCCCGGCTCGTCCGCGTCGTGCATGGCGACAGGAACCCCGAGGGGCCCGGCCTCAAATTTGTCCATGTTCCGACATCGATCGACGGTCGGCACGCAGGCTGGCAGCAGCGAATCGATTCTGGCTCCTATATGGTCGTCGACGCGATGTCGGCGGTGGCGGAGAGTGCCTTCACCTTCTTCGCCACGATCTGGCCGACAAGACCTGCCGCTGCCGACCAGACAATCCTCGCCCAATGGGATGCAGAGCGTCGGGCGGGCTTTCACATCGGAATCTCAGCTGGCGGCTTTCTCTCGGTCAGCGTCGGCGGCGGGTCGGGGGCCGGCGCGATGCTGAGCGCGAGCCAGCCGATGCTGGAGCGGCAGTGGTATGCGATCTCAGTCTCGATCGACCCGACAGCGCGGCGGATTGCAATCGACCAAAGGCCACTGCGGCCTTATGCGCACATCGCGGACCGGGCGCAACTAACCAGCGTCGTCGCCGTTGGTCCGGCGCCGATCAAGGGGCCGCTCCATCTCGCCGGATGCCCAGATGTCGATGGAACGGTGGGCCGCCACTTTGATGGAAAGATCGATGGGCCAATGCTCCTCGCCGGGATTCATCCATCGGAACGGCACCTCGCGATTCTGAGCGGTTCGGTCGACCGAGCGCTGGCGGCCTCCATCACTGCACGCTGGGATTTCTCGCAAGAGATTGCGACCACGAGGGCCGTTGATGTTGGACCGCACGGCCTTCATGGCCGGCTTGTTAATATGCCGGCGCGCGGCATGAAGGGCTGGAACTGGGCGGGGGAGGAGCACAACTGGACGAGAAAGCCAGAGCACTACGGAGCGATCCACTTCCACTGCGACGATCTCTACGACGCGGCTTGGGAGACCTCCCTCGAGCTGATGATTCCCGAGGATCTCAGAAGCGGGCCCTATGCGCTTCACGTTGCCTGCGGGAAGAGCGACGAGACGGCGACGCGAGAAACCTATCTTGCCTTCTTCGTGAGACCGCCCCGGGCCCCAGCGCAGCGCAAGAACCGCCCGCGGGTACTCTTTCTGGCGCCCACTTGCTCTTACATCGCTTATGCCAATCACGCCGAGCACATCACTGCCCGCCTCGCCGAGCGGCAGCTGGGACGACTGCTCGCCTTCGGACATAGCGATCTCTGGATGTACTATCATCCGGAGATTGGCGGTTCGCTCTACGACGCCCATATCGACGGTTCTGGGGTCTGCTATTCGAGCCGCCTGCGCCCTAACGTGAATTTCTCGCCTTGCTATCATTCCTGGCTCGGCGGCCACGGCTCGGGCCTTTGGCAATACAATTCTGACACCCACCTCTTCGATTGGCTCGATCATCAGGGGGTCGACTACGACGTCGTCACGGATGAAGACCTGCACACCGACGGGTTCGACCTCCTCCGAGATTACAGCGTGATCATCACCGGCACGCACCCCGAATACCACTCGACGGCCATGTGGGATGCGATGAAGGTGTGGATCGATCATGGCGGTCGCCTCATGTACATGGGCGGCAACGGTTGGTATTGGAGGATCGCGTTCCACGAGGAACTGCCAGGAGTCATTGAAGTGCGCCGCGCCGAGGACGGTATCCGCACTTGGGCCGCCGAGCCAGGCGAGTACTATCACTCCTTCACCGGCGAGTATGGTGGGCTGTGGCGACGCATTGGTCGAGCTCCGAACGTGATCTGCGGCGTCGGCTTCATCGCCCAGGGATTCGACATCTCGTCCTACTATCGGCGCGCGCCCGACGCGGACAACCCTCGCGCGGCCTTTATATTCGAGGGAGTTCCGGATCGGATCATCGGCGATTTCGGATTGGTCGGCGGCGGCGCGGCCGGCCTCGAGATTGACTGCCTCTCGACAGCCCTCGGCTCGCCGCCGAACATGCTGCGGCTCGCCTCCTCTGAGAATCATTCTCCAATGATTCTGCTGGTCAACGAAGAGTTCGGCGTCGTGCCGCCCAATCTCGGCGCCGATCAGAACGAGCGTGTCAAGGCGGACCTCGCCTTTGGCGAGACGCCGTCCGGCGGTGCCCTGTTCGCGACCTCGTCGATCGCCTGGTGCGGCTCGCTATCGCACAACAACTACGACAACAACGTTTCCCAGATCACCAGGAACGTGCTGAAGAGATTCATGGACCCGGCGCCATTCCCCCTCGGCGTAGAGCCCTCTTCGAGCGAAGGCCCATCAGTTGCGTGATATTGCGGAGCCAAACGACGCCGCAGACGAGGACTGCATCAGCGAGGCGTTTAACCTTACTGTTGATTCTGGAAGGAGCTTCCCACATCTATTTCTATCATCAGAACGGACGCCTCTATCATCCTTGGGCAGAGGCGATCCTCGATCGGTTCGAGCCGCACCCTATTCTCGTCGGGGTTCCCCCATCCCGGCAAATTCGGGGAGCTGAGCCACGACGATATGCATCGGCGCACCACCGTAAACGAGGGTATAGGCCGCATGATCGTCGCGCTCGGAGTGGACAACGTAAAGAGCGAGTGATCTTAGTCGCACTCCCTGTAGTTCGACTGCAGACATGTGCGAGCCAGCGCCTGTGCCTGCTCAATCTGAGTGGGTGTCATCTTCGCAGCAATTGCGTCTCGATTGTCCGCCGCAGCTTTCCGTCTTTCGCCCTGCAATGATAACGCAGCAACATTGAACCACATGTGAGCACGCACGTAGTCCTGCGCGACGCCCTCGCCGTTCTCATGCATCGCGCCGAGATTGTTTAGTGCATCTGCATTTCCCTGCCCTGCAGCGAGGCGATACCATTTGTGTGCTTCCTTGTAGTCCTGGGGCACGCCTTCACCGTTTTCATACATCAGGCCAAGATTATCTTGTGCAGCCGCATCTCCCAGCGCTGCTGCGAGCCGAAACCATTTTTCTGCTTCTTCGTAATTTTTCGTGACGCCCTCGCCGTTCCGATACATATAGCCAAGGCCAGTTTGCGCTGCCGAAACCCCCTGCGCCGCAGCAAGCCGGTACCATTTTTCTGCTTCCTTGTAGTCCGGCGTGACGCCATCACCATCCTCGTACATCACGCCGAGATTACTCTGTGCTCTTGCATTTCCCTGCGCTGCGGCAAGTTGCCACCACTTCAGAGCTTCCTTGTACTCCTGCCTCACGCCCTCACCACCTGCATACATGTCGCCGAGTTGGGTTTGTGCATCTGCATTTCCCTGCTCAGCCGCCTTGCGATACCAGCCTGCTGCCGCCGCAGAATCCTGCGCGAGACCCAGTCCATTCAAGTACATCCCACCCAGAGCGTTCTGGCTGGCTGCGTTTCCCCTCTCAGCCAGCGGTCGCAACAGGGTCAGCGCAATCGCATAGTCACCGCTTTTGGCAGCAGCGATTGCGTCCTCGTACTGCCCCGCTTTCGCGGCGAACGCGCTCCATACCAGAAGCGCCACGCAAAACAGCAATGTCCGAGGGGTGCGCATCATCGCGGCAGCTTTCAATCCAGTGTTCAGAGCAAAACGTATCACTGACACAGGGACGAATCAGCGCCATCTACAAACACGGCTATTCGGTCATGGTTAGCGCCACAACTTGATTTTTTGAGGCACCTGGGCCGTAAGGCTGTCTACTTCGTGTTCCGGAACCAACTTGTCATTTCGAGCCCGGTTCAACGCTTCCTCGGCGAATTCCGCATCAGTTGGACCGCCCTCTCGCTTCGCTATCGCTATCGGATAGGTTTTAAGGCGTCTTCCAAGCTTGTCGCACACGGCGACGTTTCGCGTCTGCATTAGATGGTCCCTATGTTGTGGCGGGGATCGTCTGTACCACACTCGCGGCCATCGGATACAGACCATGTCTGAAAATCCGCGCAAATTGTGCTGGCCGCTATGACGGCCTGACTACCCTTCACTGGGGTACAGCATCAGCAAATCTCGTCCATTTCAGTTCGAAGGAAAAGGTGCCGACTTGCTGCCTGTCCCGATTTTGTTGCCGCTCGCGTCCAATGCGTTAACAGTGAACCGATAAGTATGCGAGCCGGATGGTGGGCACGGCCCGTTGTAGTCGTTCAAAGCGCCTGCTGAGATATCGGCCTTTGGATTCGCCACCACAGTTCCACCGCCATGATGATAGGTCGGCACGTCTAAGTCTTGCAGAACGACCTCAAATCTCACAGTTCCATTTGGCACATTGCTGACGTGAATTTCGGGGGATTCGCTCGTGCACCTCTGGGTCTGTGCCCACGAGAAATCGATTTGGAGTTAGGCTTCTTCCCCAAACGCTGTGCCCGCGATGCCCGTTTGCCACAGCAACAGCGCAGAAGGTCCAGAATTTCCTAGCGGACATCCGCAATCGATCTCCTCGCATTCAAGTAGCAAATGCTAGTTCAACATCGGGCCGCGTCAAGCTCGGCCATGGCGCTCCACCGTTCGCCCAATCTGTCAGCGCCCGCTCAAGAGCACGGCCTACCGCCGCGGGCCGGGTCGATTCCTGAGGGTCAAGTAGCCCACGCGATACCAGGAAACGCAACGCACTCTCGCTCACTTCCACCGAGTAGACCCCGACACTGTCATTCCGCCGCCGATCTCTCAGGCGCTGCATTCTCTTCCACGACGAACTCATCAACCAATCTGCCGGCCAGCAATTCGAGACGGGTCGGCCACATCGGTAAACCGATACTGTGTGGTCAGTGTCGTTTTTAATGGTGACCGCGTGTCAGCCGTCAATTATCAAGGGCGTACTGGTAATCTACTCACTCAAGGCGAGGAATGTGCTTACGCGGTGCAAAACTGTGTCGGACAAGCGCCTGCCGCTTCCCAGGCGCCGCTTCCGCTACCTGCACCGGCTGCAACGCCACCCCCCGCCGTGGCTTCAATCGCTGCCCCACCTCCGTCAAATACCGCCGCGTCGGCTGCTACTTCCAGGGGCCTAACCTCCTCACCTAGTTCAAATCGGCAGGAGCAGTGGGCTCCCCGGCTAAGCTTAGTTATTGAAGCCTGCCAAAAAGAACAGATCGCGCTTAACGCATCGAGGGAAGAAGCTGTGAAAACCTGCGGATGTGCAATCAATGACCAATCCCTCCACGCCATGCTCAAATCATCAGAGGGAGAGTTTCACACCTGATATGATTGGGCGAAAGCGCCAGATCGCATTTTTGCGCCCTACACGACATCGATGCCGAGCTTGAGCAGTTCGCCACGAATGCGGGTGCACCCCAGAGCGGGTTGGCCGCGCTGAAGGCCTCACGGTGACGATTAGGCCTGAGACAGTCGCCCTTGTAAAACATTTCGCGCAAAGGTCTTCTAAAGCTGATATATTGATATAAAGATATCCTTATGTTATTAATCAGCCATCGAACGCAGATATGGTCTGCCATATATGAGACATCTCGCCGAAGAGCGATCCGGCCGGTCCCAAGGTATAGCCGACGGTGCCGAAATCCTCGCTGCGCTAACGGCGACGGCGTCCGAGCGTCTGCTGATCCTCGACGGCGCCATGGGAACACAGATTCAGGGGCTCGGCTTCGACGAGGAGCAGTTCCGCGGCGCCCATTTCGCCGGTTGCGACCACCATCTGAAGGGCAACAACGACCTCCTGACGCTGACCCAGCCCGACGCGATCGAGACGATCCATTTCACCTATGCGGTCGCCGGCGCCGACATCCTCGAGACCAACACCTTCTCCTCCACCGCGATCGCCCAGGCCGACTACGGCATGGAGCGGGTGGTCTACGACCTCAACCGCGAAGGCGCCCGGCTCGCCCGCCGGGCTGCCGCCAAGGCACGGCTGCTCGACGGTCGCCGCCGTTTTGTCGCGGGCGCTCTGGGGCCGACCAACCGCACCGCCTCACTTTCGCCGGATGTGAACAACCCCGGCTTTCGCGCGGTCACCTTCGATGTGCTGCGCGACGCCTATGCCGAGCAAGTGCGCGGCCTGATCGACGGTGGCGCCGAGATCATCCTGGTCGAGACCATCTTCGACACGCTAAACGCCAAGGCGGCGGTGTTCGGGGTCGAGCTGGTCTTCGCCGAGAAGGGCGTGCGCCTCCCGATGATGATCTCCGGCACCATTACCGACCTCTCCGGCCGCACCCTGTCGGGGCAGACGCCGACCGCCTTCTGGCATTCGCTGCGCCACGCCCGGCCCTTCACCATCGGCCTCAACTGCGCGCTCGGTGCCGCTGCGATGCGGGCCCATCTGGCCGAGCTCGCCGCGGTTGCCGACACCTTCGTTTGCGCTTATCCCAATGCCGGCCTGCCGAACGAATTCGGTCAGTACGACGAGACGCCGGAGGCGATGGCCGCCCAGATCCGGGGCTTCGCCGAGGAGGGGTTGGTCAACATCGTCGGCGGCTGCTGCGGCTCGACGCCAGAGCACATCCGCGCCATTGCCGATGCGATCCAGGGCCTGCCGCCGCGCGCCGTGCCTACCCACCCGCCGCTGATGCGCCTGTCGGGGCTGGAGCCCTTCACCCTCACCGCCAATATCCGCTTCGTCAATGTGGGCGAGCGCACCAACGTCACCGGCTCGGCGCGGTTCCGCAAGCTGATCACGGCCGGCGACTACGCCGCCGGGCTCGAGGTGGCGCGCGACCAGGTCGCCAACGGGGCGCAGATCATCGACGTCAACATGGATGAGGGCCTGCTCGATTCTGAGCGTGCCATGATCGAGTTCCTGAATCTCGTTGCGGCCGAGCCGGATATCGCCCGCGTGCCGGTGATGATCGACAGCTCCAAATTCTCGGTCATCGAGGCGGGGTTGAAATGCGTCCAGGGCAAGCCCCTGGTGAACTCGATCTCGCTGAAGGAGGGGGAGGAGGCCTTCCTGCATCATGCGCGGCTGGTCAGGTCCTATGGCGCCGCCGTGGTAGTTATGGCCTTCGACGAAGCCGGCCAGGCCGACACGCTTGAGCGCAAGGTGGCGATCTGCGCCCGCGCCTATCGGCTCCTGACCGAGCAGGCTGGATTCCTGCCGGAGGACATCGTCTTCGACCCCAACATCTTCGCCGTCGCGACCGGGATCGAGGAGCATAACGGCTACGGCGTCGCCTTCATCGAGGCCACGCGGCTGATCCGGCAGACCCTGCCCCAGGTCCATGTCTCGGGCGGCGTCTCCAACCTCTCCTTCTCGTTCCGCGGCAACGAGCCGGTGCGCGAGGCGATGCACGCCGTGTTCCTCTACCACGCGATCCAGGCGGGGATGGACATGGGCATCGTCAATGCCGGCCAGCTCGCCATCTACGAGGCGATCGAGCCCGAGCTGCGCGAGGCCTGCGAGGATGTCGTCCTAAACCGGCGCGCCGACGCGACGGAACGCCTTCTGGCGTTGGCGCAGCGGTTCAGGGGTGCGGCGGGGCGCGAGGCCAACGTGCGGGACCTGGCCTGGCGCCAGCGCCCGATCGACAAGCGATTGGAGCATGCCCTGGTCAACGGCATCACCGACTTCATCGAAGCCGATGTCGAGGAAGCGCGGCTGGCGGCCGACCGCCCCCTGCATGTAATCGAAGGCCCGCTGATGGCCGGCATGAACGTCGTCGGCGACCTGTTCGGTGCCGGCAAGATGTTCTTGCCCCAGGTGGTGAAGTCCGCCCGGGTGATGAAGCAGGCGGTCGCCTATCTTCTCCCTTATATGGAGGCCGAGAAGGCGGCCCGGGGCGAGGGCGGGGCCGGGGGCGAGGGAAGGCGCCACAGCGCCGGCCGGATTCTGATGGCGACGGTCAAGGGCGATGTGCACGACATCGGCAAGAACATCGTCGGCGTCGTGCTCGCCTGCAACAACTACGAGGTGATCGATCTCGGCGTCATGGTGCCGGCGACCAGGATCCTGGAGACGGCACGCGAGAGGCAGGTCGACATCATCGGCCTCTCCGGCCTGATCACCCCCTCGCTCGACGAGATGGCGCATGTCGCGGCGGAGATGGAGCGGGAAGGCTTCGTTGTCCCGCTCCTGATCGGCGGTGCCACCACCAGCCGGGTCCATACTGCGGTGAAGATCCACCCCCGCTACGCGCGCGGCCAGACGGTCCATGTCACCGACGCCAGCCGCGCGGTCGGTGTCGTCTCGAACCTGCTCTCGCCTGAGACGCGGGGGCCCTATGTCGAGACGGTGCGCGCCGAATACCGCAAGCTGGCCGACGGCCACGCTCAGGCTGAGGCAGAGAAGCAGCGCCTGCCGCTGGCCCAGGCGCGCGCCAGCCCGTTCAAGCCCGACTGGTCGTCGTACGACCCGCCGCAACCCTCTTTCCTCGGCACCCAGGTGTTCGAGGACTATGACCTCGCCACGCTGGCGCGCTATATCGATTGGACGCCCTTCTTCCAGACCTGGGAGCTGAAGGGCCGCCATCCCGCCATCCTCGACGACGCCAAGCAGGGCGCCGCCGCGCGACAGCTGTTCCAGGACGCGCAGGCGATGCTGGCCCGTATCGTGGGGGAACGCTGGTTCCGGCCGAAGGCCGTGATCGGCTTCTGGCGGGCCGGCGCGGTGCAGGACGACATCCGCCTGTTCGCCGACGAGACGCGGCGCGACGTCCTGGCAACCCTTTTCACCCTGCGGCAGCAGCTGTCGAAGCGCGACGGGCGCTCGCGGGTGGCGCTGTCGGATTTCGTCGCGCCGGTCGAGAGTGGGAAGGCGGACTATCTCGGCGCCTTCGTGGTCACCGCCGGCTTCGAGGAAAGGGCGATTGCGGAGCGCTTCGCGCGCGCCAATGACGATTATTCCTCCATCCTCGTCAAGGCACTTGCCGACCGTATCGCGGAAGCCTTCGCCGAGGCCATGCACCAGCGGGTGCGCAGGGAGCTCTGGGGCTATGCGCCGGAGGAGACCGTGACGCCGGATGAATTGATCCGCGAGGCCTATCGGGGCATCCGCCCGGCGCCGGGCTATCCGGCCCAGCCGGATCACACCGAAAAGGCGACGCTGTTCCGCCTGCTCGACGCCGAGCGCCGGATCGGCGTGCGCCTGACCGAGAACTACGCCATGTGGCCCGCCTCCTCGGTTTCCGGGATCTATCTGGCGCATCCGGACGCGTACTACTTCGGCGTCGCCAAGGTGGAGCGCGACCAGGTCGAGGACTACGCCGTCCGCAAGGGAATGGCCGTTGCGGAAGTCGAGCGTTGGCTCGGACCGATCCTGAACTATGTCCCAACGCCGAACGCGGAGGCCGCGGAGTAGGCCCGCGTCTGGGATTGATGTTGGTTGCTCATAACGACACCCCTATGAGCGATTCGAAAAAGCCAGCATAACTGCGGAAATCCTAGTTTTCGTTGGGTCTGACTCAATCGAGCTCCAAACCGTTTCTTTCGCTGTCGCAGCAAGCTGGCGGCAGCGCGTAGGTTTAAGGCGAAGGACCGCAACCACTTATACCGAACAGTCGTTCGGTAGCCCTGAGGGCAC
>WNFS01001470.1_pt1 | contig 17619 bp, 10 predicted proteins | sample 5400141 | NCBI WGS metagenome assembly WNFS01 (sample SAMN13153358, study PRJNA577476) | soil metagenome | isolation source: 60 cm saprolite under Madrone tree | place: USA:California | collected 2016-06-14
CCTTTCCATTGTGCCCAGGTCAACTGCCGCTCGCACCGGCGATGTGGTGCGCTTCAACGTTCGCGCCCGCAGCGGGCAAGCCGACAATTACGCAGTGCGCTGGACGGTTAGTGGACCAGCGGCGACGATCGATCCGGATGGTGGCTTTGTCGCTGAACAGTCAGGCTCTTATGTGATCACGGCAGCAAGCGGCAACGAGCAGGCGATCGCGTCAATTCTGATTACGCCACGCAACGCAGAACGCAGTCTCGAGCTGATAGGTCGCGCGCCGCTTAAAGAGTTTCGAGGCGCTGAAGAATGGATCACCGGCAACTACGCTTATCTCTCGACAATCTCCGATAAGCTGCTCGTGTTCGACGTTTCCGATCCCGCGCATCCAAAGTTGACCGACACGATCAAGGTTGACGCTCGCTTGATCAATGATGTCAGCACCACCGCCAATGGCCGCATTCTCGTGATCTCGCGCGAAGGCGCATCAAACCGGAAGAACGGCATCGCGTTTTATGACACGTCTGATCCGGCACACCCAAAACCAATTTCCGAATATACGGAAACGGTGACCGGGGGCGTGCATAGCGCCTTCGTTGATAGCCACTACGTTTACCTGACCGACGATGCTACCGGCTCAATGCGCGTGATTGATTTTGCTGACGTTAAGAACCCGAAAGAAGTGGCGCGCTGGGAACTACCCAGTCAGTTGGCAACGACGATTCATTCGGGCGAAGGCGAAGAGATCGCCGGCCGTTATTTGCACGACGTGCAGGTTAAGGATGGACTGGCGTATCTCGCTTACTGGCGCGATGGCTTGGTTATTCTTGATGTTGGTAACGGAATCAAGGGAGGCAGTCCGGAACACCCGCAGTTTGTCAGCCAGTTACGCTTTAATCATTTTGAGTTGTATGGCAACGGCTGGCTTGCGGGCACGCACGCAGTTTTTCGTTACAAGAATTATTTGTTTGTTGGCGATGAAGTGTTGCCACAGGGCTTTGATATTTTCAGTCACAACCGCATTCCGGTGCGCGGCGTCATGCACGTCATCGATGTTTCCGACATTAACCATCCCCGCAAAGTGGCCGAGTATGCAGTACCAGAAGCGGGCTCGCACAACATGTGGGTCGAGAACGACATTCTTTACATGGGCTATTACACCGGGGGCGGGCGCGTGCTGGATGTGTCGGGTGAGTTGAGGGGTGACCTATATCGCCAGGGTCGCGAGATTGCCCGGCTGTGGGACGGCGACCCGGATGCTTTTCGTCCCAACCTGCCATTCACCTGGGGCGCGCAACCGCACAACGGCCTGGTCTATTTTAACGACGTCAACAGCGGCATTTGGATCGTGAGACTCGGGCCGCCAGTTACGAAAGGTTCGACGACCGCGCCGGGTCAATAGATTGGCTACAGACAAGAATTAGCCGCGGATAAACGCAGATCTTCGCGGATATGAAGAAAAAGAACGTTCGCTTGGCAATTTACTTTCTTTTTGATCCGCGTGAATCCGCGTTTATCTGCGGCTAATTATTTGGTTTGTTGCGCGTCGCGAATCGCAGTAATCGTGGTGTCGTCTTTCGGTTTAAATAAACCCAGCGGCCGCACGTCGCGATAAGTAATCTTCCCTTGCGCATCAATCACGAAAACCGACCGCGCCACCTTCCCGGGAATTAACGACTGCGCGCCGTAAAGCTTCGCTACCTCGCCATTCGCATCCGAAAGCAGACGTAAAGGCAACTCATGATGCTCGGCGAATTTCTGGTGCGACTCAACTGAATCAGTAGATATGCCAACCACTTCCGCGCCAGTTGCGGCGTAATCTTCCCAGCGATCTCGCACGGAACACATCTGCCGCGTACAGATTGGCGTCTCGTCACCGGGGTAGAACAGCAGCACCACAACTGTGCCGCGCTGATCGGCCAGACGCCAACTCTCACTGTCGCCATCGTTAAGCGTGAAGTCAGGCGCCGCGTCGCCGACCTGGGGACTGGCTGTTTTGTTCATAAGCTTTCCTATCGAAACTCAGGCATTGGCCGCGGATGAACGCGGATAAACGCAGATCTGAATAAAAACATGAGCGCAATAAGAAACAGCAAGTCTTAAATTCCTTTTCATATCTGCGTTCATCCGCGTTCATCCGCGGCTAAGGTTCTCATCTGCGTGAATCCGCGGCTAAAGCTCTTCGGCCCTTCACTCTGGACCGCAGCCACTGGCGACCGCCACGACAAATACTCAGGAAGCTACAGATGCGGCAATGCAGTGCTGGTCGCAGCGGAAATTCCGCCGGCTCATGCGAAGCAACAATATCCATCATTGCTGCGTCAATTGCACGCGCGCAGGCGTCACGAGAAAGCAACTCGGACGGCAAATGAAACTCAACATTCGGATCCAAAAAGTGCAGGGTCACTTTAATTAGCCCGCCTTTTGCAACCAGCGCAGGCAGCAGATCGCTGACTGCCAGCGCGTAAGCCTGCATTTGCAGTTGATAGTCCGACGCTGCACTGCGTACCTGATCGTCCAAAGACGTTGGTGGGATAACTACCTCCGCGTCAACTGGCGTTGGCTCAAAATCAAAAGCAAACTGATCAACTGCATACTGGGACCGCGGGCGTCCCGCCCGTCGTTCTCTCGCTACATTCAACGGAGAGTTTGCCGCAACGCTTTGCAGACGAGACGTCCGCGGTCCCAGGGAAGAGGTTGATGCCGGACCACCAGTTGTTTGCGGTCTCATTCGATTTGTCTTGAAATCGATAATCTCAATATCGAAACCTTTACCATTAGCGGCCGGCAGCACGAGCAACTTATCAATCGCGCCAGTCAAAATGCCCAACGGTCGTCGCAAGCGAAATGGCATCTCGCTCCACAGACCAACTTTGCCGCTTGGTTGCGCCGCAGAATCGCCAACGGCCAATTCGCGCGCTTGCTCGACGCGTTTAAAGACTGCGCTCGTCAAATAATTTTCCGCCAGCGGCAACAGTTCGGCGATTGCTGCTTCGGTGTCAATCTCCAGCATGCGATCGCCAAGCTCTGCCTGCCGCGATCGCAAGACGTTAGCAAAGCTCTCTTGCAGCAATTCTCGCGTGTCGTCCTTTTTCTCGTATGTTTCGCAAAAGCGGTGAATGACCGCGCCCTTCAGCGTCGCCGTCAAATTCGCCGGTGGCTCCGGCGCCTCGGCATCGTTCCATACCGCCATTTGATCGGGAGACGGCAAATGCAACACACGATCGAAATAATACTGCCGCGGGCAACGCTGATAATTGATCAACTGCGTGACACTGAAGCGATGGACTGATGCGTTGAGTTGCGGCTCGATCTTCCGCAGCAAGGGAAATTCTTCCGGGAGCGAAGCGACATCCTCGTCGACTGTAGTGGGCGCAGTCGCAGTGGCGAGTTTTGCCCGTTGTGGCCGGTCAATCAGGTTGGGAGTTATCTCGATTTGCACCTCAGGCGCTAGATCAACGACGCCGCTGCGTGGTTGCGCCTGCAATTCAAGTGACTGCCAAATCCATTTCAGCCAGGTGTCGCCTTTGCCGCCAAGACTTTCAAAATCTTTCGTCGTTCCCGAAAAAATCAGCCGGTCCTTAGCGCGCGTCGCCGCTACGTACAAGAGGCGCATGCTTTCAAACTGCTCCCGCAACGCCTGGCGTTGTTCAAAAGTTTTGAAAGTACAACCAGCAACCAGCTTGCCGCGTCCGTCAGGCACTTTTAAAGTCAGGCCACGATGCCGATCAAGCAGGAACCAGTTATCGGGAACTCGCGAATAGCGTTGCAGCTCGGGGATGATGACAACGGGAAACTCCAGACCTTTTGCCTGGTGGATTGTCATCAAGCGAACCGCATTGGTTGCTTCATCAATCTGGCCCTCGCTTTCGCGGCTGCCGATGGCTTCAAACTCTTCAACGTAACGCACGAAGTCGCGAATCAGATGCGCGCCCGATCTTTCAAAGCGCTCGGCGAGCGTAAACAGGCGCTGCACATTTGCCAGTCGCTGCGCGCCATCAAAATTCGCGGCGATGACTGTCATGAATTCAGATTGCTCGACGGCATATCGCAACAAGTTTCCGATGCCATAGTTGTGGCGGCGCGCAATCAAGCCGTTGATTAAGCCGGCGGCGCGTTCCAGCAGGGCGTGTTCGTCGTCAGAGATAAAGGCTATGTTTGCGTGCCGCTTGAGAGCATGAAAAAGATTACGCGTCTGGCTGAAGTGCAGCAGCGGATCAGTCGTGTCCAATTCGTCGAGCCAAGGCGCGCAACGCAAAGCCAGCAACGCATTATCGGAAATACCGCAAAGCGGCGAACGCAACACGGCCGCCAGCGCCAGCTCATCGGTCTTGTTATCCAGAAAGCGCAGCAACTGGATCAGATCGGTTATCTCTTCGCGGTCATAAAAACCGCGACCGAGCACAGTTTGATAGGGAATGTTGGCGCGGCGAAAAACCGACTCGTACGTCTGCACGTTCGTCATCGCGCGGAACAACAATGCAATGTCGCTGCATTTGACACTGGGATCGCGGTTACTGGGATCGCTATTACTGGGACCGCGGGCGTCTCGCCCGCCTTCGTTGAATGCCGAGTAGTTCGGGTTATTGGGTCTAGCAGTGACTTGAGTGAACTTGTCGCTTGATGCGGGCGAGACGCCCGCGGTCCCAGTATTCACGATCCCAGTATTCACGGTCCCGGTCAATTCAATGATGCGTCGCGCCAGTTGCTCGGCATCCAGGTCGCGCGAAGTTTGTTCTAACTTCGGATCGTCGTCGTCGCCTGAGCTCTCAGTAGTAATTAGCAAATCTACCAGCGGTCCACTATCGCGCAGCTCGCGCTTTGCTTCGCTCGGCTCATGCCCGACATAGCCAAGCTGCGCGCGCTCGGCGACCGCCGCTTCTTCCTTTGGTTGGAACAGCCGCGCAAAAAGATGATTGAAGAAATTGATCAGCGGCGGCTGGCTGCGAAAGTTGAGCTGCAGCGATTTCTCTTCACCGCCTGCCGCAACCAGTGTCCCGGTCATCTCGCGAAACACATCGACGTCGGCGCCGCGAAAGCCATAGATCGATTGTTTGCGATCGCCGACGATGAACAGGTTCGCGCTATCGCGCCGCGCCGGCCGCAGAGCCAGCCGCTCAAGCAACTGGCGTTGTACGTTGTTCGTGTCCTGAAATTCATCGACGAGGAAAAACTTGTAGCGTTCAGACGTGCGCGCGATGACTTCCGGCCTGGCCAACAATTCCAGCGTCCGCAGTTCAAGGTCGTCGAAATCCAGCGCCGACAGTTGCTGCTTTTCCAGGTTCAGCCGTTGGTCGATTCGGGCAATGAGATTGATTAGTTCCAGCGCGTAGCGCTTCGCAAAGAGATCCAAACAAGTCTGCGGCACGCGACCCAACAGATCCTTTTCCCATACCAATGCGTCCAGCGCCTGAATGTGTTCTTTAAATTCGCCGCGCGCCTGTGGCCGCAGCTTACGAAAGCCTTCAACGGCGCGGCAATAGTCGGCCAGGTTCTCAGGCCCAGGCGGAGCGCCAATCATTTTCTGTAAACCGGGCCACGAAGAGCTCAGCTCAGCGTAGTTTGTCCGGGTCGCGGGCGTGGTGCGTCGCACGCTCAGAAAGTCGTTCATGCTTTGCGATAGTTCGTTGAGCGCCTGTTGATAATGAAGTTCGGTGGCATGGCTTTGCTCCGTCTTCGATTTTAGATCCGCAAACGACAGACCCTGGCCGCGCACTTCCCGGTAAATATGCCGGAGCCCATCCGCTAATCTTCCTCGTCCCACTCCCAGCGTCAGCCGTGAGATTTCCGCGTGGTTTGAGCTCAAGAACTCAGTCAACACTTGCTCGACCGTCGCCTCGAGCAGCATTTGCGCGCGATGTTCATCCAGCAGAATGAATTGCGGATCGACCCCAGCTTCAACCGGAAACTCGCGCAACAGGCGCGCGCAAAAACCGTGAATGGTTGTGATTACCGCGCCGTCGAGCGTGCGCTTGTAATTCAACCAGCGCTTTCGTTCTTCGCCGGAGGCGGTTTGCAGAATCTGGTTGAGCCGTGACCGCAAACGCTCGCGCATTTCATTCGCAGCGCGATTGGTAAAAGTAATTGCGACAATTTGATCAATCGAAAGCTTTTGCGAACGCAGAATGTGCAGATAGCGTTCGACGAGGACAGTCGTCTTGCCCGAGCCTGGACCAGCCGTAACCGAGATGTGCCGGCCAAGCTCATGCGCGGCTGCCGCTTGTTCGGGTTCGAGCTGTCGATTTAGTTCTGGTGAAGACATCTTAATAAACACTATCCGCAGATTACGCGGATTGTGGGTCGACGAATACAGAACCGGGAGCGGTAGCGACCTGGTCTGCGAAACGTCGAGTTCACCGTCATTGTAAGCTAGGGCGATGGATCACGGAGACGTTGTTTATCCCAAGTGCGACCCGGTCGCTACCGCTCCCGGTTCTGTATTCGTCGACCCACAACCTGTAATCTGTGGATTCATTTCTTCCTGTCGATCCGGTAGCGATCGTAACGACACACTGCGGAGAAATCACAAAACCGGCACGTCTTTTTCTTCTCTGAAGGATTGACGTAAAACTGGCCGGCACGCATGTGATCGAGAAAATCCCAAATCTTCGCAATGGCATTGGCACGAATCTGTTGCCATTCATCGTCTGACATGACACCGCTGGTGCGCGCGCCGATGCCCGAATAATTCAACGCCGCCGCGCGGTGCAGGCCGCGGTTGCGCCGCTCGCTGCCGCCGCGAATAACGTAGTAGCCACCGCCGGCAATCTGGTGATCGGTTAGCAGCAATTTTTCCAGCGCCTCGAGATAGATTGGCAACTGCAGGCTGCGGCCCGACTTGATGTCTTCCAGACTTGCGCCCGACGACAGTTTGTAATCGTAAGCAATCAACGTTTTGTCGCGCGCTACATCAACGCGATCGATTTGCCCGCTGATCTTAAGCGTTTCCTTACCGGCGGAAGTTGTTCTGGTTAGTTCCAGGGGTTCCGGTTTCGAGTTGGGATCGCGCGCCGACGACCTTGGCCCACCAAAGGCAAGCTCAAAATATTTCGGTACAACACCGGCAGCCGCAGATTCTTCCTGGATCTCCAGCTCATACAACAGCACTTGATCCAGCAGGATCTTGCGAATCTCTCGATCGATTTTCCAGATCTGTTTGTTGAGCGGCGGCACTACGCGCTCATGCTCGTCGAAAACGTCATCAGCGACCTTTGCAAGTTCCTGTCGCAGTGGATCGCGATCAACCTCCGTCAGACGCTCGCCACGATGGCGCTCGAAAAACCGGCGCAGAATGTCGTGCAACAGTTTGCCGGCATCGATGGCCTGCAAATCCAACGCCGCTTCGCCACGCGGCTCCAGCTTCAAAACGCGCTGGCCAAAAAAACGATAGGCGCAGTTGCCATAGACGCCGAGCCCGCTGGCGCTCAGCACATAGTCGGCGCCAAACCGCTGTTGCAGCAAAGCGATCAAGTGTGGATCGGTAATCTCGCCGTCGTATGGGCCAAACGCCGTACGCGCGCGTTCGTGCTCAATCTCGACGCAGCGGAGCGCGGATTCAGTTAACAAACTTTCGCTGTGGGCCAGATCCAGCAGTTTACTAATCCGCGGCTGCGGCATCAGCGGCTGCTTCTCGCCGCGATGCAGATGACGTTCCTGCTGGCGTACGAGCGCCACACCCACCTCCCCGGCAGTTGAAGCGCGCTGCCACTCTTTGCCTTCATAATCGCGGCGAACCGTTTCCGCGTTGATCGCGAATGGCGACACGGCCCGCCGCAGTTCATCGACATAATAAGAAGCAACCGTTTCGGCGTCGTCTTCCAATAACAGCGGCCGCGTCAGATATAAACGTTCTGTGGCGCGGCAGGCCGCCTGGTAAAAATAGTGTTCCTCTTTCAGCAACGTGGCCGGGGAAATGTCTTCCAGCGTTATGCCATAGCGCTGTAAGCGCTCGCGTTCTTCGTGCGGGTAGATCCAATCGCGCGATGCACGCAAGGGGAAACCGCCTTCGATCAAACCCGCTACGAAAATGGCGCGGAAACGAAGACCGCGCACATCGGTGGCTTCGAGCACCGCCAGGCCGCCACGATCCGCGACGCCAAACACCTGTGACTGCGAATTCAAACAGCGACGCGCTTCTTCAATGAAGGTCGACATCCGGGTCGTCGAGCGTTCATCGCCGCCGGCGCCAATCTCGATGCTTTTGATCGCCGCAGCAAAAGCGCGACGCAGCGCTTCGAGGCTGTTGAAATTCAGCATCGCATGCGGCAGCTCTTTATCTTCCACTAGGCTCCTTACGCGCCCGGAGATTTGCTTCCGGAAACTAAATTGTTCGAACAGGTTCATCAGTGCGCGGCGCAATTCGGCCGGCTTGCCTGTTCGCTGCACTGCTTGAACGTGCGCCGCAAATGCCTGAATTACCAGCGCGGTCCAGGCGAGAGCGGCCGGGTGCACATCGTGCGACGGACGTCTTTTCTTTTCGACATCCTTGTCTTCAACTTTTGCCGTTTCCGCGTTCTCAATCTGGTCGGCTTCATCTGCCTCGCGCGCAGTTTCGGCGTTATCAATGTTCAGCAGCTCGCGCGTTGCCGCTGCCGTTGGTAGCTCCTTGATCAACTTACGCGCGCGCGTCAGCCAATCGGTTACGCGCAAGTCGCTGCCGACATAGGCGAAGGCATTCTCAAGCGCATCAGCGTCCCAGACGCCAATGCGGTAGCGGTGTTTTAAGCGCTCGATTCGTTTTTCATCCGGGGCCAGACCATTTTCTGCGAACAAACCTGAGTGTTCGGCAGCGAATGTCACCGCCAGCCTTTCAACCTCTTCATCAGTCAGGCGAAAGTATTCCGACTTGATCATATCTGCGAGATCCGAAGTTCTTGGCGCTGCCTCTTCCTCGCGAGAAAGTTCTTCGACAATCGCAAGCAATTTGAGCGCAGCGCGATTAGCGGGAATGTCGCCCGCCTCAACGCGCAGTTCTAAGTTGCAGGGCAGCGACTCTTCACGCATGACGCGGGCAATGGTTTCCGCGTACGCGGCTCGCTGGCGAACAACCAGAGCAATATCGGACAGCTTGAACCCGTCAGCCAAAATTAATTGTTTGATCTGTTTGGCGATGGTGCGAATTTCAGTGTCGCGATCGCCACACTCCAGGTACTTGATCTCTCTGGCTGGTTCGGCCTTGGGAGCCATTTCGTTGTCGGCCGGGGCCGAGATTTCTTTAGCAGGATTAAAGAGATTTTCGCGCAAACCCGCGAGCGCGCCACGCACCACGATCGGACTCTCGACACTTTGTTTTATTGCAAAAGGCACTATCGCTTTTAGTTGGTCGATGGTTTGTTGAAAAGGAAGAAAGATCTCCGGATTCCGCTGATCGTGATTGAGGTTGACGACGACCTCGGAAACTTGCGGAATCAACCGCCTCAGGATTTCACCCTGCACCGGCGTGAAGTCAAAAAAACCATCAAGCACAAGCAACTTGACGTTTGGCAGCCAGGAATTCCCGATCGGTATTCCCTCAAGCGCGCCGTCAAGAATTGCCAGGGCGCGCAATTGATCGCCATCCGCGTCGGTTAGTTGATGCCGGTCGAGCAGGTCGCGGTAGAGCGAATAAACTTGCGCCACGTCGCTATCAAAATCGATCTGGCGCGGAATCAGTTGGGAACTAGTACGATGTGACGGCGCTTGTTGGTTGTGCCCAGCAAGATCGGCAGCTCTGCGCGCCACGATCTCGGCAAACTCTTCCGGCCTTTTGCCGGCACGCTGAATTTCGCCAATGAGCGTGGCAATTGAATTCACACAACCTTCACGCGCGGCCAGGCGATCGAGTGCTTTCAGTTTGCCTTCATGCGCCAGCCGTTTCAGGATTTGCGAAACCAGACTGCGTTTCAGCGGAAACTCTTCGCGATCAATCGGCACTCGCGCGCCCAGGCGCGCGCCGGTTTGTTTGTCAAGAGCGGTTGAGACAATTTTCCTGACAAACCCGCGAAAGAGAAAGACGGGAAGTTCGCCCCACAGTCCGGCATTTTCTGCGCCATCGAGAATTTGTTCAGTGACGAGTTCGAGCAGCGGATGAGAAGCAGCGAGGTAGAGAAAAGTTTCAGACTTGCCTTCGGCGACAAGCTCCGCGCATCGCTTGATGAGACGCGAGCGATTGCTGCCGAGGAGAGGACCTAACCAGATTTCTTTTGACACCACGATAGTTTCCACAGATTACGCAGATTACACCGATTAAAAGCACGGCACAGAAACGACACTTAATCGAAACTCGAGGGACTTGCAGATCAGTCTAATCAGCGACAACGTGCTCTTCCGAATCTGTGAAATCGGTGGATATTTTTTTAGGTTTCACTCACCCCAGCGCTCTTCACATTGAGCAGTGGCAACGAATCTTCTTCGATTACTTCCGTCTCATCGGCCGCCACCAAATCAGGAAACAATCCGCCTTCATCCAAACTGAGTGGCCGAGCTGCCTTGTCGATGGGCTCGAGAATTTCAATGTCTTCGCCAGAGAGCGCGCCACGTTCCTTAAACTTGCGCGCGGTCCGCAACACTCGTCCTTCAAAGGAGCCGACGCCGCGATTGTAAGAATCAAGCGCGCGCTCGATGCCCTTGCCAATGTCGGCGAAATGATTCGTGAACACACGCAGGCGATCGTAAAGAGTCTTGCCGAGTTCGCTCACCTCCTGCGCATTCTCCGCCATCTGCTCCTGCCGCCAGCCGTATGAAACGGCCTTGAGCAACGCTATTAGAGTCGTCGGCGTGGCGATGATCACGCCCTGGCCCACGCCGTCTTCAATTAGCTTCGGATCGTGTTCAAGCGCCGCGCTGTAAAACGTTTCGCCTGGCAAAAAGAGCAGTACAAACTCCGGCGTCGGTTGCACCGATTCCCAATACGACTTTTTACTCAACGCCCCGATATGCATGCGCACCAGGCGCGCGTGATCTTTAAGCCGCGCGCTGCGGATCTCGTCGTCGGTGGTCGAGATCGATTCGTAGAAGGCATCGAACGGAACCTTTGCATCGACTACGATAGTCCGGTTGCCCGGCAGCCGAACAATCAAGTCTGGTCTTATGCGCCCATCTTCGGTGACGACAGTTTCCTGCTCGACAAAATCGCAGTACTGCAGCATGCCGGCCAACTCGACGACCCGCCTTAACTGAATCTCGCCCCAACGGCCGCGGATGTGCGGCGTGCGCAGTGCCTTGACCAAATTGCCGGTCTCGGCCTGAAGCTGCAATTGAGAAGTTGCTAGTGCCTTTACCTGTTCGCGCAGTTCGGAATACGCGCCGGCGCGCTCTTTCTCAATCTCGCCTATCTTCCCATCAACTTTTTCCAGCGATTCTTTGAGCGGCCTGACCAGTTGGTCGATAGCTTTTTGCCGGAACTCCAAATCGCCTTTGGCGTTCTCCTGAAACTTTTCGAGGGTTGCATGCGCCAGTTGCAAAAACGATTGGTTATTGTCTTTCAACGCGTCACGCGAGAGCGCTTTGAAGCGCTCGGCCAGTTCTTCGGTAGCTTTGGTGAAGGACGAAATTCGCTCCTGGGCTGCGCGGCGTTCTCCCTGCAGTTCGGCCTGCAATTTCGCATTCTCGGCCCGTGACTGTTTGTGATCCGCAACCTCTCTTTGCAGCGCATCGTGCTGCTTCTGTAATTCATTTTCCTTGCCGGCGAGACGTTCTTTTAGGGTGGCCTGTTCCGCTGCCGTCACAGCACCGGCCTTCGTCTTCAGCAGTAGCCAGGCGAGAGCTGCGCCGACAGCAGCGCCCAACAGCAAGACAACAGTCGCCATGAGAATTTCAGTGTTCATTTGCAGCAGTTAAGTTTACCAGAGGCGTTTCGGAAATGAAACAGCGTCGCGTTAACGGGCTAACGCATCTTCACTTATCTATTTCGAATTAATTCTTCAACCGTTAGGCCAACGTCTTTGGCGATTTGTCTTAACAGTATCGGAGAAATATCGCGACCAGTGTGGAACGGAAGCGTGGTGCAGCGTCCGTCTGCGTGACGGTATTGCTTGTGCGAGCCACGCTGGCGGACTTCAACGAAGTCGAGTTTTTGAAGAATTCCAGCGATCTCTCTAGGTTTGAGAACCGGAGGCTTGGCCATTACTTGAGACTGATACGTTCTGGGTACCTATGAACTCCGAATCCATGACCGGGTCGCCATCTTCCAGCAACATCTCGATAACTTCTTTTAGGTTATGATTGAGCTCGTCAAGAGATTCGCCCTGCGAATGCGCACCAGGGAAACCTGGAACGTATCCCACATATAGGCCGGTGTCGGCGCATTTCTCAACTACCGCAGTAAATATCTTCATAAAAAGAGAATAACACTACTTGGATTGCGCATCTACTCTACTTGAAAGCAGCACTCAATTATCTCCCAAAGCAGCCCACCATCCGTTCATAAACTTTGCGCGTCACGCGCACATCGTTGAGGTTGTATTCGCGTATCTCAGCGAGCTTGCCTGCCTGATACAAATCAAAAACTTTACTGCCTTCGGCCGTTGCGGTCTTGCTCGATTCGATACCCAACGCCCAGGCGACATCATCGAGACTGACAAAACGTTTCGCGCCCAGCCACCAGTGATGCATGGTGTCAAACACTCCCCGAACCCGAAACTCAGAAAGATCAACCAGCGGCTTGGCGGAGATGCAATGGACCAGGCAGCGTTGAAAAATAAACGGCAAGTCAAAACCTAGAAGGTTGTGGCCGACCAGTTCGTCCGTGTCGCAATCAAAGTCTTTCATGAACTCGAGAAAAGCCCGCAGCGATTTTTTCTCGTCCTGCTCAAAGCCGTCCTCGTCGATGCCAAACACGTGCTCACTCTGCGACTGCTCGACGCCAAAATCGAGCCCGGGAATAGGTCCGCGGTGCACTGCAATGGAGAGCACGCGCCCGGAAGTGGCGCTCAACGATCCCAGTTGATAACAGCGCTCTTCTTCGACAGCAATGTCTTCGAGGTAGCGCTGTTGTTGTTCGAGTCGCATGTTGCCGAGTTTCATCAACCGTTCGAGCTGCGGACCAACGCGCTCGCGAAAGTCCGGCAGCGTCAGCGTCTCAATGTCCATCGTGTAAGCAAGCGGCAGCACCGGATCTGCGTTCTGGTGCTCGCGATATTGCTCGAGCGTGATGGGACGATACTCGGCAACTACAAACTGCGAACGCTCCTGAAAAGTTTCGAGTTTGCCGGTAATACCCCAAAGGCCCGGCTTGATTTCTTTCCAAACATCGAGTGTCTCGCCCCAAATCTTCAGCGCCAGCGAGCCGGTTGCGTTGCGCGCGGTGGCATCGCAAAACCGTTTACCTTGTTGCGTCCGCTTCTCGCGCACAGAAGTAATGACGACCATCAACCAGAGCTCTTCGCCCTGGAGTATTTCAGGAATGGGAATGTTGCCTCTCATGGTTTATGAATTTTATGCAAGCCCTCTTGCTATGAAACGCAAACTAACAGTTTGCTTTACAACGTTAACGATCGCGAAAGTCTATTCTATACTGCCGCGCACTCCTAAACGATCGTTCATTAAAGTTCTATTTGGTTTTATCTTTCCGATGCTTGTAATCCAAACACAAACTTTGGCGCGAGTTGAAGCGCTGCGACGCATCAGATTGCTAACCGGCAAAGACTTGCGGCCGCTGGCCGATCAGTATGGCATTACTGTCTGGAAAAACGGCCACAAGAATAAAGGCTGGGCCGGGCAGGTGATTGAGCACTACCTCGACCTGCCGCAAAACTCTTTGCAGGCGCCCGACTTTGGCACCTGGGAGTTGAAAGTTGTTCCGGTCATTCCGGGGTTGGAAGGAACAGTGCTCGTCAAGGAATCGATGGCCATAACCATGATCGAGCCCGCCGAGGTCGTCGCCAACAAATTCACGGACAGTCACCTCTACGACAAACTGCGCAGCCTGATTGTGGTGGCGCGGGTTTTTCAGGATCTTCAGGAGACTTCAGCCTATCTGCATTCCGCGGCCGAGTTTGATCTCGACGATCCGGTTATTCGCAACCAGGTGGAAGCTGACTACGAGGCGATACGCGAAATCATCAGAACGAAAGGTGTGGACGCGTTAACGGGAGATACCGGGAAATATGTTCAGGCGCGAACCAAGGGACGCGGGCACGGCAGCACTTCGCGAGCTTTTTATGCGCGCCCGGCGTTTGTGGCGCACATGTTGAATTTGCAGAAGCTGGCCTGGATGCCTCGAGTTCTTGCTGAAGCGAACTCAATCTAAGGCAATAAAGAACGCCCACGAATTACTAGCCGCGGATTAACGCGGATTGCACTAATCTGAAATCAAAGCAATTTTAGGGGCGGGCTCTTCCGGCAGTTCTTAACTTTATCCAATCCGCGTTCATCCGCGTAAATCCGCGGCTAGAAAACTTTGGTAACTCGCTTAATCTCGCCAGTCATTCTCCCAGTCAGCATCAGCCAGATCATTTTGTAGTCGCCCATGAATGACCACAGCGGATATTGAAATGTTGCCGGTTTGTTCTTCTCAATGAAGAAGTGACCAATCCACGCGGCGCCGTAGCCCGGTATGAAAGCGAGCGGGAACAACCACCACTTGCCGGCGACAATAAAGTAAGCAACGCAACAGAGAGCGATTGAAGTTCCCACAAGGTGCAGCAGACGCGTGCGCGGCTTGCTGTGCTCGGCAAGATAGTGTGGCCAGAATTCGCTGAATGAATTGTATTGTCGTTGAGCCATTAGAACTAAAAATCCATCCACAGATTACACAGATTCCGCAGATTCAAAAACAAGCTAAAGGCGTTGGAATTCGTTTTACTGATTGTTTCATATCTGCGTAATCGGCGTAATCTGCGGATTGATTTGGTTTGCCACCACACTCAAAAAAAACTAGGTTGGCGAAAATAGTTGCATGAATTGTTCGCTGGCAACGGGAGCTATGCGAACAAGTTGCAAGTTCTCTTCCACGTGTTCGCGCCGGCTCATGCCCACCAGCGCGGTCGTGATTCCCGGAGCCGAGCGAACAAATTGTATCGCTGTCTGCGCGTCGCTGGACAGCGAGCCAAGCGATTCTCGCAAATCATCCGGCAACCCCTGCGCGACGCGTCCCTGAAAAATTGAAGCGCTGGAAATAACCGTGACACCGAGTTGTCCGGCCGCTTCAAGCAGCGATAGCTGCTGCCCGTCGATCAACTGGTTAGCCAAAGTCAACGCCTCCGGCATCGCCAGATTAAAAGGAAGCTGAACGAAACGAAAGCCATGAGCATCGCCACCGGCTTCGCATGCAACAGAGATCATGCGCGCCAACGAATGATAACCATTTGACTGAGCCGGAACCCGAAAACCATTCCAGGTTGCCACGCCATAAAATTTTAGTTTGTCCTGCGCCCGGTTCTCTTCCAGCTGCGCGAACGCCGCGCGCAATCGCGCATAAAACTCTGCTTCTGAAACATGGCCTAACTGCGCTTCCGGATTGTGAATGTAATAAACGTCCACGCACTCGAGATTCATGTTTCTGAGCGACTGGTCCAACTGGTTCCGTAAATACCGCGGCGTCATGCAATGACTGCCGCCAACGAAATCCTCAAAGCCCGCGATGCCGGGCTTGACGAAAGTCTCTTCAACGTAGGCACGAACATCTCGCGGCGGCGCCCCGTCAAAGGGCAGATAGCCGCCCTTGGTGCAAATGATCAATTCATCGCGCGAAAAGGTTTTTGCCTCAGTGAGGTCACGCAAAGCAGCTCCAATTGCGCGTTCGCTTCTTTGAAAACGATAGTTGGCAGCGGTGTCGATGACGTTCGCGCCCAACTGAACCGTACGTACAATCGCGTCCGTGTAAGCCCGATCGGTTCGCTCATCCGCATCGCCCAGGTAGGTTCCGATACCGATCGATGAAAGCCAGAGTTGTTGTTGCTGGCGGAAATGAACTTGCGCTGCGTCGTTGAAGCGATCGCGATAGCGGGTGGTGCCTTCGGCGGTAGCGTTGTTGGTGTTTGACATAAAAATCAGAGGTCAGATATCAGAAGTCAGAAAATATCAATAAAACTACTGACGCACAATCCGGCGCCTGGCGATGACACTGATTTCTGATCTCTGACTTCGGAACTCCGACCTCTGTTCCCGGCAAGCGCTTCATGGTTACGAACGGCTGTGTTAGTTTTGCAGTCAACGATTTTTTTAGGAAGCCTATGGATTACTTTTTCAACTGGCAGCAGCACGCCGGATCCAAGCCGGAAAAGTTTTACAAGACTACGTTGTTCCAGACCGAACACATGATGGTCGGACTAAACTGTCTTGAGCCGGGACAAACGCAAAGTGCTCACGCACACGAAGGCGCCGACAAATTCTATTTTGTGCTGGAAGGCTCGGGAACTTTCACGGTCGGTGACGATGAACGACAGGCAGAAGCAGGCGCAATCATCACGGCGCCGGCAGGAATAAAGCATGGCGTCACTAATTCCGGTAATGAGCGGCTTTCATTGCTTGTGGCCATCGCTCCGCCGCCAGTCAAATGAACACAACAGGGCATTCATCCGCGCGACACTCCTCACTTGATATTTCTCCCGAAGAGTTGCGCGAGCTATCGGCGCGAGTAAATGAACTCGTGCTCGAATACTTTTCCGAAGTTTCGCAGTTGCCGGTTTTTCCGGAAACGTTCGGCGGCGACACATTAGAGCAAATTGGCTCAACACTGCCGGCTGAAGGCGAGCCAGTTGACCAACTCATAAACGACTGCCGCACGATCATTAATAAAAGTCGTCACAACGGCCACCCGCGCTTTTTCGGATACGTGGCGTCGCCGGCAACGCCTGCGGGCGCGTTTGCCGATCTGATCGCATCAGCGCTGAATGCGAATGTGACGTCCTGGCGGTCGGGCCCAGCCGCCACAGAAATCGAACGCACGGTGGTGCGCTGGCTCGGTTCTTTGATTGGCTACGATAAAGAGGCTCTTGGCCTGCTGACCAGCGGCGGCTCGATGGCCAACATGACGGCCTTGCTGATCGCGCACCGGGCGAAAGCTGGAAGCGGCGCTTCGCGAAAAGGTCTTTGGCAAACTGATGCACCAATGACCCTGTACGCCTCCGAGCAGGTGCACATGTCGATACCGAAAGCTGCTGACATGCTCGGTTTTGGTCGCGATCAGGTGCGACTGATTGCTTGTGACGATCAGTTTCGCCTGAATGTGAAACTGCTGCGCGAACGCATCGATGCGGACCTGCAAGCTGGATTGAAACCGTTTTGCATTATCGGGAGTGCGGGCACGACGAACACCGGCGCAGTCGATCCACTTTTCGAGATTGCCGGTATCGCTAAAGAGTTTGCGCTTTGGTTTCACGTCGATGGCGCCTATGGCGCACCTGCCGCACTTGACGAAACCAAACGCCCCCTTTTTGTTGGCCTCGAGCGCGCTGATTCCGTCGCCCTGGATGCACACAAATGGCTGTACGCGCCGCTTGATTGTGGCTGCCTCTTGTTTCGCGACGAAGCGCGCGCGCGGGCTGCGTTTGGCGAAGAGGATGCGGACTACATCAAGGTGCTTGAGGAAGAGGCAGACGAGTCGTTTGCGTTTTGGAATTATGGACCAGAGCTGTCGCGACGGTTTCGCGCGCTGAAGATCTGGTTGACGCTGCGTTACTACGGCACGCGCCGCATTGCCGCTGCGATTAC
>WNFS01003640.1_pt1 | contig 17615 bp, 12 predicted proteins | sample 5400141 | NCBI WGS metagenome assembly WNFS01 (sample SAMN13153358, study PRJNA577476) | soil metagenome | isolation source: 60 cm saprolite under Madrone tree | place: USA:California | collected 2016-06-14
CGTGCGCGAGGATTGCCTCGGCGACGTCCGTCGTGCGTCCATCATGGAGCAACCGGTGCTGGAACGGCAGGCCCCACAGAGGCGGAGTGCGGATCTCGGCCCCCTTGACGCCACCTTCGCGTTCCTGACCAGGTCGCGCACCACGGCCGGCCGCCCCGCCACCTCGGGATGACGGACGCGCTGCCACTCGGCAACTGCGACAAAGGTGGCGTCGGGGGTCGCGTCCACGAGGCCGAGCCCGAACACCGGAGTGGTGCGGCGCTGCGAAACGACGTTCGCGATCGGCGGCAGCGTTTCCGGGCTCCAGGTGGTCCCGTTCACCAGACCGATGGCGTCGTCCTGCAGCATCGGCCCGCCCAACGAGAGGAGCGGATCGAAGCTGCCGTCGGGATTGCGGCGGCCGAACCGCCTCTCGAGCCGGCCGTTGGTTCCGCCGATGGTGCCGCGCGCTCCGCTGACGTCGCTGAGATCCTCCTGCGCGGCACACGCGGCGAGGCCGAGGCAAAAGCTCGCGAGACAGGGACGCATGCCGAGCAGCCTAGCCGAACGGGGGCCGCGCTCCCAAGCGAGCAGCGCGGGTTGCTCATCGACCTCCGTACCATCGATGGCAACGTGGGAATCACCATCTGCTCACTTCGCAGTCCCGGCGGCGGCCGTGACTGCGCCAGCGATGATCTTCAACTCGGACGAGCCTTCGCGGAGTTCGTAGATCCTGTCCGCCGGGAGCGGGCCCTTGAATTGCTGCATGAGGCCACTTCCCGGCCATCTGATCTCCAGCAGATCGATGGAGGTTGCCTTGCCCAGCCCGATGTGGGGACGAAGGCTGTGGGCGCCGAAGCTGCCGCCGCTGCCCACGACGCTGAAGATCTCGCGGCTCGCCCCGTTCTCGCCGGGGACCACGATGCGGATTCGTGCACCGACCGCGAACCGATTCGAGGTCTCGCCCACCGGCCGCAGTTTGATCCAGTGATTGCCGTGGCCGGGATTCTTGTAAATCGAGGTCCAGTACTTGTCGCTGCTGTAGGCGCCGCCCATGACCTCTACGACGTCCTGGTTGCCGCTGTTATCGAGATCGCCGAACGCAACTCCGTGGCCTTTCTGTAGATTCCCGAACCCGCCTGATGTCGTGACGTCCTGGAACGTCCGCCCACGGTCGTTGCGGAACATGCGGTTCGGAACGAGCGTGATCAGCGGGGGAGCGCCGGTGCCGAGGTAGAAGTCGAGATAGCCGTCGTTGTCGAGGTCGCCGAAGTTTGCTCCCATCGTGAGGAGGAGACGATCCAGCCGCGCTTCACGCGAGACGTCGGTGAACGTTCCGTCCTTGTTGTTGCGGTAGAGCCTCGGCCGTTCGCCCTTCGCCCGCTCTTTCTCGCCGATAGACTCGCGGACCATGTCGGGCAGCGTCGCGCTGTACCCTGAAACGAAGAGATCCAGCCAGCCGTCATTGTTGTAGTCCCAGAACCAGCAGGTAAAGCTCATGAGCGGCTCCGCGACACCGGCCTGGGCCGTCACATCCGCGAACTTGGGCGCCCCTCCGGATTTCGCTCCCAGGTTCCGGAACAGATGGTTGGGACGGCCGAGGATGGAAACGTAGAGATCCGGCCAGCCGTCGTTGTCGTAATCGCCCCAGACGGCGGCCTTGATCATTCCCTCGAGGCGAATGCCAGATGCGGCGCCGACCTCGGTGAAGGTCCCGTTCCGGTTGTTGAGGTACAACTCGAAATTCTTCGCGCTGGCAGGCCACTGCACCCGTTCGCGGTCGATTTCGTTGCCGACGAACAGATCGAGGAAACCGTCATTGTCGATGTCGGCCCAGGTCGCAGCCTGGGTCGGGTAATAGCTGAGGAGGCCCGCCGCCGCCGTCACGTCGGTGAAGGTTCCGTCGCAGTTGTTGCGCAGCAGGGAGTTGGGGAATTGCCCGTGGTCGTGTAGCCAGGCCCCGCGCGGGACGAACACGTCGATGCAGCCATCGTTGTCGTAGTCGGCCTGGACGAGATTCAGCCCGCCGACGATCCCCTTCAGTCCGGCCTGCTCCGTCATCCGCGTGAACGTCCCGTCGCCGTTGTTGTGGAAGTACTCCAGCTGGTCGCGCACCCCCATGTGCGAGATCATGAGGTCGAGATGGCCGTCGTTGTCGAAGTCTTCGAGGATGACGCCGCCGGCCACGCCGAATTCGCTGACGCCCCTCTCTGCGGCGACGTCGTGGAAGCGTCCGATCTCGCCATCCGACTTGAAAGCGTCGGGAGGAATCAGCCAACGCCGCGGAACTTCGTCCGGGTACTGCCCGAGCGTCATGTAGCTGATGTTCAATAGCCAGCGGTACGAGAGCGCATTTTCCGGATCCGTGCCTGGGTCCGACAGCAGCTCCGCATAGAGCTTGGCAGCTTCCGTCATTCCCAGCCTCTGCTGATGCACGCCCTTGCCCTGGACGGGGAAGAGGCAGGAATCGGCGTTGTGCCTCGTCGAGCAGTTCTGGATCTCCCCGAGCCTGAAATAAGCGAACGCAAGGTCCGCTTTCGCCGCTTCCGCAAAACCCACCGGCCAGGACTTCACCTCGTTCTGCAGCTCTTCGAGAATCGCGAGCGCGCCCTCGGGAGCGTTCGCATACAAGTAGTGTCGGGCGATTTCGCGCTTGAGCTCGAAGCGCTTCCCGCGATCCGTTTCGGAGCTCAGGGCGGAGGTCAAGCTTGCGATCTTTTCGTTCGCCTGGTCCCACTGATTGTCCCAGACGCCCTCGCGATCGGCAATCGAGGCCAGCGTCGCGGCCATGTCGAATCGTGACCGGGAACGGCGGAGGAAAAGCAACGCGGTCACCGAGACGAGGATCCCGGCAGCGATGGCAATTCGCCAGGCCGTCTTCACGGGCAAGCCTCGCGCGGTGGCGCACGCGCGTCGACGGGGTCGGCGGCATGGAGGTATGACGTCAGCGCGACTTTCACCTCTTCTCGAGAGTGTCCGTCTTCTTGCCTGCGCACACGGCTGCGACACGGCACTGCAGGGTCGACTCCTCCGACGGGCGCCTCCCCGCCGATTCGAGCAGCTCGCAGGCCCAATGCACGTCTCCGGCACGATAGAACACCCAGCCGAGCGCGTCGAGCAGCAGAGAGCGCTCCAGCGATTGCCCGCATTCGCAGCCCCGCGTGCACATCCAGCCGAGTCGGAGGTCACTCTGCAAGATGTCGTTTGCACGCGCGGAATTCTCGGCACGCTTCGGCGCTGGGAACGCTCGGTGCGCGTCTGTCAGCAAACGGAGCCGATTTTTCAGGCCCGATCCGGCTCACGGCGATACTCCGCCGCGCCGTTGCGCGTCTCGAGCGACTGCTGCTCCGCTCGGCGACGGCCGCCAGATGTTGGTGCCGCAGCCCACCGAACTCCTGCGCCGCCTCGCCACACTGGTCCCGCCACCGCGCGCCCACCTCGTGCGCTACCACGGAAACGCCCCTTATCGGCCCCATGGCCTCGGCTGCGTACGAAGAAGCGCGAGCGAAGTGGGCACAACGTCGCCGCCAGGTCAACGATGTGGAACGGAAGGGGAGCAGAATCGTGCCGCGGTCAGTCAATTTCGCCATGCCGTAAGGAACCCGAATGGCAATGCCACGCGCCTATAGGAGTGATCGCCGGCACAGCGGTTGCTTGCCTGCCCGCCAATGCGCGTCCGCGTCATCTTCATTTCGAGTGTTCTGGCCTGTGCCTGCAGCCAGAGCGGCCTCCCGGAGCGGATCTCTGGTGGGGATGCGGGCTCGCCGGATCCTGCGGACAGCGGTTGGGGGTTCGTACCTCCGCCGATTCCGGATGCCGGCCCTCCGGACCCGCTGGATGCAGGTGTCCTGCCGCTGCGCCACTCGCCAATCCTCGACGAGAACCAGCGGCCGGGCGGAAGTGGGTGGCGTCTGGGCAACCCAAGCACGCAGCTCGCGGCGTTTGCGGACCGCACCAGCGCCCTGCCGGGCGAGCAGGTCAGCATCCGCGCAGGCGCGGCCGTCGCGACGGACGTGACCTGGGAGCTGTGGCGCCTCGGCTATTACGGCGGGGCCGGGGGGCGTCGATTGGCCAGCGGAGGTCCCGTCAAGGTTGCGGTCTGGGCGAACTCCGTCTTTGACCCGACCACCGGCTCGGTGAGCGCTCCGTGGCCCGTTGCGTTCGCGGTCGCGGTGCCCGCCGGCGCGACCACGGGCACGTACCTGGTGAAAGTCACGTCGGCGCTGGGCGAAACGTATTCGACGTTCGTGGTGCGGGAGCCGACGCTCGGCGCGCCGATTCTCTATCCCGTCTCGACGAACACCTACCAGGCGTACAACGCATGGGGCGGGACCAGCCTGTACAGGAACCAGCGGAGCGACTGGAAGCCGTGGCACGCTTATGCCGTCTCGTTCGACCGCCCGTACCAGAACAACGGCGCCGGCGAGTTGTTCTCGATGGATCGCGGCTTCATCACCTTCGCCGAGGCGCAAGGTTACGACATCGCCTACGTGACGGATACAGATCTGGACCGTGACCCCGGGCTGATTGAACGGCGGCGGATGCTGCTCCTGCAGGGGCATAGCGAGTACTGGACCGCAGCGATGCGGCGCGCCGTCGAGAAGGGCATTGCCCAAGGCGCGAATGTCGCGTTCCTGGCGTCCAATTCCGCATACTGGCAGGTGCGCTTCGCCGATTCGTCCCGGCGTCTTCTGATCGCGTACAAGGAGTTCGCAAGCCTGGATCCCGCGACCTCCACCGACCCCGCGCACGTCACCACCCGCTGGCGCGATCCGCCGCTGAATCGACCCGAGAACGCGATGGTCGGCGGCATGTTCGGGAGCTGGCTTTGGACGGCGGCCCCCTTGCGGGTCGTGGATCCCTCGACGTGGCTTTGGACGGGCGCAGGGGTGGAGCCTGGCACCATCATCGCCGGCGTCTACGGGGATGAGGTGGACAACCGGTTCGACAACGGCGTCGAGCCTTCCGGCGTCGAGGTGGTCGCCAACGGATTGGTCGAGAGCCACAATGCGCGGCTCGCCCCTGGCGAGACAACCATCTATCCCACGCCCGCCGGGGGCCTCGTCTTCAATGCAGGCAGCATCACCTTTTCGCGAGCGCTGTCGAACGTGGGCCGCTGGGACGCTCGGATCCAGCAGTTCGTGGCAAACCTCTTCTCGCGATTCGCCGGGGACGGCACACTTCCCGCACCGGTCCGGCCAATGAGCCTCCCGCAGGGGCTTCCTGTCCCGACCTATCGCCCGGGCGTGAAGGTCTCGACGGTAACGACGTCGCTGACCCTGCCCGCCGCGGTCACGGTCGCGGCAAACGGCGACGCCATCGTCGCGGACGGCGACCGCATCGTCCGCGTCGCGAGCACCGGCAGCGTGAGCGTGGTGGCAGGAAGCGATCCGGGTTGCGAGGACGGCCCGGTTGCTCAATCGAGATTCCGGGGTCCCCGAGGCGTGGCAGTCGGCAGCGATGGAACCATCTACGTCGCGGACACCCTGAATCATCGCATCCGCGCCATTTCAGGTGGCACCGTAAGGACCATCGCCGGGTGGGATCAGGGATTCGCGGATGGCGTGAACGCCATGTTCTCGCAGCCGATGGGCATCGCATTGACCGCGAAGGGCACCATCCTGGTTGCAGATTCGTGGAACCACCGCCTTCGCGAGGTGACGCCGCAAGGCATGGCTTCCACCTGGGTGGGGACGGGAGAAGAGGGAATCGTCGACGGCCCCTCTTCCAGGGCCCGGATCGTCTTTCCCATGGGGGTCACCATGCTCCCAAGCGGGGACGCGGTCATCGTAGAGCCATCCACGGGGGTGCTGCGCAAGGTGGCCGCCTCGGCTACCCACGACGTGACCACCCTCGTCGGCTACCCCGGTGACGAGGGATGGAACGACGGTACGATCGATGCGGCAACCGTCTTCGAGACCCTGGCGGCTGCCGCGCGCAGCGACGGTCAGTTGATCCTGATCGACGGGGCGATGGCACGAATCCGCGCCCTGCGGAACGGAGCCATCGACACGGTGGCTGGTGGCCAGCAAGGGGGCACGGTCGACGGCTCCGGCGCGACCGCGGGCTTCGGCGCGCCGCGGGCCCTCGCCGTGGCCCCAGATGGAACGATCCTCGTCGTCGATGCGCTGGAGCACGCCCTCCGCAGGATTACCTTGCCGCCCTGACCCGGCGCCGGCGCACCGCCGCGAGCGCCAGCAGCGGAAGGGCGAGCCAGGCCGACTGCGCGCTGGAGCTGGAGCACCCGCCCCAGAATCCTGCACCCGCGACGCGGGTTCCGATCTGGGTGCCGGCGTCCGGCGACTCGTTGCCAGCGTCAGGAGCCGAGACCGTGCCACCGTCCGAAGACGGAGGCTCGCTGCCCGCGTCAGGGGCCGAGCCCGTGCCACCGTCCGAAGACGGAGGCTCGCTGCCCGCGTCAGGAGCCGAGCCCGTGCCACCGTCCGAGGAGGGAGGCTCGCTGCCCGCGTCAGGAGCCGGGCCCGTGCCCCCGTCCAAAGGAGGAGGCGGGGGAGGAGGAGGCGGCAGGTCCTTGCCGAGCGCGTGCAGGATGAGTCCGGCCAACTCCGCGCGCGCGGTCGCGATCAGCTCGGCGGTCGCGGTTGCCTGGTACGTCGTCGGGAATACGCTGCGTGCGATGGCAATGGCCTGGTTGCCCAATCCCAGCGTCTTGGCAAGGTTCAGCAATTCGTAGTCTTCCATGCCATCGCGGATGGCCTTCAGCCGGAGCGCCTCCACCGGAATCTCCGTCTGTCCGCCGATCCTGGCCGTGGTTCCCGGATAGAACAGCGTACCATCGCCGTTCCCGCCAAAGGCCGCCTGGGTCACCCAAGGATCGCCCAGGTAATACGCCATCGTCGTCTCGAAATAGAGCTCCCCCTGCAAGTCGTAGGTGAACGACATCCACTCCATGGCGCGGTTGCGAGTTGCGTCCGAGTCGATGGAGTAGGTCGGCCACCCTGTGACGTTGCTCGCAGGCACACAGCCGAACGAATCACAGCTCTGATACCACCAGGTCGTGGCCGGGTACTTCGAGCGCTGGTTGCCGGCCCACTGCGAGCCCGGCTTGCCCTCGATCTGGTTGACGACCGGAACGAAGAGGTCCACGCCCACGATGCCGTTCAGCTGCGCGTCCGTGGTGGTGGTGGTCACCAGCGTGAGCACCGACGGATCGCCCAGGTGGCTGCTGACGATGCGCGGGTTGATGTCCGACCACGCGCAGGTGATGGGTGGTTCATCGCAGATGTAATCGAACAACGCCGTCGACCATCCCTTGGCCTTGAAGTGGCTGCCCCAGCCGGCAACCACCGGCGTGGCGGACCCGTCGTTCACGCTGGCCGAGGTCAACCTGGCCCCCTGCAAGCGTGTATCCGCCGTGCCGTCGAGGAACGGGCCGGCGTACCGATCGAAATCACGCCAGTCCGCGCTGCCGTTCGCGTTCACGGGGGTGCTGTAGTACGGCTGGTGGATGGAAACATGGTTGTCCAGCGCTGCCTGTACGTAGCGGGCACGCAACGCCATCTCCGCCGCGGCATTGCTGCAGCTGTTGTCGCCGTGGCCGAGGCAGGGCCCGTTCCAGTTCAGGCCGAACGCGCTCCTCAGCGTCGAGGTGGAGGGGACCTCGAAGTCCCAAACCTGCAGCTCGATGGGGACCTGGGCGCTCAAGCCTCCGGTCACGTTGACGACGCCCTTGTACAGGCCCGCGGGGGCGTCCCGCGGCACGTGAATGTCCACCAGCACGGCGCGGCTTTCGTTGGCGGGAACGGTGAAGGGGAAGGCGTTGCGCTTCTCTCCCATGATCGGATCCACGTCCGGCACCAGCGCGTCCGGCCACATTCCCGTGGCACCCTCGCCGCCGGTCCTGATCGCCACGTTGATGAGCGCCTCGCGATAGAGCACCACCTCCCTGCCGGAGATGGTGTGGCCCGCGCCGTCGCTCAGCCCCTCGAAGCCCATCGATACGTCAGTTGCCGCGCCGGTGACCACCACGTGGAAGGACTCAAATTCGTTCTTGGCCGCGGCGATTCGCGCGGTGGTGGGAGCGTCAGCCGCGGGCGTCGCTCCAGGACGGATTTTCTGCGCGGCAGGGGCCACCCAGACCTGCGCTGCGGACGCTGAACCGGCTGCGAGAAAGGCCATCGCGAGAAGGGAGACCATTTTCATGTAACGCCTCAAGGTTGGCTGTTTCTCGGAACGGCGAGCGCTGTTCCGCCAGCCTAACCCAGGGAGCGTGCCTCTTCTTCCACGGCCGGGATGCAGCACCGTGCCTAAACCTGAGCGTATGTCGGAGGAGCGTGCGGTGTGGGCGCTCTTACACGAGCCACGGCGCCTCTCAAGACTGAGCAGCGGGACAAACGCTCTCTTGCTTCTCTCCCAGCAGCGCCGTGCGGCAGGCCGGCGGCCTCCACCCCAAGTGAGAGGGCAGGCTGGGGACCCTGGACACCGAGGTGGCGTGCGCTGCCTGACCTTGGATTCAGAACGGGACGGGACGGCGCAGCCCACCGATTTGACGGGCCGAATTCAACGGTCGGAGAATTCAACGGCCGGTGCATGGCACGGGCCGCGGAGTGTCTTCTGGCTCGGTCCAGGCAGGAAGGAAGCGTCGAGTTGGTGAACCGCCCTGATCGGTCCCATGGCCCAGCTCGCAACACAATCCGCTGCGTTTGCAGATTGTGCTGCGGCCACGGTTTGGCGAGGATGGTCGCATGGACCGCCGTGGACGTCGGCTGTGGGTGGCGCTGGCGGGAGCGCTTGCGCTCCACGCCCTGGTGCTGCTTGCGCTGACACGTCTGTCGAGCGCCAGGACCGTCGTTACGCCACCAGGGCCGAAGGTGATCCCAATCGTGCTGCGCAAGCTCCCGCCGACCAGCGGGACATCGCAGCCCGACGAGAAGGGCCCCGCTCCCGCGAAGTCGACGGCGAGGCGCAGGCCAGCGGCCGCTCCGCCCGAGCCCCCGGCCCTGGCGCCCGTTCCGGATGTCCGCGCGGAGGACGAGCACGCGAGTCGCCCGCGTGACTGGCGTGCCGACGGCATCTACCGTCCGGGCGGCGGGCTCTCCCTTCAACTCGCCCATCCCGAAAGCTCGCTCCCGGGCCGCGGCCCGCCGGGAGACGGCCCTTCGGGCCTGGTGCGGGAAAAATCGCGCGCAGAGAAGCTCGCTGAGGAGAAGGAGATCGTCAGCCGCAGGATCGAGAGTTGGGTCTCGGATGCGAGGGGAAGGCAGCGAGCGGAAGCGGGGAGAGACGGCTACTGGCAGGAAGTCCAGGACCGGCTCGGCCGCGGCTTCGACCCCGGCTGGGACGTGCTCGAGCAGGGCCCGAAAGACGGGCCGCGTTCGAGCCTCGGTGCGTTCATCGATTCATGGAAGAAGCAGGCGGCGGCATACGGCCGGTCGGGCAATCCCTTTTCAGGGTTGCCCGGCGCGCCGGGCGCGACCAGGCCGTTGCACGACGAGCTCAGCGAGCTCGCCAACGCGGATCGCGGGCTCGACAGCGTGAGCCTCGGAAAGACGCTCCAGCCCTTCAGCATGGTGCTCGCGGCGGGCGCGGTCTCCGGAAATGTCTGGCATCACGCCCTCATCGCGTTGGTGCGGATTTCCCTCCACGGGGACGGCTCGCTCCTCGCGGTCGAACTGACCGGCACCAGTGGCAATGCCGCGTACGACCGCCTGGTCCTCGGGAAAGCGCGCTCGCTCGGCACCCTGCCATCCGGCGCTGCCCCGTTGGCGCGAGAGACGCTCTGGGCGTTCGAGACCGACTTCACGCAGATTCCGCCGCTTCCCGTCGCGGGCTGCGCGCTCGACGACTTCATTCCCAAGAACTGCTGGCGTCCGCTGCAGAAGCTCCAGCACTCGCGCGTGCGGCTGCTGGCGATCTACTGAGGTCGCAGCGGCTGTTCCTGCGGGACACCGCCCAGGCGCTCGAGCGCGCAGCACGAGCCGTTACCTCTTGGCAGTGCCGGTCGCCGCCTTCCCCATCCATTCCGGTGCCACGATCTTGCCGTCGTGGTCCGTGTCCATCTTGTCGAAGAGCTGTTCCTGAAATTTCATGAACTCTTCGCGAGTCACGTAGCCCTTGTTCTCCGTGTCGATCATGTGCATGACCTCCATCGGCTTCATCTTGGCGAGTTGCGCCCACGAGCGCGCCTCGTCGGTGGTCGTCGGGGTGGCGGCACGCGCGACGGGTGCGGCCGCGACGGCGGCGAACAACACGGCAGCCGCGAAGATGCTGCGATTCACCAGCTTCATTCCGAACATGGTCCGTTCTCCTTGGTAAGGGTTTCGGAGGTGCAGTCTTCCAAGCCTGTCGACTGTTACAGGGCCCGGCCCGAAATGGTTACGCCGGCCAGCTCGTTCGGATACGCGTTCAGCAACGTCTCGGGCACCTTGACCGGACGGCCCAACACCTGCGACTCGAGCATGAGCGCATTGGTGACCGCCTGGCCGGCGAAGTGGTTGTTGTTGACCACGTAGACATCGGTAACGTTCGCCTCCTCCGCGAGGGCCCTGGTGCGCTCCGCCCATGGGCTCAGCTCGGCTGCCGAATAGAGGTAGTCGTAGCGCTCGTCCCTTCCCGCGGCCTTGCGGAACCAGTCCTTGTAGTTGCGCCCGTGCACGCGCACGTAGCCGACCGGGGAAGTGGCGCGTGCCGACGGCGGCAGCGAGTTGCGGAACATGGGCTGGTCGAGGTTGACGATCCCGATGCGCTCCGCGGCCAGCTCGGCGTAGAACTCCGGCTGGTTCCAGGAGATGTGCCTGACCTCCACCACCAGTGGATAATCGTGGAATGCCTTCCCCAGATCGCGCAGCCATTCCCGGTTGGGCTCCTGGTTGCGGAAGGACCAGGGAAACTGGAGCAGCAGCGCGCCGAGCTTGCCTGCGTCGGCCAGGGGATCGAGGCCCTCGCGCACCGCGTCCACCTCCTCCCGCGTCCAGGCGGTCCCGCGCTCATGCGTGAAGCGCTTGTAGAGCTTGGCGGTGAAGCGGAAGTCGCCATGGTCGGCGACCCGCTGGACCCAGCCGCGCGCCACCTGAGCAGTCGCGGGCCGGTAGAACGTCGAGTTGATCTCGATGGTGTCGAAGTAGTCCGCGAGGTAGCGCAGCGGATCGAAGCCCTTGGGCTTGGGGACGGGGTAGACCTTGCCCTTCCAGTCCGGGTAGTCCCAGCCCGCCGGGCCGAACCGGACCGTGCTGCCGCGCGTGGTCAGTCGAGGCATCGCGCCGCAGAGTAGGCGGCCGGCTCGTCAAAGTCTCGTCGAGGACCCACAGGACACCATCCGGCCGCCCTCGCACTCACGCCGCCGCACCCCGCCTCGCTGTGCCACCGCAGTCCGGCGCGTTATCGTATTGGAATGGCACCGAAGATCGGTTGATCCGAAGGCTCGATGCCGCCGAGCACCCGTCCGTCGCGCGCAGCTCATTCCCCGGCGGCATGGCGCCTTCCGCAGCAAGGAAGGCCTCATGGCGGACACACAGTCTCGCAGTCACCGGCTCCACGTCAGCGGAATCGCAGCGCACGTCAGGGAGGGAGCGGCCGCGCTCCCCTGTCAGCTCGAGGAGCTCGCGGCCGACGGTGCATTCCTGCGCACGGATCGGGTCATCGAGGTGGGCACCACCCTGGAAGTCGACCTGGTGAAGCCAGGAGGCCGGAAGCCGCTCCACCTTCGCGCCGTCGTCTTGCGGACCGTCCCGGGCCACGACGGACATCAGCCAGGGCTCGACGTGGAGTTCAGGCTGGTGCCTCAAGACGCGCGCGACCAAGGCGCCCGCACATGGCCCCGCCGCCGCCGTCCCGGCCGCCGCGGTGCTCCCGGTTGCCCCCACCGATCCCGTGCAAGAGGACGCCGGCGACGAGCGATCGGAGCTGATGCTGCAGATCAAAGGCCTCCTGCTGGAGATGGACGATCTGCGCGACCGGTTGCAACTGCGCGACATCGAGGTCGACGACCTGCGGCGGCAGCTCTTCACCGCCGAGCAGCTGCTCGGACGGCGAACCTCGAGCTAGCCCCGGCGCCGCAGCCAGCTCAGGGGCGATCTCAGGCGGAGCGCTTCAGGAGCCGCTCGACGGTGTCCTCGAGCTCGCGCCGGTCGACCGGTTTGGTCACGTAGGCGTCGAAACCCGCTTCCTTCGCCCGCTCCTTGTCGCCGCGCATGGCCATCGCCGTCACGGCGACCAGGGGGGTCGTTGCGAAAGCGCCATCAGCCCTCAGCTCGCGGGCGGTAGCAAAGCCGTCGCTGCCGGGCATCGCCAGGTCCAGCAGGATCAGGGAGGGCCTCTCGCGCCGCGCGATCTCGATGCCGGCTTCGCCCGTCCCTGCGAGCAGGACGCGATATCCCTTGCGCTCGAGCAGGGTCCGGATCAGCTCGCGGTTGATGTCGTGGTCGTCGACCACGAGCATCGTCGGCGCGCCCGGGGGAGCTGGCCGGTCCTCGGGCACGGCTGCCCCGGCGCCGTTCGAGCCGACCTGCCGCAGCCGCGCGATGCTCTCCAGCAGCGGGGCACGGTCGATCGGCTTGACCAGATAGTCGCTGGCCCCGAGCTGGCCGGCCCGGTTCTGCTCGGCGTGAATGGACGTGATGACCACCGGGATCTGGCGCGTCGCCGGATCCGATTTCAGCACGCCCAGCAGATCCAGCCCGTCTTCGCCGTCCAGGTCGAGATCGAGCAGGATGACGACGGGCTGAAGCCGCTGCGCCAGCTCCAGCGCATTGGCGCAATCCGATGCCTCCACCAACTCGTACCCGGCATCGCGCAGGTAGGCGCGCACCAGCCGCACGGCGGCCACGTCGTCCTCGACCAGCAGGATGAGGGGCCGCTTCTGCCCGCCCGACGGGGACGGCACCGGAGGAGGCTGCGCCGGCGATTCCGCGAGTCCAGGGCCGCCCGCCCGGGGCGCGCCGGAGGCGGCGATCGGCAGGGTGACGGAGAATGTGGAGCCTTTGCCGGGCGCGCTGGCCACCTCGATGGTGCCGCCGTGCTCCTCGACGAGCCGTTTGGAGATGGCGAGCCCGAGGCCTGTGCCCTGGTGCTTCTTGACCATGGTGCTGTCGCCCTGCACGAACGGCCGGAACAGGCGCGCGATGAGCGCCTCGTCCATGCCGGGGCCCTGGTCGCGGACCCAGAAACGCACGGCGGAGCCCGCATCCTCCGCGCCGATCTCGATGACCGTTTGCTCTGCGCTGAACTTCACGGCATTGGAGAGCAGGTTCAGCAGGACCTGGCGCAGCTTGCCCCGGTCGGCCAGGACGCCGGAGGACGAGACCGCGCGGGTGCGGACCTCAATCTGCTTGCGCTGGGCTTGCGGAGCGATCAGCGAGACGGCCTCGCCGATCGCGCTGGCCGGCGCGAGCGGCTCCATCCGCAGCTCGATGCGGCCTGCCTCGATCTTCGCCAGGTCCAGGATGTCGTTGATCAAGGCGAGCAGGTGCCTGCCGCTGGCCAGCACGTCCTGGACGAACTTGAAGTGCTCGGGAGAGAGCGTTCCCTGGCCCTCCTCGAGGAGGAGCTCGGAAAACCCGATGATCGCATTCAGCGGCGTGCGCAGCTCATGCGACATGTTGGCGAGGAACTCGGATTTGAGCTGGTCCGCCTTCTGGATCTGGAGGTTCTTCGCCTCCAGGTCCTGGCGCTGCGCCTCCAGCTCTTCCGTCTGGAGCTGGAGCTCCTCGTTGCCTTTGGCCAGCTGCTCGGCGAACTCGTTGGTTTGCCGGTGGAGGTCGTGACGCACGATCGTCAGCGCCAGGGGTACGGCAAGGTCGGAGACGAAGGTCACCGCTGAGGGCTCGAACGGCTTGAGGGCGCCGATCGCGAGCAGGCCCACGTGGCGATGGCCGACCAGCAGCGGCACCAGCGCGACGGCTCGCGGACGGCCCGTTGCCAGGACCGCGTCGTAGCGAAGCTCGACGTCCTCCGGAAGCGAATCCAGCACCACGGTCTTGCGGGAACGGAACGCTTCCTGCGCAGCCCCGTTCAAAGGCAGCAGGGTCCCGCCGGGCGCGGCCCCCACCAGGCCGATCTGGGCGATCTGGCTCATCCGCTGCCCGGACACCCGGTAGCAGACGATCAACGCCGCCCCGGAGAACGCGGCGGCTTCTCGCAGCGCCAGCTCGAGGACGGGCTCGAGCGAGCCCTCTCCGGCGAGCGCGGTGAGCGCGCGGCCATACGCGAGGTCGCGCTGCTGTCGGACCGTCAGCTCGGCGGTGCGCTGGGCGAGCGTCTCGTTGCGAACCTCGAGGGAGTCGTTGACGGTCTTGAGGGCCTCGGTCCTGGCGCGAACCTCTTCCTCCAGCCCTACGCGGGCCGAACGCAACGACGCCACCATGCTGTTGAAGCCGGATGCAAGCTCGCCCAACTCGTCCTGCGATCGCACTTCGACGTGCGCGGATAGATCCCCTTCACGGATGGAGCGCGCAGCCCGGGTCAAGCCTTGGACGGGAGAGATGATCGATCGGGCGAGGACGAGGCCTGCGACCAGCGCCAGGACCAGGATGGCCCCGTTTGCCGAGGCGGTCTCCCGGACGAGCTGGCGCACGGGAGCGTCGGCGGTGCTCCCGGGGACGAGATAGAACAGTGTCCAGGGCACCGTCTTGAGGCGGCGTCCGAGCCCGAGATGGACGGGTTCGCTCCCGGTGCCGGCGGCGGCGAACTCGTCGCCGACGTTGCCCTCTCGCACCCGCGAGAACTCTTCCGGCATCGGCACCGGCGCCTCGAGCAGCTTGCGCGTGTCGTCGCCGAAGCGCCGATCGGCCACCAACATGGAGATGGTTGCAGCGTCCAGCGCCCCTGCCGGATGGAAGAGCTCCGCTCCCTTGAAGCTGTGCGCGATCCGGATGCCATATTCGTCATAGACGACAGAATAGCTTCCCGCGCCCGCGCTCCCGTTCCGCTCCCTCACCGCCTCCCAGAAGGCCTCGCCGCGCGCCATGATCACCGCGACGCACGCCACCCCTTCCTGAGCGCCGTCGCGGACAGGTGCTGCGTAAGCGATGCTGGGAATGCCGCCCGCCTCGGTCACCGAAAGGAACAGATCCGAAGTGGTGACCCTGCCCGCAAGCGCGCTCTGGAAATAGCGGCGAAAGGCATGATTGCGGCCGCGGACGGTCGGAGCGGTGGAGGCGATCACCGTGCCACTGGGGTCGAAGAGCGCAAGCAGGTGCGTCCTGGCGTCGGTCCGGGCATAGGCGGCGAGGGTGGCCTCCAGGTCCTGCTGGAAACGCTCGCGCTCGGCCGGAGCGACCTTGCAGAACCGGATGACCTGCGGCAAGGCTGCCAGCCGTTGATTGGCGCGGCGGAACGACGCGTGAAACTCGTCGAGGCTCTCGGCGAGCTGATCGGCCCGCGCCGCCAGCAGCGCGATCGTCGATCGGTGGATGAGCGCGCCTGCGCTGCGCGATTCGAGGAGGGTGGTGACCGCCAGGGGCAGCGCGGACCCGGCCACGAGGAGCGCGAGGAGCTTGGACCGCAGCGGCCAATCGCGAAATCGGCGGAAGACTCCCATGGACCCTCTGAGGCAGGACAGCAAACCGGACGGGGTGGGTGCAAGAGATCCAGTCTCGAATCTGGCTACCCCGTGATTAACCAATCTTTGGCATACGTTGGTCTACATCCAGGAACTTGCTTTCACCCCTGCGCATCAGCCATGGAACCAGGAGATGGAAAGCGCCCCCAACGGATCGAAGCTCCCCGGGCGCACCGTCCTGGTGGTCGACGACGAAGAGCACGTCCGGACGGCGCTGACGCGGCTCCTGGAGCGAGAGGGATACGCGGTCACCGCGGTGGACGGGCCCGCGGAGGGGCTGGAGATCCTCCGCAATCAGCCGATCAAGCTCGTCATCAGCGACCACAACATGCCCGACATGACCGGCGTCGAATTCTTCCGGCTGATCCGCGAGCGCCATCCGCACGTGTGCCGGATCATGCTGACCGCGGACCCGACGCGAGAAACGATCATCCGCGCGGTCAATGAGGGCGAAATCTACCGCTTCATTCCCAAGCCATGGGACAACACCATGCTGCGGGTGACCGTGTATTTCGCCTTCGAGGCCATCCAGCTCGAGGAGGAGAACCGTCGGCTGCTCCGGGCGCTCCGCCGGCAGCTGCAGTTCGTCCGTACCCTGGAGCGCGACTTTCCCTACCTGGCCGCGCTCGCCCGGCAGGAGGAAGCGGAGCTGCTGCTCGCCCATGCCGACAAAGGCGGAGAAGAGGCATGAAGGCCGGCCCCTCCATCCTGATCGTCGACGACGAGGAGCAGAACCGCTCGTTGCTACGCGCCATGCTCGGCAGCAACCACCGCGTCCTCGAGGCCATCGACGGACCCGAAGCCCTCAAGCTGCTCGGGACGGAGCGCATCGACCTGGTGCTGCTCGACGTGATGATGCCGGGAATGACCGGATACGAGGTCTGCAAACGAGTGAAGGAACGCCCGGGCGAGCCGTTCCTGCCCGTGCTGCTCGTGACGGCGCTCTCGGAGCAGGAGCAGCGGAACCTGGGATTGCAGGCCGGAGCGGACGACTTCCTGACCAAGCCGGTGGACCGGCGGGAGCTGCTGCTCCGGGTGCGCTCCTTCCTCAGGCTCCGTTCGCAGGACGCGCTCATCCGGCTCCAGCTCAAGCAGCTCGCCGAGTTGCAGAACACCAAGGACGAGATGCTCTCCCTCATGGTCCACGACATGCGCAGCCCGCTCGCGGGCATCATCGCGCACCTCAACCTGGTCCTCGAGGACGTGCCCGAAGGCCGCCTGCGGGAAGACGTGCAAGCCGCCTTGCGCGGGGCCGACTCGATGCTCGGATCGCTCGAGGAGGCCTTGCAGATCCGCCTCCTGGAGGCGGGGCACCTTCCCATCGCGCGTTCCCCGGTCAACCTGCGAGCGCTGATCGCTGATGCGGCGGCGACGCTCGAGCCGACCGCAAGGCGCAAGCGCATCGATCTCTCCACCGCCGTGGACGGAAACCCGGTCGCGTCCATCGACGGGAAGCTGGTCCGGCGTGCGATCGAGAACCTCCTCGGCAACGCCCTCAAGTACACGCCCAGCGGCAAGGACGTCTCGATAGCGATGCGGAACCACGAGGGCACGGTGGAGATCGAGGTCTCCGATCGAGGCCCTGGCATTCCCGGCGATCTCAAGCAAGGGATGTTCCAGAAGTACGGTTCGGTCGAGGCGAAGAAAGGCGGATCGCGAAAGGGATTCGGGCTCGGGCTCTACATGGTGAAGCTGGTCGCGGACGGGCACCAGGGGATGGCCGAGGTCCTGGATCGCGATGGAGGCGGCGCGGTCTTCCGCGTGCGGTTGAAGGAAGCGATCAACGGCGAGGAACCGAGCGGGACCGCGAGCAACCGTGGACTCCAGACGCGGAGTGGCCAGTGAACGACATGCTACCGGCAAGGACGATCCTCGTCGTCGACGACGAAGAGGACGTGCGCACGGCGCTGAGCCGGGTCCTCGGCGACGCCGGATACACGGTCCTCGCCGCCGAAAGCGGGGAGGAGGCGCTCGAGGTCCTCCGCGAGCAGCCGGTGAGGCTCTTGATCAGCGACAACAACATGCCCGGGATCTCGGGCCTCGATCTGTTCAAGGACGTCCGGCGGCGCCATCCACAGATCTTGCGCGTCATGCTCACGGGAGACACCGATCCCGAGCT
>WNFS01001768.1_pt1 | contig 17614 bp, 13 predicted proteins | sample 5400141 | NCBI WGS metagenome assembly WNFS01 (sample SAMN13153358, study PRJNA577476) | soil metagenome | isolation source: 60 cm saprolite under Madrone tree | place: USA:California | collected 2016-06-14
GTCTTCACAAAGAAGCCGGAGACGTTAACGAACGATTTCTTCGTCAGCCTGCTCGACATGGGCACGGTATGGCAACAAAGCAATTCGTCGAATGGCTCCGGAGGGGTCTACGAGGGCCGCGACCGGAAGACGAACTCGCTCAAGTGGACTGGAACACGTGTCGACCTGATTTTCGGTTCGCACTCCCAGCTGCGCGCACTCGCGGAAGTCTATGCGTGCGCGGACTCCGGGGAGAAATTCGCGAAGGACTTTGTGGCCGCATGGGCCAAGGTCATGGACAACGATCGCTTCGACGTGGCCTGACATATTCTAGAAAGAGCAATTCTCAGTTAAGCGCGAGAAAAGGGCGGGCAATCCCCGCCCTTTTTTGTTGGGCGGTTCGGGTTGCATGGGAAGGGCGTGGTCCAGCCGTTGCACTCCAAAATTTTGTTTTGCCGCGCGGGACTAAGGTAAGGTGGAAGGCGTTTGAAGTTACGGGGGACGAAGAATGGCCAAGCTGACGTTTTTGGGGGCGGCGGGGACGGTGACGGGTTCGAAATATCTAGTGGAAGCGGCGGGGAAGAAGCTGCTGATCGACTGCGGAATATTTCAAGGGTCGCGCGAATTACAGGAGCGAAATTTCAAGCCGCTGCCAGCGAGTCCCGAGACTATTGATTACTGCGTGCTGACGCATGCGCACCTGGACCATACCGGCTGGCTGCCTTGCCTGACGCGCGACGGCTATAAAAACAAGATTTATGCGAATCAGGCGACGATTGAATTGACGACGCTTTCGCTGAAAGACTCGGGGCATCTGCAGGAAGAAGATGCGGAACGGGCGAGACGAAAGGCGAAGAACAGCAACGCAGCGGATATCCGGCCGTTGTACACAAGCGAAGACGTAGAGCCGATGCTGGGCCGGCTAACACCGATGCCGCGCAGCGGTGGATTTGATGTGTCGCCGGAGTTTCATGTGGAGTCGTTCGACGCGGGTCACATTCTGGGATCGTCGAGTTTGCGGCTGACGATTCGTGAAGGCGGAAAGAATACGACGGTGGTTTTTTCTGGGGATGTGGGTCGGTACAGCCAGCCTATATTAAACGATCCGGTTACTCCGCCCGGCGGCGATTATGTGATTTGCGAATCGACTTACGGCGACCGGGAGCATCCGGAGGGCGATCCGCTGCAATTGCTGGCGGATATTGTGAACCGCGTGGTGAAACGTGGAGGCTCGATTGTGATTCCCGCGTTTGCGATCGGACGGACGCAGACTTTTATGTACTACTTGCGTCAACTCGAAGATGAGCAGCGGATTCCGCGGATTCCGGTGTATGTGGACAGTCCGATGGCACTGAGCGCGACGGATTTTTACGTTCGTCACAAGGAAGACCACGACCTGGACATGACCCGGCTGGACGATTCGGGCGATCACGATCCGCTGAATGTACGGGAATTTCATTTGACGCGGAGCGCGGAGGACTCGAAAAAAATCAATGATGTGAAGACGCCGTGCATCATTATTTCGGCGAGTGGAATGATTACGGGCGGGCGCGTGTTGCATCATCTGGCGCAGCGTTTGCCGGATGCGAAGAACGCGGTGATCCTTGCGGGCTTCCAGGCCCAAGGTACGCGAGGGCGGGCGTTGCAAGAGGGAGCGAAGATGATGCACCTGTTTGGCGATGCGGTGCCAGTGAATGCGGAAGTGATTGAGATGGGGCAATTCTCGGCGCATGCGGGGAAAAACGAGTTGTTGACATGGATGGGTGGTCTGCAGAAGGCGCCGAAGAAGATGTGGCTGACGCATGGCGAGCCGGCGGTGGCACAAGCGTTGCAGGCGGCGGCGAAAGCGAAGTTTTCGTGGGACGTGGCGGTGGCGCAGTATCTCGATTCGGTCGAATTGGCATGAGTGGTTCGCGAAAAGTATTTTGGGGGTGGAAGGAAACTTTTTTGCGGCTCGTCTCGTCTATATAAGCAAGACCACTCGCGGGGTAGGGGGCTAACCACCACAGGGCAACCGACCGTCAGTTCCCTACCCCAAAATCTAAGTAATCTATTGAGAACATTACACTTAGCGTAGGGCGTGTTGATGGCCTGAGTGTCCATAACGGCGGATCTCGTGGGCGTCCGAGACTGCAGGCGGAGCGAGTTCCCCACTCGCAGCACGAAGAAATCCTCGAGCCTAATTTGTGATATTCCTTACCCGGAAATTTCGCGAAATTTCGTGAATATTTGTGGCGGCAGCTATGCGGTCAGGACGCGCGCAATTTTGAAAAGCGCTCTTCGGCGGCGCTAAGCGTTTCTTCTTTTTTGCAGAAGGTAAAACGAACTTGGGAAGCGCCGTCCTGCGCGTCATTGTAAAAGCTGGAGCCGGGAACGCAGGCGACACCGATTTCCTGGACAAGATATTTGGCGAAAGCGACGTCTTTCGATTCGGAGGCGAAGCGCGGATCGGTTTCTGGAAAATGGAAGCGGGAGATGTCGGTCATGATGTAGTAAGCGCCGCGCGGTTTGAATACAGTGAAACCGGCGGAGGAAAGAATTTTGAGAAGGCGCTGACGTTTGGTCGCGTAGGTGGCAGCGAGGGCGTCGTAGTAGGACTGAGGAGAGCGAAGCGCCATGGCTCCGGCTTGTTGCAAAGGCGCTGCCGCGCCAACCGTAAGAAAATCGTGAACTTTGCGGATGGCTTGCGTCGTTTCCGGTGGAGCGATGGCCCAACCGACGCGCCAACCGGTGACGCTATAGGTTTTGGACATGCCGTTGATGACGATGGTGCGTTCGCGCATGCCGTCAAGGCGGGCCATGGTGAGGTGCTCGGTGCCGTCATAGAGGATATGTTCGTAAATTTCGTCGGTGACGCAATAGGCGTTCCACTTGATGCAGAGATCGCGAATGAATTCGAGTTCCTTGCGGGTGAAGACTTTTCCGGTGGGATTGTTGGGCGTGTTGAGGATGATGGCTTTGGTGTGAGGACCAAAGGCAGCGGCGAGTTCGTTGAAGTCGAAGGTCCACTCTGAATTTTCGTCTTTCGGCGGCTGCATTTTGACGAAACGAGGCGAAGCGCCGGAAAGAATTGCGTCGGGGCCGTAGTTTTCGTAGAACGGTTCGAAGACGACGATTTCGTCGCCAGGATTGATGATGGCGAGCATGGCGGACATCATCGCTTCGGTGGAGCCACAGCAGATGGTGATTTCGCGCTCGGGGTCAATGCGGATTCCCTGCGTGCGGTCGAATTTTTCCACGATGGCATCGCGCAGGTTTTTTGCGCCCCAGGTGATGGCATATTGATTGATGTCGTCACTAATGGCCTGGCGGGCGGCTTCTTTGACGGAGTCCGGCGCGGGAAAATCCGGAAATCCCTGCGAGAGATTGACGGCGTTGTGCTTTAGCGCGAGGCGCGTCATCTCGCGGATGACAGACTCGGTGAATTGTTCGGCTTTGGCCGAGATCATGCGGCGCGAAATTTGCGCCATGGAAGAGTCAGTGGTCACGCTTCACCCTAAAAGAGTTGGGAGTTAAAAGTTTAAGGTTGAACAAGAGAAAAGCAAAGCGCCTAGGAGCTAGCGGCGGGCTTGGGCCACGGAGCCAGAAGCGGCAGCGGTAGTCGAGGCCGGGACGTTCGCGCTAGTGGCATAAATCATGCGGTAGAGCTGCGCGTTGCGAAGGACGATTTGCACGTATTCGCGCGTTTGCGTGAACGGAATGGATTCGACAAGCTCAGGAATTTCTTCGTAATTGCGTTCGGCTTTCCATGCCGCGATGCGGTCTTCGCCGGCGTTGTAGGCTGCAAGCGCGCCTTCCGGGGAGCCCGTCAACTGAACGAGACCTTTGAAATAAAAAGTGCCCAGCTGGATGTTGTAGGCGGGATCGAAGAGCCGATCCTTCGAATATTTTATGTGGAGTTGTTTCGCAAGGAGTTTGGCGGTCTTGGGAAGGATCTGCATGAGACCGTAGGCGTTTGCGTAAGAAATCACATCGGATTGAAACGTGGATTCCTGGCGGATGAGGCCGGCGACGACGGCCGGATCGAGATCGTTTCTGCCGGATTCACGGCGCAGAGGAGATTCGTAGGGAAGCGGGTAGAGCGACTTCCAGACATTAAGCGGGATTTCATTGAAATTACGAGAATCAAAACTGGGAACGATGCTGCGGGCGTAGGCCATGCCGGCGGCGAAGTGGCCCTGATCGAATGCGGCTTGCGCAGCCTCCAGAAGGAAACGAGGCGAGCCGGTGGCGTAGAACGCAGACTTGAGTTCCTGCTCGGCTGACGCATCAAACGCGATGGAGCGAAGAGCTTGCCCGCGAGCCCAGCGATCTTGCGCGGCGGCGGGAATCGGCTCGTCAAAAGAACGCAAAGCAGGCGGCGGGGGAATTTTTTCCAAGAAATCGGGAGCGTCGGGATCACCCGAGCCCAGTTTGGCGAGTTCGGCGGCTGCCGCATAGCCAAAATAAGTCTGCGGAAAACGGTCTACGGCTTTCTGGTAGAAGGCTCGGGCGTGAGCTGGATTGCCGGAGCGTTCGGCGTTGCGGCCAAGAAAATAGAGAGCGTCAACGGTGTTGGCGGAAACCGGATATTTCTCGAGGAAGCGCCGGAAACGATCGTCGGAATCGGCCGCGCGATTCAGATAAGAGACCCACGCGATGCGCCATTCGGCGTTGAAATCATTTTTGCTGTCGGGATAGGTGTCGAGGACACGCTGGTAGTATTGCGCGGCTTTGTTGCGATCGAGGTTGACCCAATAGTAGTTACCTGCCGCCATGAGTGCTTCGTCGGCCCAGCGAGAATTAGGATATTTCTGCAGGATCGCTTCAATCGAAGCGAACATCGCTGAGTCATTCTTTTCGGTGCGCTGGAACTGCGAGAGAACGTAAAGGCGCTCGGCGTCCACTTCCGGGTCGGCGGTGGTAAGAGAAGAGACCAGCGAGATCGACGACTTCAACTGCACGCGGCACTGCGCAACACGCAACTGGGCGCGCTGGCGCACAGGATTTGCAGGGTCGTGCAACATGCTCACGAGTTTTTCGAATTCGGGACGGGCTTCGCGCCACTTGTGTGCGTCAAAGAATGCCTGTGCGCGCTGGTCCTGCATTTCCGCGGTGCCGTAGGAAAATTCGGAGCGAAGTTGTTTTTGTAGTGAAGGAAGTGCCGAGGCGGCGATTTTGGCTTCGTCGGCGAGCGGAAACTTATAGAAAATTGACTGGTAGTCCTTGACGGCGCGAACAGCCTGGCCGGCGGATTGATAAGCGCGAGCGCGCTCGATAAGGAGCGCGGGCTTATTATTTATGGCGGAATAGGAATTGAGCGCGTCAATAGCCGCTTGAGGGCGGCCCATTCCCCTCGCTGTGGGCGCGAAGGATTCTAGGACTGCTTCCTTGTTGGCAGTATTGGCAAAGTCAGTCAGGATTTTTTGCAGGTCGGCAAACGCGTCAGCATTTCTCTTGGCGGCACGATTGGCCGTGGCGCGCCAGTACAAAACATATTCCTGGAGAACAGTATCGCCCTTCGCTTTGGCAAACCAGGCCAACGCGTTCGCGGTGCGGTTTTTCTGATTGTCATCATACCCAAGCGCGAGTGCGGCTCGGGCTCCCCAGATATTTCCAGAATTCTTGTTGGCGAAGGAGGCGAGTTTTTCATACGCGCCCGGCGTGGCATTGTGCAATGCGCGAGCGAGTTCAGAAAGTTGCTGCAGAGCGGAGGCATCGTCCGCGGTGGAGGTGGCGATGTCCGGAGCGGAAGTATCCGGCTTGCAGCCGGCGCGGCAGGGGACCGCGGCTTTCTTTTTCGACTTACGTTTCTTCGACGACTGCGCGGACGTGGAAAATGACGCGGCGAGCGAAACAAACAATATCAACGCGAGCGCGGTCGCGGATCGAAATGCGGCGGCGCGACGATAGAGTTTTGCGGAGAAATTAATGTTGGCGCACGGGCGCGGCATACGGGTATTCGCCGAGCGCGCTGGCGTCGCCTTCCGCGAGAATTTCGACCATCCAGCGGTAAAAATAGTCCACAGGATGATCCATGATGGGTTTGAAACGTCGGTCGTATTCGCGATGAGCTTTCTCAATGTCGTCTTTCAATCGGATGCAGATATCCTTATTTTCGCGGCCCAGGCGAACCTGATCCGGCCTCAACATTTTAATATCTTGCATGGAAACTTTCGCCACCCGATTTGCACGCCTGTGTAGTTCTTGTTCCTCGGTGGAAAGCTGGTTGACGTCGAACTCAGTCGACAGGTCCGCGACATCTTCGACCGGAAGAGGCTCCGGCTCGAATTGCACGACCGGGGCCGGCGCAGGCTGGCGCAGGGCGACGGGACTAGCGTGAACGACGGAGGCCGGTGCCATGGGTATCGGCAGCGAGGGCGAAGGGCGAACGGGTGCGGGAGCTGCAGCAGGCGCTTCCACGGCGACAGCGGATGCCAGGCGCGCTAGTTCGGCGTCAAAGGGCGAACGCTGGGCCGGTTGCAGCGCAATGGTGACGAATCTCGATAGGACCTCAAGGGAAGCATTCAAGGACGCGGCCGCAGTCTGTGCACGAAGGAGCGGCGGAAGTGCGTTCGTCGGCCGGTTGCTGGCGCAAGCGGAGACGACGTCATTGACGGCGTGGTGCATTTCCTCGGCTGAGCGCTGGAGGCGCTCAAGGTTGTCCCGTAACGCGCGAGCGATGGCTTGTTCGACGGGTGTTGGTTGTTCCTGTGCCATAGGAAAAGACGGGGGCAAATAGCTGAAATTGCTCCCGTTTAGCCATTGTGAAAGGAGTGGACGGATGCGTCAACGGTAGCGACGTACCGGTGTGCCTAAGAAAGCAGTGACGGTGGATTAGTGAGCTGAGTGGCGGCACGGATGGCACCTTCGGCGCGGCAATCCGGGAAGTGGTAAAATAACAGAGTAAGGGGGCGACACGGTTTCGACGGAAGCTGTCGCGTCTCGGAGGCATGCCGGGGGCCAACCACCCGTAATCGGCTGGAAACTAGAACTGCCAACAATAACTTGGCACTTGCTGCTTAATTAATTAAGCGCACGCTTCCCCGGGCTTTGCTCATGGGCCCGGCAAGAGGCGTCAAACAGTGAGCTGGCTAGGAGCCTTTCGGTCCGGAGGGCTTCGGCGAGAACCATCGGACTAGCCGGATGCGTTTCTTGCTCGTTCTGAGCGCGACTGGCGAACCAAACTGAACTGAGATAAGCATGTAGGCTCCGTGGCGTAGCGCTTTTCGGACGGGGGTTCGACTCCCCCCGCCTCCACCATCTTAATTGGTATCTTCCTCAAGGAGCATTTTCATTTTAACGGTGCAGCATCCTGAGTGAACCAGGTCAACGCGAGTGCCGAATAATGTCTAGCGGCTCAGATGAACTTTGCCCCGAATAAAGAGGGCAGGTATGACAAACTCCGTGAAAGGGCCACGCTGGGCTGGAGTCAGGTACTGACAACATCCTCCGTCGGGCGATTCATAGCGAATCGATGAGAAGTGACCCTTGATTTGTACCTGAACGGGTTCGGCTTCCAAAGCGTAGTTCACCAAGTTCACGATTGTTTCGTCGTTGGAGTCTTGACGGTCAGCAATAGCCACGCTCGTCAAGGAATTCCACAAACCAAGAGTCGTCCCCTGAAGGCCCATCAGTCTTCGAAGATCCCGCGAAAATGCTTCCGGATCGATGACCGGTTCGCCGAGTTCGACGACCTGCCCGGCGCCCACGTTGTAGGCGGTCGCCTGGTTGTCTTTGCGAACCGGTTCCAGAGAATGCCAAGGGAACTCTCCGTGTAGATTCACAAGTACGACGACTCCACCGTGCTTCGCGAAGTCACCTACTACGGTAGCGGCAGCACTGTTCAGAGCGCTGAAGACAACCAGGGTGTCGAACGATTCCAGGAGTTTTGGCACCAAGGCTCCGGGCCTTAGCACCACAAACGGAATATTGTGGCGCGCCATCAGATTCAATCCTTCATAACTCGGGACGACCGTGTCCATGACGACGGCTGTATTCGCCAGGGGTCGCAGCTTGGTCGCGGCGCTCTCCGACTGCTCGAAAGCAACATAGCGCTTCACGTTGTTCCAGACTGCCCAAGCCGAAGACTCCTTGCGGACCAAACCCTGCTGCAGTTTTTCGTGTAGATCGAGAATCACATTGGCGTGGAACGCGTTGGCTTCGGAGATGGCGAGGCAATAATCTTCGACGGCAGGCCCCAGCTTGTTACGCAACGTGTCGGATAAATCCCAGTGAAAACTGTAAAGTGGGATCACATCTGGACGAAAGGCGCGCGCAAGCTTCACCAATGCGAGGTTCGTATCCACCCAGGGTTGGGAAGTCGGACTGGAAACCTGCAAGATTCCGTTCCGCTCAACCACCAACCGCCCCCTCATTTGAGGCTCTTTCCCGCCGGGATTTAGCAGCAGAAATGAGAGACGAGGATGAGCCGCTGTCACGAGTCGGAACAATTCGTTATCGCCGGGGCCGTCCACATTCTCGATCACAAGAATGACTCCAGCGATGTTCATCTTCTCCGCATTTTCGGCGGCTGCCGAAAGATCGCCAGTCGAAGCCTCGAAAAATACTTGATAACCTTGCGCCTGAACCTCACGCACAGCCGAAACGTCCGAGATTGGCCAGGCAAAAACCAAATTCTTCACGCCCATGTCGTGAACGGCAGGTAATTCGCTTCCCGAAATCCGCAGGAAAACCGTGGCTGAAGCAAGTTGCGGCACCAGCAAGCTACTAAGGATCAATGACCGAAGAACGTTTCTGAGTTTCATCCGATTCATTTCTGGTTTGGACTGCCGGGAATCTTCGTTGCAGCGCTGTTCCCATCCGTTTGCACACCAGCACGATTTTCCCAAAAGATTTGTACTCCGTTGTCAGCAACTGTTGTCTCGCCGTCCTTGGAAATCCACATTGCGGCCACGTCCTTCCGCCCTTTGATCATCACTGCGCCATTCCCCGGCCCAACCAGCAACAACGTCGTCGAAAGCGCGTCCGACTCCGTCGCCGACCTTGCGACAACGTTCACAACATATTTGGTCTTCAAAGGCTTGCCGCTTGTCGGCAGAACGATGTGTCCAGGCGACTCCCCTCCAAGCGCGCTGCCGGCTGTTTGCTCCGAGGTGGACACGCTGTTGTCCATCAACATCACCTCGGGATTCAGGCTGCTCGAAGGATCCCGGAGGTGCACGGCCCAGCCCTTTCTCCCCGGCGGCGTCCCAATTCCATACATGGTGCTGCCTCCCGCGTTGATGTATGCGCTCCGGACGCCTTGGGCTCGCAAAATTTCGGCCATGCGGTCGACGGCATAGCCTTTTCCGATAGAACCCAAGTCGAGGCGCATGCAGTTCGAATGAAATTCGATCCGATTCGGAGGGATCAATTCGATTTTCTGATAGCCGACGCAATCCCGGGCTCTTGCTTCCTCCTCCGCCGTCGGCATCGGTCCTCCTCGGATGGCCGCTTTCCATAAGTCCACCAGAGGGCCGACGCTAATATCGAAGCGCCCGTTAGAAAGTCGCGAATATGGCAGGGATTCCTGGATGACTCTGTACAAATCAAGAGGAATTTCCGTGGTCTGAAAATATGCGGTACGGTTCATCCGACTCAAGTCACTGTCGTCTTTGTAATTGCTCATCACATGATCGAGCCGCACGGCTTCGTCGAGGGCTTTGTCAATCGCCGCGGAAGCGCGATCCGTCGGGAGTCCATAAACGACAACTTCAAATACCGTTCCCATGACGTAGCGCTTCTTATAGACAGGTGGCTCCGTCTGCGCACACAAGATGGGAGAAGATACGCTGGCTGTGAGGAAAACGATGAATAGATAAGGCCTATGCCAGTGCATAAATGTCGCCCTGCATGCTGGCAAGGTAGACTCCGTCTTCGGTGACTACCGGAGCCGACTGCGCGCCGTCCCCAAGACCGGCACGCCAAAGAATTTTTCCGTCCGTCGCGGTTAAAGCGCTAATAATTCCCGACTGGATCCAGATCGTCGAACCGCTAACGACGGGCGGCGCGGTGATTACCTGGCCGACACGGGTTTTCCAGGCAAGTCTTCCTGTTTGAAGGTCCAACGCATGCAAGATACCGTCCTTGCTTCCGAAAAAAACGAGATTGCCGGACACTGCCGGGGCGGAACTGATGCCCAGTCCGGCTTCGTACTTCCACTGAATGGACCCATCGGCGGCGTTGAGTGCGTAGAAAAAGAAATCGTTCGAGCCAACCAACACCGTTTCGCCGACGACTGCAGGAGAGGAATCGATTCCATTTCCCGTCGCAGTTTTCCACACAATTTTTCCGGTCTTTGCATCCAGGCCGTAGACATAGCCATCACCGCAACCTGTGAACACGTGCTGCTCCGTCGCATATGCAGTCGAATAAATTCGGCCGCCGAGAGATTGTTTCCACTTCAGGGCACCTGTTTCGATGTTGACGGCGTATGTGATTCCATCGGCGCTGCCGAGGTACACGACATCGCTCCGCACGACCGGCGACGCCCAAACTTCGTCGGCGGTGGTGAAATTCCAAAGTTTTGTGCCGACTTCGCTATCCACGGCGTACACGTTGCCGTCCCCGCAACCAAATAGTACGCGCTTGCTACTGAGCGATGGCGTCGAATGAATCGCCGCTCCTGCTTTGTACTTCCATCTGAGGCGTCCTGTCGCAACAACGATCGCATGTAAGTAGCCTGAGAGCGAAGTCACGTACAAAAAACGGTCCCGCAATATAGGGGCGGTGCGCACGTTCCCATCCACTTTTGCTTGCCATCGCGTCCCACCAGGTTTTTTGAACGCTTGCGAATTCTGTCCACCGGTGCGCGAACTGTCACGCAGCAGTGCCGGCCAATCTTTCTCGGACAGCGTCGAACCTCTATTCGAAGAATCCATAAGCATATTTATCCGCGAATACGGAGGATGCGATGGTCAATTTGCTTCAAGTCAGAAATACCCAATCCCAGTTTTCCTGCTGCCGCGATGTGGTGAGGCTGCCGATAAAACAAGTTCTTCGCCGCGTCCTGGTAAAACTCCGTCCCATCTTGCGTTAGGCTATTCGGATCGCGCGACCAGACGGAGGGCGCTCCTTCCGCGCTTCTCTTGGCTTCAATCTTCTCCAGCTCGATGGTATCCATCGCGGCTGGATCGGTCCCCACGAGCATGACGCCTGCCTGATGGATAAAGTCCTGATTCTGCGTCAACGGCCCTCCGTGCCAGACCATGCGTGTTCCGTCCATAATATGAAGCACCGCCTTGGAGCGGAGGGGTTCCACCGAGCACATCACGCCAATCAGCGGGTCCGTGAAGGAAAACGGCGTCCGATGCGATCGGTGTACGTTGTTGAAGGTGCCGTATCCGAGATTTTTCAAACAGCCTGTCACGCCCGAAGCCGAATGATCTTTCATCGTGGGCACATTGATGATTTTCGTCACGCCAGTTGCGACAATACTTGCCATATACGAACGCGTTTCCCACTCGCCAAAAAAATTGGCCTCGCAATAAATGTTTGCGTCGTAGCCTGAGGCGTCCAACTTGTCCAGCTGAACGCCGACGACGCGCACGCCTGCCGGAACCAATACCTGGTAGCTGCCGATGTCCATTTCATACGCATAGCGGTCGTAAACAACGATGTTTCGCGAAGGAACTCCGACGGATTGCACCGCTGCAACGATTTCCCGCACAATCTCCGGCGAAGAACAACACGCTGGCGCGCCGGATGGATTGATTTTTATTCCGACGACGTCCCGCGGTTGAACGAATTTAGCCCAGGACTCGCGTACGGCCTTTTCGCCTGTCAGCTCTCGCATCGCTTGATCGAGCATCTGGCGAATCGTCGGCTGAGAGACACGGTTCCCGACGATCGAGCGTTCATCCGCAATCTCGATCACGCGACCCGGATATAGCCCGGGCATTCGAAGCGGAGAGATGGAAGTCGACTGGGGTTCATTGACGTGAATCGGTGGCGCCTGCGGAATCAAGTCTTCGCTATAGGATGGCGAAGTGCCAAAGTGATCCAGAAAGAGCGCCACGCTCCCGAGGCAACTGCGCTTGACGAATGATCTCCGGTCCACTGTCTTATTCCCTTTGAAGGAGCGCTTACGTCCTTCAGCTCTTCCCTGGAAACCTATCGTAAGTGCGATTATAAGGGAACTTCCCGCGGCTCGCGGGCAATCTACTGCGCTAAGAAGCTCGTTACAAATTTTCGCCAGATGAAAAATGCGGCTTTGGCAGCATTAGTACATAATGTCCCATCTTTTCTCGCTCAACAGAGATGACAATCGTCATCCGGGCGATTAGACTTGCCGCGGTCTGTGTAGCGTCGAGCAAATATTTTCTTCTCCGCGGAGTCAGCCGTAGCTTGATGCGCAAATATCGTGGACCGGAAAAAGAAACAATCGTGAATACATTGTTGAAGTTCGCGTTGAAACTTTCACTTGTGTTGGCGGGAGTTCTCAGTCTCGTTTCGAGCGGCGCGGCGCAAGCAACGCGCTACGATCTCTTGCTGAAGGGCGGTCGGGTCATTGACCCTGCCAACGACTTAGATGCAATTATGGACGTGGCGATCGCTGCTCAAAAAATCGCCGCCGTTGCCAAGGACATACCCGCTTCCGAAGCGAAGAAAGTTGTGGACGTCACCGGGCTCTACGTCACCCCCGGCTTGATCGACATTCACTATCACATCGGCCACGGCGGCGCTCCCTTGGACTGGTTTACACCCGAAGCCCGCGCGCGGCTTGAACCACTCGGTATTCCTGCGGATTGGGCTCTGACCTCCGGTGTAACCACGATTGTTGATGCTGGCACCGCCGGCGCCGATACCTTCCTGCTGGAGAAAGAAGAAGTCATAGACCGGGCACAGGTTCGCGTTCTTGCGTTCCTCAATATTGTCGCCAACGGCATGGATGGAGGACTTGAGCAGTCCGTCGACCAGATGGACGTCAAGCTCTGTACTGAAACGATCCAGAAGTATCCAGAGATTCTTATCGGAGTGAAAACTGCGCACTACTGGACCTCAGGCCCGTGGGACGGCGAGCACACTCCTTGGGCTGCCGTCGACCGAGCGATCGCCTGTGCAGGCGCCACAAAGACTCCGGTCATGTACGATTTCTGGCCTCGACCGGACCGCAGTTATTCCGATCTGATCCTGAAAAAGGCTCGTCCAGGCGACATCCACACTCACGTCTTCGCGCAACAGTTTCCGATTATTCTCAACGACGGCAAAATCAATCCGATTCTGATGGAAGCCCGCCAGCGCGGTGTTTACTTCGATGTTGGTCACGGTGGCGGCAGCTTTTGGTTCCGCAATGCAGTTCCCGCCGTGAAGCAAGGCTTTACCCCGGACTCAATGTCCACGGACCTTCACACCGGCGACTACCGGACCGTCAGCATGACCAACGTACTGTCCAAATTCCGTGCCATGGGTGTTCCCTTGAACGACCTCATTCGCCGCTCTACAGTGAATCCAGCCCGGGAGATCCAGAGGCCTCAACTCGGCACTCTTTCGGTTGGCAAGGAAGCTGATGTGGCCGTGCTTGAGGAACTTCATGGGAAATTCGGTTACATCGACTGCGGCTACGCGAAGATGAACGCCGATGTCCAAATCGTCGCGCGGATCACGATTCGCGCTGGTCGCATTCTCTACGACCCTTCTGGCCTCACCATGACCGAGTGGGAGAAAGCGCGGCCGCAATACTTCTCGAGTCCTGCGGAAGGTCGTTCCAATCCGGCAACCGCCGACGATTTTCCGCGCCACTGAGCGATTCAACGGCAAATAAGGATCATCTATGGCAGAAAAACTGAGTCGTCGCAAATTGTTGTGCAGGGGAACGCAAGCGCTCGTCGCTGGTGGGGTCGGTGCGTATGGCGCTTCGGCTGCGAGGGAACTGGCAGCGGAGGCCGCCCGGCCTGCTATGCCGAAAGGCGTCGACTACTACGAGAAACTTGGCGTCTCCACGTTTATTAACGCCGCCGGAACCTACACGGTCCTCACGGCGTCCACGATGCCGCAGGAGGTGCAGGCTGCCGTCGCGCTCGCTGCGAAAAACCCTGTTCATTTGATGGAACTTCACGAAGCAGCGGGAAACTATCTGGCTGGAAAGCTTCGGTGCGGCGGCGCTCTGGTCACATCGGGGGCGGCGGCAGCGCTCACGCTGGGAACAGCCGCCTGTATGACACTGGGCAACAAGGACGCGATCGTCAATATTCCCACCGATGTCGCGGGACTTAAGAACGAAGTTATTGTTCAAAAGTCGCACCGCTATGAATACGACCACGCGATGAGAAACTGCGGCGTCAAAGTCATCGAAGTCGAGACGATGGAGCAGTACGAGAACGCCTTCACGGAAAAGACCGTGATGACTAACTTCTTCAACGCTGTTGAAGCTCCAATCAGCCGTGAAGACTGGATTCGCATTGCTCATAAGCACGGCGTCCCGTGTTTCAACGACGCGGCCGCGGATGTTCCTCCCATTTCTAATCTGTGGAACTACACGGAGATGGGCTTCGACCTCGTGGCGTTTTCCGGCGGCAAAGGTATGCGCGGACCTCAGTGCGCCGGTCTGCTTCTGGGCCGGAAAGATCTAATCGAATCCGCCCGCTTGAACAATTCACCAAATTCGAATGCGATTGGCCGTGGACTCAAAGTTGCCAAGGAGGAAATCGTCGGTATGGTGGCCGCGGTCGATTGGTTTCTGGCTCAGGACGACACCGCTATGGAAACCGAATTCCGCAAACGCGCGGACCGCATCGCCGAGCAACTAAAGAGAATCCCGACCGTCGAAACGAAAGTCTTCATTCCTCCAGTCGCCAATCACGTTCCGCACCTCTTGGTCACCTACGATGCTTCGCGTATCAAGACTGCCGGTCGCGAAGTGATGCAAAAAATGCGCGAGGGCAAGCCTCGCATCGAAATCAATCCCGCCACCGGTGGCGGCCCTGCAAGCGCGGGCCTTCCCGGAGGGGAAAATACCATTATCATCGGCGTGTGGATGTTGCAGCCCGGCGAAGATTTGATCGTTGGCAAGCGTCTCCGCGAAGTTCTGGAGAGTGCTGCCGTCTAGATGGGCCGCGTGTCACCAGGCGAGATGTGCGTTCATTTCTGCGTTCCTTTGGCGACAGTTCAACTCCACAACCGGTCCCAGGATTTTTCGTTGTCCCACTGAGGCGTTGGTTCGAAATAGCCGGTCCCTGGCGCGAGGTGCTGACGAACAACGTCTTCGTTAAGCGTCACGCCAAGCCCTGGGCGATCCGGCACGTCAATAAACCCACGCTGAACAATTGGGGCACTGACGCCTTCCTGCACGAGAGAAGACCACCACGGCACATCGAGCGAGTGATGCTCCATCGCCAGAAAATTCTGGGTCGCCGCGGCACAGTGCACGTTCGCCATGCCACAAACAGGAGTTCCCGCAAAGTGCATTGCCATCGGCACGCCAAATTCCTCCGCCATGTCGCCGATCTTGTGCGTCTCGAGAATTCCGCCAGACGTTGCAAGGTCCGGATGGATCTTGCCAACGGCGTGGTTTTCGCACAGCACGCGAAAAGGTTCCTTCAAATAAATATCCTCGCCAGTGAGAATAGGAGTCGGGCTCTGCTCTGAAATCTGTTTCAGCAGATCCGTGTAGGTCCACGGAATCACGTCCTCCATCCAGGACAAATTATATTTTTCGTATGCCTTGCCAAGTCGAATGATGGACTTGACGCCAAGGTGGCCCAAATGATCCATGGATAACGGAATTTCCATGCCGACCGCGTCGCGCACCGCAGCCACGTACTCTTCCAACATTGCAATTCCTTTGTCCGTCACTTCCATTGCCAGCAGCGGATGCGGCAGGGTATTTGCCTGCCATTGATTGATATCAGTCGGATTCGTGACCGTTCCTGGTGTATTTGCCACCATTTCGATGCCCAAATCCATCTTCAGCCAGGTGAGACGCATGCGTTCTTTGCGCTCTCTCATTCGCTGCGCATAAATTTTCGGATCTTTCGATTCCTCGGTATCCGCATACAGCCGGATCTTGTCGCGGAACTTGCCTCCCAACATCTGGTGCACCGGCGCGTTGTACACTTTACCTGCGACGTCCCAAAGCGCCATTTCCACCGCGCAAACTCCGCCACCTTGCCGCGCGTGACCGCCAAATTGCTTGATCTTTCGAAACAAACGGTCGATCTGAAGCGGATTTTCCCCAAGCAACCTGCTCTTCAGAAAAAGCGCATACGTTGGACTGGCGCCGTCGCGCACTTCGCCAAGCGCCGTCGCGCACTTCGCCGAGGCCGCTCACGCCCTGATTCGTATCAATACGAATCAGTGGACAAGGACTCGGTCCGGGTTTTACAACGATCGCCACGCGCAGGTCGGTGATCTTCAAATCCGAGGGCTTCGAATTCGTATTCACGTTCCTGGGATAGACGTCGAATTCGCTGCTATCGAAAAACTGCGGGGTCGCTAAAAAAGCCGCGGAATACTTGAGGAATTCACGGCGGTCTCGAAGATGTGCGCGCAGGCGTGGCACTTCGCCTCCACAAAATTCCACTTTAGGGTGACACAATAACGGGATTGCCTTCCATAAACAAGTTTTTGCTTTGACAAACGTTGCGGCTTCTGAGAATTTCTGGGGCGCTAAGGAGGCCTTCCATGATTCCAGTGATTTTCCGAAGAATTGGCCGCGCGAGTGCTGTGCTGGTGTTCTTCTGGTTTGGCGGTGCGCTTATATTTCCCTGTGCCATCCGCGCGCAGCTCATCACATTTTCCAAGCAAGACCTGGCCGATTACACGGCGAAGGAGCCATTCGAACGATTCCCCGACGGCCGCCCCAAAGTTCCGAACGAGCTCCTGGAGCGCGCTCGCGATCTGAACTCAGAGGAGATTTGGGCGACGCTTCACGAAAAGGGCTACAATAATCAATTCGCGGACGGATTCACCATCTTACACCCGGGGAAACCGCTGGTCGGGCGCGCGTTCACGCTGCAATTCATGCCGTTGCGGCAGGACTTGGACCAAGTGGCCCAACAAAAGGCAAAGGAACACGGCCTTGCGCGGCTGATGAATCAGACCGCGATTGATATGTTGCAGCCGGGCGACGTGCTCGTCGTGGATATTTTTGGGAAGAAAGTGGATGGAACGGTCGTTGGCGACAACCTCTTCTATTACGTGATGAAAGCCACGAATGGAGGCGGATTAGTCGTTGATGGCAGCATTCGCGATTTGAATGGGATATCCGAAATTGATATGCCCGCATATTTCAAGTCTGCCGACCCGACTCCCATCGGCAACGTAATGCTCACTGGGATCAATGTGCCGATCCGGATAGGCAATGTAACCGTTATGCCCGGCGATCTCGTGGTTGGCGATCGTGAAGGCGTATATTTCGTTCCGCCGCAATTTATAAGAGAAGTGCTCGACCGGGCCGACGAGATTCGCATCCACGATGAATGGACCAAGAAGAAATTCGATGAAGGGAAATACAAGTCGAGCGAAATCTACTCGACACCCAAGGATCCCAAACTGCGTGCGGAATATGAGGAATATCTGAAGAAACGGCTTGCAGAACTCAAAAAGCAACGCGGCGAGAATTAAGCGGTGAGAATGAAGTGCCGAGAATGAGACGAACGGAACCGGGATAAAGTTAGATGGACTCCTGGGGGCAGCTCCTTTCGGACGGGGGTTC
>WNFS01001472.1_pt1 | contig 17611 bp, 14 predicted proteins | sample 5400141 | NCBI WGS metagenome assembly WNFS01 (sample SAMN13153358, study PRJNA577476) | soil metagenome | isolation source: 60 cm saprolite under Madrone tree | place: USA:California | collected 2016-06-14
AACTGACGCTGTGGATTCCGGGGCCGGAGACGAAGATGGCTCGGTGCGCGAGCCGCCAGTGGGAGTCTTACTATGATTTGCATGTTTCAACTGGTAAAGGCGTTCATCGGCGACGCGGATTATTTGGTCGGCTTGATCGCCGTCCTGGGGAAAGGTGGCGACGCCGTGGTCCATGCTGACGGTTACACCCATCTGGAAGTGGGCTATGGATTCTTCAAAAACGATGCCAACGCGGCGGCTGAGAGCCAGAGCCTGGGCTGCATCGGTTTGCGGGAGGAGAAGAGCGAATTCGTCGCCTCCGATGCGAAAGGCAGAGTCCGAGGTGCGCAGAGCTTTTTTGAGTGTTGTCGCGGCGGCGCGCAGAACTTCATCGCCGCGGGGATGGCCGTGCTTATCGTTGATTTCCTTGAAGCGATGCAGATCAAGAATCACGAGACCGAGAGGTTGGCCGTAACGGCGGGCGCGATTGAGTTCTTTTTCGAAGGCTTCGCTAAAGAGGCGCCGGTTGTAAAGGCCGGTGAGGGGATCGGTAACGGCGTTGAGCTGCAGCTTCTTCAGTTCGTCGTACTCGATGAGAATGGGAACGCGGAAAAGACCGGCAGAAGTGAGCACATCCATAAGGGCTGTTTTCAAGGAAATTTGACGCTCCATATGCTCGCTGAGTTCGCGGCGACGAGTGAGCATCTCATCCCAGAGTTCGACACACTGCGCCTCTTGAAGATCGAGGTGGGTGATGGTGCGGAAGTAGCGCTGGAGAAACTGGCCACGCGCGGATATGTCAAGGCTTTCGAGCGTGTCCGCAAGCAGCTCGAGATACGAATCTTCAATCGGCAAACGCGGGGGCGCAGGGGCGCCGGGGCTGGGCATAACCGGTATACACCTGACTTTAGCCTATCCCCGCGGGGTTTGGGGAAAGCACAATATGGCTTTCTCTTTCTATAAGGAGCAAGCTAGAGACCAATTACAATGCGGTCTAGGGCCGCTCCGGGGCCAATCGGGCAAACTTTAGTTCTGTGCTAAGTCGTTAAACCAATTGCATATAGGGCCGATTCTTTGGGAACGGCGTCTGTTCCGAGCCGGGGCAATGTAACGTTTTTACCCGAGTCGAGGGAAGCTGTCCGTCAAAGCGGCAATACTTTACTCAAGTGGCTTGAGGAATTCCAGCCCAAAGAGTCGCATTTCGCCAACGGAATCCTGGCGGAGGACTTTGGCGGTAATGGGAGGGGTTTCGCTCGGGACGACTCCTGACGAGGCAGCGGAGGGAGCGGGAATGGTAAGATGGACGATTTGATCGGGGCGCAGAATGTGGGTAGAGGCTACGCAGGCACCCGTGGCGCTGATGTTGAGAGTTTTCGTAAGCTCGATGAATTCAGCTCCCGAGGTGTCAGTCGCACGAAGGAAAACAGGCATTTGCAAACGAATGCGGGGAGACCGTCTTAAATTAGAGGAATCCACGCGGCGACCATCCTTTAAAAGACCAGTGTGCACGATAGCTCTCTTGGTACTTAGGAACTAGTACGGGTACTAGCACATCGAGTGCCACCTCCGGCTAAGAGAACATGACAATAAGTCATGCAATGCCAAGCAGTTATACGCTAGTCTGGATATACAAGCCCGAGCTGAGCCATTCTTGTTCACGCCTAAGCCAGTTGATTTCCCTAAATGTGAAAATGGAACGCTTTAGCCATTGACAGTCCGAAAGTCCTCTGCGAGCATGAGCATTCGACTAGGGAAAATTTTTTCCTCCCATGCGGAGGGACGAAACCCGAAAATGCCTGGAATCATTGCCACCCCTTCGGTCGCTGATCATAGGAAAATCCTAACCCTACCCTTCGAATTTGTGAAAACGCTGCTTCAGGCAGCAAAGACGCCTATTTGGATGACTGATAGGGACGGACGGGTACTACTCTCGAATGAAAGTGCCCAGCAATATCTCCTGCCACGGAGTACCAGCGATCTTAACGAGGTAAATCTGTTTAACGAACTCCTAAAAGTCGAGCCGAATCAGATTGGTCAGAAAATCGACTTGGGAGAACACGAAGTGGAGATGGATGTGGTGCGCGGGGGTAAAAAGATCCGCGCGCGCATTCAATGGGTAGCTGAGCCGGGATGTTTGATCGTTCAGCTGGAAACGGAGCCTCGCGTTGAGCCCGCGCCGGATGCGGCAACGCAGCTGACCGTGCAGGAGCTGCTAAAGGAACGAGAGATTACATATCGAAATTTGTTGGCGGCCTATTTGAAATTGCAGGAAGTAAACCGCCAGAAGACGGTCTTTCTCGCTTCAGCAGCGCACGAATTGAAAACGCCACTTGCGGTGATCAAGGGTTACTACGACCTGATGCTGACGGGATCGCTGGGACGCTTGACGGACAAGCAGCGCGACATCCTGGAAGAATCAAAAGAGAGTTGCGAGCGGCTGGTGCGGCTGGTTTCGATGTTCCTGAACTATTCCGCTCTAGAGAGCGGAAAGCTGGTGCTGCAGCTCCGAGAGAATGATCTTCGTGATTGTTTGGATGAGCTGGCGAAGAGATGGTCAGAAGCTTTCCAACGCAAAGGGGTCAAGCTGGAGGCCAGCTTCGATCCATCGATTCCAACGTTCCGCTTCGATTACCAGAAAGTGCAACAGGCGGCGGCGAATCTTCTGGACAATTCGCTGAAGCATACGCTGGCGGGCGGAAGTGTGACCCTGAAGGCTTCACCACACTTCTGGGAACGGCGTGTTGCGGCGGTTGCACCAGTGGAAGAGCGGCGCCGATTCCGGCTTCCGCGGCCCAACAGCGTGGAAGTCTCCGTGGCGGACAGCGGACCCGGAATTGCGGCGGAGCATCATCAAGAGATTTTTGAGGATTTTGTGCGAGTAGACCGAAACACTTCCGGGATGGGGCTAGGACTCGCGATCGCAAAGCGGCTTATCCAGGCACATCGTGGAAAAATCTGGGTGGAGAGCGAACCAAAGTCAGGAAGCAAATTCACATTTTTGTTGCCGATGGACCAAGGATAGTTTTCGAGGATTTGGAGCAGGTAAGGGAGAATTCGATGGCAGCTAAGGAAAAAATTCTGGTCGTGGATGACGAGCCGAGCATCCGCAAATATTTGCAGACGTTGCTGGAAGTAGACGGATACCACGTGGACACAGTCAGCTCGGGACGAGAGGCGATCGCGAGGGTGAACGGCGGAGAGCGGCCAGACTTCATTATTTTAGACGTTCTCATGCCGGAACTGAACGGGATTGAGACATTGAAAGAGTTGATGCAGGCGGACCGCAGCCTAAACGTGATCATGTTGTCGTGTTCGAATGAAGTGGGCACGGTTGTGGAGGCCATTCGGATCGGTGCGCACGACTACCTGACGAAGCCGTTCGAGAAGACCGAATTGGACGCGGCGATGTTGAAGTCGCGCCAGAAGAAACAGCTCACCACGGAGAATCAGGCGCTGCGCGATTACTGCGACCAGGTGACAGAGGATCTGAGCTTTCTGGCAGCCAGCCCGCAGATGGTGCGTATTCGCCAACAGATATTGCAGATTGCTCCGGTGGACGTGCCGGTTTTTATTTGCGGAGAAAGCGGCGTAGGCAAGGAAGTCGTGGCAAGGATGATTCACTTGCGTTCGAAGCGGCGCAACCAGTCATTCGTGAAGGTGAACTGCGCGGCGCTGCCGGGCGAACTTCTGGAATCCGAGCTGTTCGGGTTCGAACAGGGCGCCTTTACGGGAGCGATTCGGAGCAAGCCCGGCAAATTTGAAATGGCGAACAAGGGGACGATCTTCCTCGATGAAATCGCGGAGATGACAACACCTTTGCAGGCCAAGCTGCTGCACGTGCTGCAAGATCATCAATATTCGCGGCTGGGCGGCCGGCACCTGATCGATACGGATGTGCGGGTGCTTGCGGCAACCAACGTGGACGTGCAAGAAGCGATGAAGACGGGCCGCTTCCGAGAAGACTTATATTACCGGCTGAACGTGCTCTCGATACTCGTGCCGCCATTGCGAGAGAGGCTGGTGGAGATTCCGTTGTTGTTCCGCCATTTTCTCGAGCAGTACAGCGAGAAATTCGGGAAGACGCCTTCCGAGCCGTCGAAGCATTTGCTGGATGCGGCGGTGAATTATCCGTGGCCGGGCAATTTGCGGGAGCTGGAGAATTTCGTGAAGAGGTACGTAATTCTGGAGGACGATGAAGGCAGTCTGCGGGAATTAGTGGAGATGTCCTCGGCGCGACAACGCACTTCTCCGCGCGAAGAGTCTGCGCCCCCTCGCGAACAAGGGTTGAAAGCGCTGGTGCGCGGCTTGAAAGATGAAGCCGAAATGGAAGCCATCGCGGATGCGCTGGAGAAGACGCGGTGGTGCCGCAAGGACGCCGCGAAGATGCTGGGCATCAGCTACAAGGCGCTGCTCTACAAAATGAGGCAGTTTAATCTGGACACGCCGCGGACGCGACGTTCGGCTGCTACACCAAGCGCGGCGGAAACACCTGCGACGGTGGGGACGCGGAACGAATAGAAGTATAAGAACCCGCCGTTTCCAGCGAGCCGGTTGGGTGGGACTGGTTGGGTGGGACTGGCAAACTTTGCTGATTTCTAGTACGTTCACGTACCGACAGCGCGGTTCAAGGCACGTCACCGCCGCAAATATTGGAGGTCGGGGGAATGACGGAACGCAGGACGGCTCGTCGTTATGATTTGTCCTTGCCAATTATTATTCGAATACCAGCAGAACGCCAAAACGACTCTCAAGAAGGAAAGACGCGCGATATTTCGACGCGGGGATTGTATTTTGTGATCGAGCAGGACCTCGAGGCAGGCTCGGAGTTGGATATTACGCTGACACTCCCTGAGGAGATTACGCACGGCACGGAAGTCTTTGTGCGGGCGCTTGGAAAAGTCGTGCGAGTGGAACGGCGCATGGAAGATGGCACAGCTCGGATGGGCGTCGCCGCGGTGATTGAGCGCTACGACATTATCAGGGGGCAGGCAGCGAGCGCGTAGGCGCAACCAAAAACAAGCCGGTTTGAAGGTCCCAGGAAATGGCGGAATCACACTGTTGAGGCCGTAAACCGGGCGGTCCGTTTCTCCCTTAAGAAATGGCCAATTTGAGAAAATCGTTAGCAAGGCGGGGGCACATTTTTTCTCACAGCACTCGGAAAGAATAGAGCTACAGATCCAAGTAGTACTATAACTATTGCGATTCTTCTCTTCGTAAGTGTCTATAAATACAGCCTTTAGTGCGTAATCTCGGCGTCCCGAAATCCTCCGGGGCGAATCGCGCAATGGCCTGCCGTTTGCACTCTTCCTGAGCGTCAGCAGCCCATCATGCCTTCGCCAAAGCCAAGAGTCAGCACTCGCACAGAACCGATCGACTCGCTGCCGCCAGACGCGGTGTTATTTGGCCGCTCCGCGGCAATGATGGAAGTGCGTTCGCTGGCGGCTAAGGTTTCCAATATCAATGCGCCGGTGCTGCTTTGCGGCGATGGGGGGACCGGCAAGGAAGCGCTGGCGCGGTGGATTCACAAGCACTCCGGAAGTGCGGGGGGCCAGTTTGTTAAGGTGAACTGCGCGGCGGTCCCAGGAACACTGTTGGAGAGCGAATTGTTTGGCTACGAGAAGGGGGCCTTCACTGGGGCACACGCCTCGAAGCCTGGCAGAGTTGAACTAGCACAGAACGGAACACTGTTCCTCGATGAAATCGCCGACCTGGACCCCGGTCTGCAAAGTAAGCTTTTGCAGTTTCTGCAAGATGGGAGCTTTTCGCGAATTGGAGGCACAGAGGAAAAATCAGTTGACACGCGATTGATATGCGCGACGAGCAAGAACTTGGAACGCGAAATCGAAGCAGGGACATTCCGCGCCGACTTGTATTATCGAATCAATGTGGTGCGAATGAGATTGCCGAGGCTCTGCGAGCGTAGCGAAGACATATCGCTGATTGCAGAGTATTTTCATGCGCAGTTTCAAGAGAGATTCTCCAAGTCAGCCGAACCATTGACTACAGCGATGCTGCAATACCTCGAAAGTCTGGAGTGGCCTGGAAATATCCGTGAACTTTCGAATGGAATCGCCCGCCATGTGCTCGTCGGCGCAGAGGCAAACATTGGTTTGGACTGGGCCGCTAAAACGCGCAACGGTGCATCAGGAAACTCGAATAGCAGCGGAAATGTTCCTCTGAAACAGGTTTCCAGGGAAGCAGTTCGCGCACGGGAGAAAATCCTGATCCTCGATGCGCTGAAGGCAAATCAGTGGAATCGCCGAAAGACGGCCGAGGCTCTCAAAATTAGTTACCGGACGTTGATCTACAAAATTCGCGACGCGGGCTTGATCTCCAAACGATCACGAATTGCTTCTATGCCTCGATTGGGCGATGCCGACACTTCACATTCTCCTGCCGAGTAGCCTGCGATCTTACAAACCACCGTCCTTGGTTCGTCCAACCCGTAATACTGGCCATTAGTTGACGTGAAAAGAAACTTCCGTCGGGAAGCGAATCTCGCCGCACTTATTCCGGGGAGATTCAAATCTCATGGTTGTTGTTTCGAAATCACCTGTGCTGATTTCCTGGCCTGCGCCAACTAAGTGGGAGGCGATCCGTACGTTCAGCTTTTGTCCATCAATCGCCGCATCGAAATGAAAAGACTTGCAACGAGAGCAAGTCTATCTCAAGAGTGCTCCTCACTTCTTCGTGGACGGTTTGTCCTTTTGGGCAATGAATGTTGGCCGAGGGCAACTCGCGGACAGGGCCAAGAAGATTCTGGAACTTGGCCCAAAACTGTTCTTCAAACCAGTAGTCGAGCAGGCGCTTGCCTCTTTATCCTTCGCCTGTAGTTAAGGCCAGAGTGCAGCCATTTCAGCCTCAGCGGACCCACCCCCGTTCCCGGCCTACGAGCAGACCTAAGCCCGGAGGAACTGGCGACAGTGAAAACCAACTTAAAGAGATTGGTGTGCGGGGTTAGCGCTGCGATTCTGGGCTGCTCCGTAGTGTTCTTCAGTGGCTGCGCAGGTTTGGTCAGTGGCTCCAACAGCGCTGGCAGTTCGCCATCGACTCTGGTCATCACCAGCGTACAAACCGGTTCAATCACAGTCTCCAGCTCTCAGGTCGTGTGGATCACAAACATCGCCGCAAACTCCTCGGTCGATTACGGAACTACTCCCGCCTACGGAAATAGTACGCCAGTTGATGCGACGATGGTTACGAGCCACCAGGCGACGCTTTCCGGCCTGGCCGCCGGCACGACCTACTACTACCAAGTAAATTCGACCGACTCCAAGGGGAACCATGGGCACGGTGGCAACTCGTTTAAGACCTCTGGTTACAGCCTTTCCGGAGCGATCAATCCTGCAGCGGGAGGAAGCGGTTCGACGTTGACCTTGAGCGGTGCGGGTAGTGCCACGGCGATGGCAGATAGTACGGGGAATTACGCATTCACTGGCTTGGCTAATGGGACATATATGGTTGCCCCGAGTCACGCTGGTTTTGCGTTCACTCCAAGCAGTCAGAGTATGACGGTCAATGGGGCCAACGTTTCAGGAGTGAACTTCACTGACAATGCCGTTACAGCGGCGCCAACGATTACGACGCAACCGGTGAATCAGACGGTCACGGCGGGACAGACGGCGACCTTTAACGTGGTGGCAGGAGGGACGGCTCCGCTCGCCTACCAGTGGCAGAAGAACGGAGTGAATATTTCGGGAGCGACGTTGGTGAGTTACACGACGCCGGCAACGGCGACGACGGACAGCGGATCGACCTTTGACGTGGTGGTGAGCAACACGGCGGGGAACGTGACGAGTAATGCGGCGACGCTGACGGTGAGCGCGGCGGCTGTGGCGCCAACGATCACGACGCAGCCGGTGAATCAGACGGTGACAGCGGGACAGACGGCGACGTTTAACGTGGTGGCAGGAGGAACGGCTCCGCTCGCCTACCAGTGGCAGAAGAACGGAGTGAATATTTCGGGAGCGACGCTGGCGAGTTACACGACACCGGTAACAGCGACGACGGACAGTGGATCGACGTTCGGCGTGAAAGTGAGCAATACGGCGGGGAGCGTGACGAGTAATGCGGCGACGCTGACGGTGAACGCGGCGGCTGTGGCGCCGACGATCACGACGCAACCGGTGAATCAGACGGTGACAGCGGGACAGACGGCGACGTTTGGAGTGGCGGCGGGAGGGACAGCGCCGCTCGCTTACCAGTGGCAGAAGAACGGAGTGAATATTTCGGGAGCGACGTTGGCGAGTTACACGACGCCGGTAACGGCGACGACGGACAGCGGATCGACGTTCGACGTGGTAGTAAGCAACACGGCCGGGAGCGTGACGAGCACCAAGGCAACACTGACCGTAAACCCTGCCCTGGTGGCGGGTATCCAGCTGAGTTCTAACCCCGTTAACTTTGGAAACGGGGTGGTGGGCAGCAATTCCAGCCAATCGCTGATCATTACTAACACCGGCACGGCAACGTTGACCATCACTCAAGTGACCGAAACTGGGTCCTCTTTCAAAGTCAGTGGATTCACGCTTCCTATAAATGTAAATGTCGGGCAACAGGCCATAATCACGGTCGCCTTTGTTCCAACCGCAGTCGGTGCCTTAACTGGGAACATCTCCATCGCGAGTAACGCGCCGACTTCGCCCACTTCGGTGACGCTGAATGGCACGGGCATAGCCGCCACCCTTACACTGAGTGTCAATCCGACTAGCCTGAGTTTCGGCAACATAACAACAGCCACCTCGTCGGCTCCGCAAACTGTGACGATCTCCAACACCGGCAATTCGAGTGTCACCATCTCACAGATAACCTTGAGCGGGGCTGGCTACTCGATGACGGGCGGAAGCACCCCAGTCACTCTTTCCCCGTCCCAAAACCTCATCCTGACCGTTATGTTCGGCCCCACCGTAGTCGGGAGCGTAACTGGAAGCATTTCCCTAGTGAGCAACGCGACCGTACCGCCAGCTCCGATTACCCTGACTGGAACGGGCGTCGCGCCAGTCCAGCATTCAGTGACTTTGGCCTGGACCGCTAGTACTTCCACTGTGGTTGGATACAACGTGTACCGTGGCACCACGAGCGGGGGGCCGTACGTCAAGATCAACACGTCCCTGATTACCACCCTTACGTACACTGATACGACAGTGCAGAGCGGCACGACGTACTACTACGTCGCTACGTCGGTCGATTCCGTTGGCGATGAGAGCCTCGACTCGGGTGAGGTTTCGGCACTGATTCCGTGAGTCAGAGGACGAGGCGGGTTGCGAGTAGCCTGGCGGGCGATACGGCGCCAGATTCATTCAGGGTCGTCGGTTTTATCCACAGGCCGCGCTAATCCGCAGGCCGAAGAACTGGAATCAGGGAGAAGGGAATGCTACCCTTCGCCCCAACGCAACGGTTTAGGTGCATTAGCTCAAGAAAGGGAAGTTAACGCAGGCTTTCCGTAGGCAACGTCAACATCTGATGGTCCCTACGGACAGGGTCACACCTGTACCTAAATTAGACTTCCAATCAGTTCCTTGGGAGCTGATATAGAAGTACTCTTGCGTCCGAGAGAGGTCTGAGGGGCCTGGACGATGAGAATGCAACGAGATAGACACAGCCTGATGGGGTTTGCAAATCGCTGGAGCATAGACTCCCGGGCGCGCCAAGCCCTGCTAATGGCGGCAGCACTCCTGCCAGTGATATTACTATGGGGCTGTTCCGGCATAGTCAGCGGGAGTAACTCCCCCCAAAATACGCAGCCACAGACCTTCCTCATTTCAGGGACAATCTCGCCCATAGCGGGGGGCAGTGGGGCGACGGTCACGTTGAGCGGGGCGACAAGCGCAACGACGACCGCGGACGCGTCAGGCATTTTTACTTTCACAGCCTTGGCCAACGGGACCTATACCATCACTCCCAGCCATACGGGTTACACCTTTAGTCCGACTAGCCTGAGCGTCACGATCAACGGTGCCAACGTGACTACAGGCGCGAATTTTACAGCCAGTGCGCAGACGCAAACCTTCAGCATTTCTGGGACGATAAGCCCGACGGCGGGGGGCAGTGGGGCGACGGTCACATTGAGTGGGGCGGCAAGCAACACCACGACGGCCAACGGATCAGGGGCCTATACATTTACGGGTTTGACCAATGGTACCTATACGTTGACTCCGAGCCACACGGGCTACACATTTAGTCCGGCAAGTCAAAATGCCACGGTCAACGGAGCCAACGTCACGGGGATCAATTTCACGGCAACAGCGCAAACCGCCCCAACGTTTAGCATTTCCGGAACGATCAGCCCGACAGCGGGCGGCAGTGGAGCTACGGTAGTGCTAAGCGGGCTTGTAACCGCCTCGACGACGACGGACAGCTCCGGTAACTACACTTTCAGTGCCTTGGCGAACGGAAACTATGCTGTGACTCCGAGTCACACGGGCTACACATTTAGTCCGACGAGCCAGAGTGCTCCAGTCAATGGGGCTAATGTCACGGGGATCAATTTCACGGCGACGGCGCAAACTGCTCCAACATATAGCATCACGGGGACGATCACTCCTACCGCGGGCGGGAGCGGCGCCACCGTGCTGCTCAGCGGGCTTACAGCGGCTACTACAACCACGAACAGTGCGGGCACTTACACTTTTACAGGACTAGCAAACGGCTCCTACACGATCACGCCAAGCAATGCAGGGTACAACTTCACGCCCCCCAGCCAAAGTGTCACGGTCAGTTCCGCGAATGTTACTGGAATAAACTTTACGGCAGCTGTGCAACAGGCGCACACCGTGGCGTTGAGCTGGGATGCGAGTACCTCGACAGTCTCTGGGTACAATGTTTATCGTAGTACGGCGAGCGGGACGGGCTACGCGAAGATCAATTCTTCTTTGGTTCCCGCGCTGGCCTACACTGACACAACCGTTGTAAGCGGCACAACCTACTTCTATGTGACAACGGCGGTAGATTCCAGCGGCAACGAGAGCGTCAACTCTAACGAAGTGTCAGCGCCAATTCCATAAGGTTTATTCGCCGAGCGCGGGTGGGTGGCAAGGGAACCAAACATCGAGAAGTTTTTGTAGCTGGCCACTTTAATTTCAGGTAGTGCGAATAGTCTGTAGATAATAATGAAGATTTGATTCGGCGGCTCAAAAGTATTGTGAACGGAATGGATGCGACAAAGGATCTGCTCCCGCGCAGTTAGCGAGTCTATGAGTCGAGGCCCTGACTCCTCAGCAACAGGGTTGCTCGCGGGCCGAGCATGGGGGGAAATGCTTTAAGGAGGAGTCGTGTGATTGGACGGCCGGTACTACGTTTTCTAGTTCTGACGTTGTGCTTGATGGTTTCGATTGCGGCGAGGGCGCAGACGCCAAAGCTGGTTCACTCAAAGAGTCTTTCCACTACTGGAGAGACAGGCAACGGTTTCAAGATTCAGTACGGCGGCGCGATGGGCACCGGGACGCTGGCGAGCAATCTTCTCACCCTCAGAATGACCTACCCGCACGGATCTACGGTTTCCTCAATTTCAGACAACAAATCTAGCACGTACACTTTGGGCACAAGCGCAGATAGCGGGGCCTGGGTGACTGCGTTGTACTACGTACCTGGAGCGGCGGCGGGTATCACTCAAATCAGCGTCAACTTTTCACAGAGCGTTGCTGACTGGCACGGAGCAGTCCAGGAGTATTCCGGAGTGGCGACGAGTTCGCCTGTGGATGGCACCTGTTCGAGTCATACCGCTACTCCCGCAACAGTGCAATGCAGTGCCCCGATAGTGACGGGAACGAGCGGCGATCTGATTGTCGCCAGCACGATGCTTGTGGGTGGACTTGGCGCAAATTTCTGCGGGAATACGAGCACATCCATTGTGCCAGGAGGGAGTTTTGTGCTTGATGCGGCCGATCCCTTTTGTGGCGACGCGGAGGAGGAGTTTGTTCAGTCAGCCGCCGGATCGATCACGCCTTCCTTTTCGGTAGCCGGAAACTCAGACCCATTCAATATAGTAGCAATGGCATTCAAGGCCTCCGCCGGCGCGGGAACCAGTCCGACAGGAATGTACATCCTGCACCAACAGACGGTGTGGATCAATCAGGGTACGTCTAGTCAGATGTACTATTTCGTGTCCAGTGGGAATTTGCTGGTAGCCTCAGTGGACGACGGAAACATGAACTCGGGCGGAAACGTCGTCACCATTGATACCTGCACCCCGTCGAACACTTGGACAAAACGCAGTCCTAGCGGTGCCAATGCCCCACAAATGTTTTTCATTGCCTCGCCATCTGCATCGACAAACATGCATTGCATAGTGCATAGTGGGATGCCTTCCGACACCACACTCCTGGTGGTATACGATGTGGTCGGGGCCGCGAGTTCGCCAGAAGATGTTGATAGTCCTTATTTCTCTAATAACGGTACGATTATCGCCGGACCAAATCTTACGCCGACTACTCAGCCGGGGATCGCCTTCGCAGTAGAAAACACCGGACTTGGACCATCCTCTGGGGTCGGGGCCGGGTTTATTTACGATAACACCCCCTACTCGGGGGAGACGGATTCCAGCAGGTTAAACAACGGAGACGGTTGGCAGCATGTATTCTATTCAAGCATCGCGCCATTGGCGTTCAGTTGGAACCAAGTAAACAGCTCTTCAGCCATGGCCACATTTGGGATTGCATTCAAAGCCGGTCCAATTACTGCTCGACCTGCAGCACCCAGCAATTTGAGGGTGACGAGCGTCCAGTAAGGGAATAAACGGCGGCTACCTATGCCTTCCAGCATAGAAGTCTTCCGGCGGTAAATCCGCATCAGAGACAGCTGGCTATCGTTGTGGCGAGTTCGGTTGTAAACCAAAGTACATCTCCCAAACCAAACTTAATGCTTTGGCTCTCGCCAGCGCTAAATCTAGAGACAAAGGCCAAAAACAGGGATAAATTGGATAGAAAACTTCCACTTTCTAGGGCATGTCGATGATTTATCAGGGTTTGTCAATTATGAGAGAAGAGAAGCTGTACGTAAACTATTGCAATTGCAGGGTGTTACATGGCGCCACCTGCAAAGCGGATGATTGGATTTCTGGCATGGCGCATGGCAGGGCGCGTGCATGACTCGGTGAAGGATAGTGTAAGCTGCTTTTTGCGGAGAGCACTGTATGGTCCGGAATGGTGAATTTGCCTTAGCTGATGTTAAGAGGGTGATTCGTAGAAAATGGTGGGTCATCCCCGTTTGTATCATGGTCTGCGGAGCCGTCGGGGTGCTGGCTGCTCTGAAACTTCCTAAGAAGTACACCTCGCAGACACTGGTGCTGGTAGCAAAGCCCATGGTTCCGGTGGAATACGTAAAGCCTATTGTGACGGAAGACCTGAACCAGCGGGTTTCATCGATGAAGGACCAGATTCTGAGCCGCTCATGGCTTGAGCCGGTGATTGACAAGTTTGGCCTTTACAAAGAGGATCGGCGCAAGGTTCCCATGGAGCAGCTGATCGAGAAGTTGCGGACGGCAATCGAAATTTCTCCGCTTGAGCCGATGCCTGGCACGCTAGATAGGAGCATGCCCGGCTTCCACGTGAGCGTAACGTTTAGCAATGCTCAGACCGCTCAGCAAATCTGCACCGAGATAACCTCCATGTTTAGGGAACAAAACTCGCAAGCTCTGGTGAATGATGCGGACAGCACAAACTCTTTCGTCAGCGAGCACCTCGAGGAGGCGAAGGCCAGGCTTGATCAACAAGACGCCAAGGTAGCTCAATTCAGGCGCGAGCATATTGGATTGACTCCGGAGGAAGGACCAACCAACCTCAACCGGCTGACAACCCTGAATTCACAGATTGAGGCAAATACCCAGGCATTGAACGCGGCACAGCAAGACAAGGCCTTCAACGAATCTCTTTTGAGCCAGCAGGAGGCAAATTGGAAGGCATCTCAAACCGGACAGAATCCCGAGACTCTCGATGTTCAAATCCAGGCACTTCAAGACCAGTTAACGTCTCTCGAGGCGAGATATACGCCCGAACATCCTGATGTGATCAAAACCAAGAAACTGCTGGAGGAGCTCCGGAAGAAATCGGCAGCAGCTCCCAAAACGTTGAATTCCTCCGGCGAAACGCAAACGAAGGCTGAGCCAGCCAATATTCAATTGCTGCGTGCGCGTGTCCGCCAGGATGAAATGAACATTGCGGGTCTGACGAAACAGCAAGGGCAAATCCAAGATCAGATTCGCACTCTTCAAGCACGAATGGAAGCCAGCCCAATGGTTGAACAACAACTGAAGGAGTTGACGCGGAACTATCAAAGCGCGCTTGAGTTCTACAACGATTTGCAGAAAAAGCGTGAAAGCTCCCAGATGGCGAAGGATTTGGCGCACCAGCGCGAAGGTGAGGAATTTCGCGTGCTTGATCCGCCAAACCTTCCAGTCGCACCGTCGTTTCCTAAGAAGACATATTTTGCAGGCGGCGGGGTTGGCGGAGGATTCGTTCTGAGCCTGGCCATTCTGTATATTTTGATGATGACAGACAAAACTCTTCACACCGAGAGAGATGTTGAACTGCAATTGAAGTTGATTGTGCTTGCGACCGTCCCTGTTCTTGAAGTGGTTCAGGGGAACAACAGAAACATCGGTTTACTAAAGGGCTCCGTTGCAACGAACGCTTGAGTCACAATCAGGCAGAAGAGAATTTAAGGAAATGCAATGAGTCGTATACATGAAGCACTGCAGAAGGCCGCGAAGGAGAGAAGCGAGCAGCTTGAGGGCGGCGATTCCAGAGATCGCTCAGCGGCATTGGTTAAGATCCAGAGCCAGGCTAGGACAGAAGCAAGCATCGCTAATCGTGTTGAGCAGCAACGGGTTTCAGCCGGCGGGAATCAGGCAGGGCCCTTCCGATATGAAGAGCTTGTCAAACGATGCTCTCATTCGAAGTGGGATCTCGATGTACGACCGAATGTGTTTCAAGGCTCGGGCGCGCGCAATGGAGGGGCAGAGAGGTTTCGCACGCTGCGTTCTCGTCTTTACCAAATAGCCGGCACGCGCACCTTGCGACGCCTGCTGATAACCAGCAGCATTCCTGCGGAAGGAAAAACCTTCGTAACCTCTAATCTGGCGCAATCGATTGTGCAACAGGCGGAACGGCGCGTGCTAATAATTGACGCAGATTTGCGCGCTCCACAGCTCCACGTAGCGCTGGGGGCCCCGAGCCGGCCTGGATTGACGGACTATCTGAGAGGCGAAGTGAATGAATTCGCAGCGATCCAGAAGGGCGCGCGAGAGAACTTGTTTCTGATCCCAGCGGGCTCAGAGACGTCCAATCCTAGCGAACTTCTACTTAGTCAGAGGATGAAAGACTTGCTAGATCTCGTGACCCCCGTCTTTGATTGGATCATTATCGACTCGCCGCCGGCCGTGCCGGTTCACGACGCGAGCATCCTTGCCGATTTGACAGACGGAGTTCTGCTGGTGTTGCGGGCTGGGTCGACGGACGCTGAAGTTGCGGAAAGAGTCGCGGGAGAATTTCGAGAGAAGAATCTGCTTGGGGTCGTACTTAATCGAGTCGAAAAGACCGATTCTTACGGGTCAGACTATTATTCGAACTATCCGGCCGATAAACCAGAATGAGCTGAATGCCCAATCCGAGCAGTGAGATTCGATTGCTCGCAAAACCAAGCTTATGGAACGACGTCGCGGGTAACTCGGGCGTCTGACTTGTCTCCATTCCACTCAGACCTGTAAATCCTCGTCGCAGATCCGTCACTCCCGCGGCGACCGAGACACGCGTTTCCGCCGGTAGCCCAATCATCCGACCAAACACTCGATCGCGCTGCGCAGCACCAGTACGTTCACGTTCTCTGCTACGCGAAGAGTCGGGCTTAATCCCAGTTGCACAGGCCGAATCACAATGTTGCCACACTTCGACCGTGCGCCTGGTAGTTACTATTTATGTTGCCGTATAAAGGGCAAAAGCTGACAGCTAGACTTAGTAAGCGCCTTCTCCGCCGAGGACTGCACGCGGAGTCGCCATTAGGATTTTGAGATCGAGTGCAAGCGACCATGACTGTGAATATCGGAGGTCCAGTCGCACCATATCATCGAAGCACATGCGGCTCCTGCCACTGACTTGCCACAGCCCGGTAACACCGGGTCTTACTTCGAGGACTCTCCGTCGGTGCCACGTGTCATAGACTCGAAATTCATAGGGCACCGGCGGCCGCGGGCCTACGAGAGACATCTCACCCCTTAAAACGTTCCAGAACTGGGGGAATTCGTCCAGACTAGTCTTTCGAAGAAATCTCCCGACGGCTGTGACGCGGGGATCGTTCGTGATTTTGTAGACGGCCGTCTTTCCCGGCTCGCTTTTATCGGGTCCGGCCTGACCCGCGATGAATTGTTGGATGAATTCCTGATGGATCTTCGAGTCGTTGTTCGTATACATCGTTCGGAACTTAAGGCACTTGAAACGAGCTCCATATTTGCCGACTCGCTCTTGCCGGAAGATGACGGGCCCCTTGGAGGTCAGTTTGATTGCAACCGCAATCGCGGCGAGAAAAGGCCCAAAAATTAGAAGCAATGCAGCGCTCCCTAGAATATCAATCACGCGTTTCATGGCCGAAGCAACGCCCTTATTGGCATTGTTCTCAGCGATATCCGGATAGAGCCGCATGTCCGCAGCAGGTTCGTCCGTGTTGGAACCCCGGTTTTCCGGAAAGAGATGAACCGAGACAACCAACTTTGAGTCGACTTTGATTCCAAGCTCGTTTTCAAGAGCGTTGACAACCTTTGTTCGAAGAATTTCCGTGATGGGAGTCGTAAATTCCAGGCTTATTTCAGTAAAGATTAGCCCTAAACAGGTTCCTTTTTTGTACCAGCCAACGAGGTCAGTCTCGCGGGTAGACTTGACGAGGACCGATATCACCTGGGACATGCAGCGATCGTTTTCATGCGCCTTAATGGATGCCGCAGGCTCGATCACCATCAAAACAAACGGTTTGCGAGAGCGTTCGGCCCGCCGACGCTCCATAGTAAGCATGTTCTGGAAGGTCTCTTCCTGCAAGAAACCTGCAAGGCTTGTCCCGGGAGCATCGAAGGCCGAAATGACTTTTTCGCCCATTAAACGCCGGGCACCCTGTTCCCACAAAGCTGGAATTCTAAAGTAGCTATTTCCCATTTGTTTTCGACCCTCGTCCGATCCTTACGTAGAGCTATTTTGTTATTCGGTAACAGCCTGGCACCACGGAACAGAACCCCATTTCGCCGACTTTTTGTTTTTGGCGACCAAAACTGCAAACTAAGCGACCCCTTCGTCGAACGCCGGTACCATTTCCAGCGATCCGACTGCGGACGTCCGCGTCGACTGAATCGGATCGATTCGCGAGCGCTCAATCTCCAACGATACCGATCGGCACAGCAAAGAAACGGAAACCACAATCCGGTGGCTTCCTCTAAAACTGCTTAGAATTCCTTCAAGGCCGCTTAATGCCCCTTCCAGAATCCGAACGCGCTGACCTACCTCCAGGAAGGGCCAGGGCTCAGTTCGGAGGCCGGATGAAACTACCCTCTGAAGAGCATCGATTTCCGAATCGTCGACAGCGATCGGAGTGCGGCCTCTCCCGACAACGCTTAGTACGCCCGGAGTCACGAGAACAGGTAAGCGGTTGTGCACGTCAA
>WNFS01008698.1_pt1 | contig 17573 bp, 16 predicted proteins | sample 5400141 | NCBI WGS metagenome assembly WNFS01 (sample SAMN13153358, study PRJNA577476) | soil metagenome | isolation source: 60 cm saprolite under Madrone tree | place: USA:California | collected 2016-06-14
GAAATGGCGGATGCTTTCGGCGATTTCGCCGGCATGGGTTTCGAGCGCGAAGTGGCCGGTGTCGAAAAAGCGGACAACCGCACGAGGATTGTCCCGCTTGAATGCCTCGGCACCCGGCGGCAGGAAGAACGGATCGTTCTTGCCCCACACCGCTAAAAGCGGCGGCTTGTGCGTGCGGAAGTATTCCTGAAATGACGGGTACAGCGCGACGTTGCTCTTGTAATCGCCGAAGAGATCGAGCTGCACTTCATCCGCACCGGGACGGGCCAGATAAAAGTTGTCGAGGTTCTGGCCATCCGGCGACACCATCGTCTCGTCAGGCACGCCGTGCGTGTACTGCCAGCGCGTTGTCTCCGGCGTGAGGAAGGCGCGGAGCGCCTTTCGGTTCGCGTGCGACGGATCTTGCCAGTAGGCCCGGATGGGACTCCAGCCCTCGCTGAGACCTTCCTCGTAGGCGTTGCCGTTCTGGGAGATGATGGCCGTGATCCGCTCGGGCTGGCGGACGGCGAGCCGGAAGCCTGTCGGGGCGCCGTAGTCAAAGACATAGACGGCGAAGCGGTCGAAACCGATGACCTCGGTAAAGCCTTCGATCACGCGGGCAATGTTGTCGAACGTGTACCTGAATCTTTCCCGCGCCGGCATATCGGATTGCCCGAACCCGGGAAGGTCCGGCGCGACGATATGAAATCTATCGGCCAGAAGCGGAATTAGGTCACGGAACATGTGGCCGGCGCTGGGAAAGCCGTGCAGCAGCAGCAGCTTCGGTGCATCGGCAGGTCCCGCCTCGCGATAGAATACTTTGAAGCCGTCGACCTGGGCCGTGCGATATCTGATAGACACCATCAAATCCTCCTCTGCTCGTAACCTCATCTATGAGATCGACACGGTTATCGCGTGAGGGCGATAACCCGCCTGTTGCAGCCTCCAAGGGTGGCTTCAGTTGTCGGTTGCGGAGCGGATCGCATCGCGGATGATGTCGACGACAACGCCTGCAGCGGTGACGCTGGGCGTGTGATCGACGGGATGCGCCTTTGTCTTCGCCTTCATGCGCTCCGCCATGTACCGCTGCGTCTCGGGGGCGATCATTCGGTCGTCTTCGGCAATCAGAAACCAACTCGGAACGTCCTTCCAGAGTGGGCGCCCGACCGGAACGGTGATGCAACTCAGCGATATCGGCCGCTGCACGGCTGCGAGCACGGTTCGATCCTCAGCGGACGCGTTCTGTGCAAACGCCGTCGCGAAGGCTTCCTCGGGCAGCCAAATCAGGCCATCGCCGTCCGGCGCCAGCTTTGGCGCTTGGGGATGGGGTTCGAGGCGATAGAACACGTCTGCGACCTTCTCGCCCGCGTCGGGAGCAAGAGCGGTCACGTAGACCAAGGCTTTGACTCGCCCCGGACGCGCCAGGGCTATGACCGCACCGGCATAGGCATGCCCCGCCAATACGACCGGCCCTTCCGTCCGGTCCAAGCTGCGGTTAAGGGCGGCCACATCGTCGGCCAGGGAGGTCAGCGGAAGCGGAGCCGCTAACACCCTCGTACCTTCCGCCTTGAGCGCGGAAATGACACGCGCCCAAATCGACCCATCCGCCCATGCTCCATGGACAAGCACGACGCTCAGACCTTCGATCGCCATTCTATCGCTCCTGAGATCGCGGGGAACCGCCGGTCCGTAACCTGCCAGATGTATACTGACCGGTTATGACGAATATTCCATAACTTGTCAACGGCGACATTACCGGTTATGCAATTGGAACCATTGCCTGCTTCGGACGGGACCAATCGTGCAACGCAGACCGCCCGCGATTTTCATTGCCGGTTCGCTCGGCCTCGATTTCCTGAACTCCATTGCAACGCCGGTCGATACACCTGTTGACTGGCTCGACAGCGGCGATGGCCTCTTGAAGTGGCTGACTCAGGCCGGCCTTGTTCCGGCGGATGCACTGGATGCGTTGAGGGCGCAGGCGATGCCAGGTGAACTGGACGCGGTTGCTGACCAGGCTCGCGCTCTGCGCGAGTGGTTCAGAGGCTTCGTTCGCAAGCATATGGGCCGACCGCTTACACCCAAGGCAGTGCAGGAACTAGGGCCGCTGAACAGGCTTTTGGAGCGTGACGAAGCGTTCAGCCGGATATCGAGGCATCGCCAAGGCGACGGTGAGGGCTTGGAACTGCGGATAGTGCGGCGCTGGCGCTCTCCTGAATCGCTGCTTCTGCCGATCGGCGAAGCGCTGGCGAAATTCGTGTGTGAAGAAGATTTCGCCAGCGTCAAGGCGTGCGAGGGACATAGCTGCACGTTGGTGTTCGCCGACCGCAGCCGGAGGCGGGCGAGAAAATGGTGCAGCATGGCAATCTGCGGCAATCGCGCCAAGCAAGCGGCACACCGCAACCGGCGCTGGACCAATCACTGACAAGCTGACGAACTCCAGATCAGGCGCAACAAACCGGAGTCAACATCATGGCCGCCTTGCCGCTGATCGTCTTCGATGTCAACGAGGCTTCTCAATCTTGAAACGATGGAGCCAGTCTTCCAGCGCATCTTCGGCGACAAGAGCGCGATGCGCCTATGGTTCGCCAACTTCATCATGTACTCCGCGGCCCTGACGGTAGCCGGCTGCTACGTGCCGTTCACCAATATCGGTTCGGCTGTGATGAAAATGCTCGCGGATACGCGTGGCATCAAGATTGATGACAGGACAACAAAGAGCTCACGGAAAAATTTTCCACCATGCCGCCTCACTCCGAGGTTCCAGGCGCGCTGCGCAAGCTGAGAGATGCAGGGTTCCGGCTCTTCACGCTTGAGCATGGCGGCATTGTCGATCTCTTTGAGCGGCGTTTCAGCGCGGACGGCGTGAAGCATCACAAACCGTCGCGCGAGGCTTATGCCTATGTCGAGAGAGAGAGCTTGCGGTTGAGCCCTCCCGGCTCTGTCTTGTCGCCTGCCACACATGGGACACTCTCGGCGCCGTCGCGGCGGGTTGGGAGGCGGCGCTGATCAAGCGTGTCGGCAACGATGTTTTGGGAGTCGGTCCTCAGCCGCAGCTCGTGGGCGATGACCTGAACGACATTGCCGATCAGCTCATCGCCCGGCACAAGGGACGTGGCTGAGGCCCGCCACCGCAGGATGCCGACGGTTCGCGCCGACAACAGCACGGCGAAGGCGTGCCAGATGGCGTCGTATAGGCTGGCGTTGCGCTCTTCTGCGCGTGATTGAGGATCTGGGCGCTGGGAAAAGGAACCCACCGCGCCGGATTCTTGTCACGCGCGCTCTTTTGAAAAGAAATTGATCTGGGCCTGTCGGTGCGGCGCAATGCGGTACGTCCTCTGGCAATCGAAACCACGCTCAGACAGGAGACCAACATGCGCAAGATCATCGTTGCCACGTTCACCAGCCTCGACGGTGTCATGCAGGCGCCCGGCGGCCCGCAGGAAGACCCGACCGGCGGCTTCACGCTCGGCGGCTGGACCGCGCCCTATTTCGACGAAGCCCTCGGCGCATCCCTAGGCGAAATCTTCGGCCGGCCCTTCGACCTGCTGCTTGGCCGCAAGACCTACGACATCTTCGCGGCGCACTGGCCCTATGTCGGCGACCCGAACGACCCGATCGCCGGCGTCTTCAATCGGGTCACGAAATACGTCGCCTCGCGCTCCAACCCGAAACTGACCTGGCAGAACAGCCAGCTGCTGGGTGCGGACATCGTCTCATCGCTGAAGAGGTTGAAGCGCGAAGAGGGTCCTGACCTTCTTGTCCAAGGTTCGAGCGGCCTGCTCCAGACATTGTGGAAGAACGGTCTCGTCGACGAATTCAGCGTGCTGATCTTCCCGGTGGTGCTGGGCCCGGGCAAGCGCCTGTTCGGCGACGGCGCAATGCCGGCCGGGCTGAAGCTGGTCAAGTCGCAGTCCTACCCGACCGGCGTCATCGTGGCGAACTATTACCCCGACGGCGCAGTCAAGACCGGCGACTTCCAGCTGACCGAACCGAGCGAGGCCGAGCTCGAGCGCCGGCGCAGCCTCACCTGAGTGGCCGGTCAGTCGCGCCGAGAATGCCGATCCCGGCCGAGCTCAACTCGGCCGGCGTCTCGGCCTTCGGCACACGAGGGCGACCGGCCGCGCTATTTCGAAACCTGAACTGATCGCGCCTGCAGCACCTCGCGAGCTACGGCGCTCCAAGTCCGAGCTCGATCCGTCTCTTCTTTGACAGGCCTTGAGAGACGATGAAGTGAGATTGCCGGATGTAGTCTCGCAGAGCGGCATCGGACAGACCGGGCTTTGCGAAATGTTGAATCCACTTCATGCCGCGCGATGCGAGGTAGGGCGCAGGGCGCAAGCCTGGCCGGTCCTTGAGCATTTCATACGCAATGTCGTTCACTTTGAAGGTGAAGCTCGGTTTATTATCCTGCCCGCTGGCGATCGCAAAGACCTTGCCGCCGACTTTCCAGACATGCGACCCACCCCACTGGACCACGTAAGTGGTCGCGGGGAGCGCCCGGCAGAACGCATTGAATTCTTCGTAGGTCATATCCCGCACTCCATTCCTTTTATCATTCCTTTTATCCCCGCCCCCCTCTTCAGTGGGGGCGGGTCAGGGTGGGGGGCCTGCGGCGCAATTCTGCAGTCACGGCGTCCGGCAAAATCGCGACGGCCTAATCGAGACGATAGTTCTCGCGCGGCGCAGCCAAAAGCATCACCCCCACCCATCCCGCCCCCATCAAGGGGGCGGGAAAGAACAAGCGGCGTCCTCCTTTCCCCGCCCCCCTTCTTCAATGGGGGCGGGTTAGGGTGAGGGGCCTGCGGCGCAATTCTGCAGCCACAGCGTCCGGCAAAATCGCGACGGCCTAATCGAGACGATACTTCTCGCGCGGCGCTGCCCATCAAGGGGGCGGGAAAGAACAAGCGGCGCCTCCTCCTTTCCCCGCCCCCCTCTTCAGTGGGGGCGGGTCAGGGTGGGGGGCCTGCGGCGCAATTCTGCAGTCACGGCGTCCGGCAAAATCGCGACGGCCTAATCGAGACGATACTTCTCGCGCGGCGCTGCCAACAACATCACCCCCATCCCATCCCGCCCCCATCAAGGGGGCGGGAAAGAACAAGCGGCGCGTCCTCCTTTCCCCGCCCCCTCTTCAGTGGGGGCGGGTTAGGGTGGGGGGCCTGGCGCAGGACACTGAGCCGCGACTTGCATTTCCCGGCATTGCCGCGGTATAGTGTTCATGTTATGTTCTTTCTCATGGTGAAGACGCTTACAGGCCCCAGATCTAGGTCCTATCGCCTGCAGATTACCTGCATTTGCAGGTGAGCCCACAAGATCTGGTATCGAGGCTCGGACGGGCTGGGACGGTACCCAGCCCAGCCCGCTTACTCCCACTCGATCGTCCCTGGCGGCTTTGAGGTCACGTCGTAGACCACGCGGTTGATGCCGCGCACCTCGTTGATGATGCGCGTGGCGACGCGGCCGAGGAACTCGTGAGGGAACGGGTAATAGTCGGCGGTCATGCCGTCGGTCGAGGTCACGGCGCGCAATGCGCAGACGTTGTCATAGGTTCGCCCGTCGCCCATGACGCCCACGGTCTTGACCGGCAGCAGCACGGCAAACGCCTGCCAGATCGCATCGTAGAGGCCGGCGCGGTCGATCTCCTCGAGATAGATGGCATCGGCCTTGCGCAGGATGGCGAGCTTGTCGCGCGTGATGTCGCCGGGTATGCGGATGGCAAGGCCCGGCCCCGGGAACGGGTGCCGGCGCACCATGCTCTCGGGCAGGCCCAGCTCGCGACCCAGCGCGCGCACTTCGTCCTTGAACAATTCGCGCAAGGGCTCCACCAGCTTGAGGCGCATGCGCGCCGGCAGGCCGCCCACATTGTGGTGCGATTTGATGGTCACGCTGGGCCCGCCGCTGAATGAGACGGATTCGATCACGTCGGGATAGAGGGTGCCCTGGGCCAGGAAGTCGGCACCGCCCAGACCCTTGGCCTCCTCCTCGAAGACGTCGATGAAGAGACCGCCGATGATCTTGCGCTTCTGTTCGGGGTCGGCCACGCCGGCGAGCTTGCCCAGGAACAGATCGCCGGCATCGCGATGGATCAGCGGGATGTTGTAGTGGTCGCGGAACAATGTGACGACCGCAGTGCCCTCATCCTGGCGCAGCAATCCGTGGTCGACGAAGATGCAGTGGAGCTGGGCGCCAATCGCCTCGTGGATCAGCACCGCAGCGACGGCGGAATCGACGCCGCCGGATAGCCCGCAGATCACCCGCCCCTTGCCCACCTGGCGCCGCATGCGCTCGATGGCCTGCTCGCGGAAGGCGGCCATGGTCCAGGTGCCGCTACAGCCGGCGATGCGGCGCGCAAAGCTTTCCAGCAGCTTGCCGCCTTGGGGCGTGTGGACCACCTCGGGATGGAACATCAGGCCGTAATACTTGCGCGCATCATCGGCGACGATGGCGAAAGGCGCGCCGTCGCTGACTCCCACGACACGAAAGCCGGGCGGCAGCTTGGTCACCCGATCGCCGTGGCTCATCCAGACCTGCTCGCGATCGCCCTTGGCCCAGACCCCGTCCAGAAGATCGCAATCGCCGGTGACACCGACGAAGGCGCGACCGAATTCGTGATGATCGGAGGATTCCACCTGGCCGCCGAGCTGAGCGGCCATTGTCTGCTGGCCATAGCAGATTCCCAGCAGCGGCACGCCGAGCTCGAACGATATTTTCGGGGCGCGCGGCGTTCCCGCCTCGATGACCGAAGCCGGGCCGCCGGAGAAGATGATTCCGCGCGGCGCGAATTCGGCGATGCGCGCCGGATCGACGTTGTAGGGCATGATTTCGCAATAGACGCCCGCCTCGCGGATACGCCGCGCGATCAGCTGGGTGAACTGGCTGCCGAAATCGAGAATCAGGATCCGGTCTGTCATGGGGTGCGCATCATTCAGTTTTCACTTCATTCAGGCAAGCTTCGATCAGCCCGCCGATATCGGCCCAGCCATAAGCCATTTCCCGGATCACTGTATCGCCGACATGCCAGACGGCACGGGCCTCGGCCTTCCCGCCCAACCGGTCGTAGAAGCCTCGATAGGCATTGAGCTCGAAGGCCCAGAGGCAAAGGTTTCGATGACCCGAGGCGGCGAGGCGCGCGGCCAGGCGGCCGAGCAGGAGCCGGCCAATACCTCGGCCATAGTGGTCGGGCGCGACATAGAGGCCATAGACCTGGGCGGTATAGGCATCGATGTTGCCTTCGGTGATCGTCTCGTCCCGCAGCGGCGGACCGCCGCCGCAGATGCCGAGGATCTGTGCTCCCTCGAGCGCGACCAGGTTGACGGTCGCATGCGCCGGCTCGGCAAGGCGCTTCTGCCACTCGGACCGGCGGACATCGACGCTGTAGGAGGCGGGGATCCGGTCCGGAATGAAGCTTGCGTAGGCCTTGGTCCATCCCGCCACCTGAATTCGTGCCATGGCCTCGGCATCGGCAGGCTCGGCTTCCCGCACGACGATCAAATCGTGCTCCAGCCATAGGCGATCTGATGCAGCAAGGCGCCCCACAGGGTTTCATCGCGCTCGCCGGCGCGACGCCCGCCCATGCGTTCGTAAAAAAAACGCGCCGGATTGTCCGCCAGCACCCAGACCACCGCCGAGGCATAGCCATGGCCGCGCAACGCTTCGAAGCAACCGGCAAGAAGCTGGCGGCCGATGCCCTGGTTCTGCCAGTCGGGCATGACGTAGAGCGTCTGCACCTCGCCGGCGAAGGGCAGATTGGCGTGGCGATTATGCCCGGCGCTGGCGAAGCCGACGACGCCGTCCTCGGGCAATTCGGCTACCAGGACGGCACCGACCACATCGGGCCGCTCCAGCGCATGGCGCCAGGATCGTGCCTTGCTGTCCACGGTCATGTCTATCCCGCCCCCCTTCAGTGGGGGCGGGTGAGGGTGGGGGGCCGATGTCCTGCAGGATCTCGATTGTGCGACCACACTATTCGCGCTGCGGAGCGAAGTGTCACCCCCACCCCAGCCCGCCCCCATCGAGGGGGCGGGAGAATAAGGAAAGGCGCTCCTCAGCGTCCCCGCCCGCATCGAGGTACCCACTCGCGTGGAGAGGGAGAAGAATTGATCCCACCGAAAACTTGCGCGAGATGTGTCCATGTCCTAAGCCTCGGAAACGGGCTTCGCGCGCCGGGCCATGACCGCGACGAAGAATCCATCGGTGCCGTGGCTTGCCGGGGTCAGCGAGAGATAGGGCCCCGAGCCGGGCGCTTCGCCGCCGATCACCGATCGCCAGACGTCGGCAATGGGTAGAGCCGAAAATTCCTCGGCTTGCTCCAGAAACCATTCCACCTGCTGCTGGTTCTCGCGAGGCAGCAATGAGCATGTGGCATAGATAAGACGGCCGCCCGGCTTCACCAATCGGGCGGCACTTGCCAGGATGCGGCGCTGAAGATCGACGAGCTCCTCGATATCCTGGGGTGTGAGGCGCCATTTGGCGTCGGGATTGCGCCGCCAGGTGCCGGTTCCGCTGCAGGGTGCGTCCACCAGCACGCGATCGAAGGTGCCGGCATGGCGCCTCACCCAGGGATCGCGCTCGCTCTCCAGCCCGCGCCGCTCGACGTTATGCACGCCGGCGCGGTTGAGCCGCGTGGCGGCGCGCTCGACCCGGCCCTTCAGCACGTCGGAGGCCACCAGCTTTCCCTTGTTGGCCATGGATGCTGCCAGCGCCAGGGTCTTGCCGCCGGCGCCGGCGCAGAAATCGATGACGCGCTGGCCCGGCCGCGCATCGCTCAACAAGGCGACGAGCTGGGAGCCTTCGTCCTGCACCTCGATCAGGCCCTGCTTGAAGCAGTTCAGCGAGGCGAGCGGCGGGCGTCCCGCCACCCGAATGCCCAGCGGGGAGAGCGGCGTCGGCTTGCCCTCCACGCCTTCGCGGGCCAGCGCCGTGATAGCCTGCTCGCGCGTGGCCTTGATCGTATTGCTGCGCAAATCGGTTGCCGCCTCGCCCATCAAAGCTGCCAATTCTACATCCAGGCGATCGCCGAAGACCGCGCGAAGTTCCGCCTCGAGCCAGTCGGGGATTTCGTAGCGCACGGGCAGCGACTGTTCGGGATGGGCGAGCGTATTGCCGCTGAGCGCCTTCAGCAGGCGGCGTTCGTGAACGTCCAAGGTCGGCGGACGATACTGCCCGCCGTCGAAGGAACCCGCGATGCGATCGAAGTCCCAATGATCCACCAGGGCCAAAGCTGCTATCACCCGGGCCCGCTGGCGATCCAGCGCGGCATCGAACCGGCCCTCGGGATGTGCGCGATCCAGCCACCAGTCCAACGCGGCGCGGCGGCGCAGGATGCGATAGGCGCGGTCGACCACATCGCGCCGATCCTGGCCGCCCATATAGCGGCGCGCGCGAAAGAAGGCCGCCGATACCCGATCCGCCGGGCTCGCCGCGCGCTGCATGTCGGCCAGCAGTTCGATCGCTGCCTGAAGTCTGGCGCCGGGGGTCACATCTCCGGCCGGTAGTTGGGTGCCTCCCGCACCACCTGCACGTCATGCACATGGCTTTCGCGCAGGCCCGCCCCGGTGATGCGCAGGAAGCGGCAATTGTTCTGCATATCGGCGAGCGTCGCATTGCCGGTATAGCCCATGGCGGCGCGCAAGCCGCCGACGAGCTGATGGATGACGTTGCCGGCGGGGCCCTTGTAGGGCACGCGGCCCTCCACGCCCTCAGGCACCAGTTTAAGGGTCTCGCGGACTTCCTGCTGGAAATAGCGATCGGCCGAGCCCCGCGCCATGGCACCCAGCGATCCCATGCCGCGATAGGACTTATAGCTGCGGCCCTGGTAGAGGAAGACCTCGCCCGGGCTCTCGTCGGTGCCGGCCAGGAGCGATCCCACCATGCAGCAATCGGCCCCGGCGGCGATGGCTTTGGCCAGATCGCCCGAGTATTTGATGCCGCCGTCGGCGATGACCGGGATGTTATCCTTGCGCGCTTCGCCCACCGCATCGAGAAGGGCTGTCAGTTGCGGCACGCCCACGCCGGCAACGATTCGCGTGGTGCAGATCGAGCCCGGCCCGATGCCGATCTTGATGGCGTCGGCCCCGGCGTCGATGAGGGCGCGGGCACCCGAGGCGGTGGCCACGTTGCCGGCGATGACCTGACAGGCATTGCTGATGCGCTTTACCGCCGCCACGGCCGCCAGCACGCCGGCGGAATGGCCATGGGCCGTGTCGACGACGATGACGTCGACTTCGGCATCCAGCAGCGCCTCGGCCCGCATCATGCCTTCGGGCCCGACGCCCGTCGCCGCGGCGACGCGCAGGCGGCCCTTGTCGTCCTTGCAGGCATTGGGGAAGCGCTGCGCCTTTTCGATATCCTTGACGGTGATCAGGCCGACGCAGCGATAGGCCTCGTCCACCACCAGCAGCTTCTCGATGCGATACTGGTGCAGCAGGCGCTTGGCTTCGGCGCGGTCGACGCCTTCCTTCACGGTAATCAGCCTGTCCTTGGTCATCAGTTCGCGCACCGGCTGGCGGCGATCGCTGGCAAAGCGGACATCGCGGTTGGTGAGAATGCCCACCAGCTTGCCGGTCCCGCGCTCGACCACCGGAAAGCCGGAGATCTGATGCTGCTCCATCAGGCCCAGCGCATCGGCCAGGGTCTGTTCGGGCTGAATGGTCAAGGGATTGACCACAATGCCGGACTCGAACTTCTTGACCTTGCGGACCTCTTCGGCCTGCTTGGGGGCATCGAGGTTCTTGTGGATGACGCCCATGCCGCCGGACTGCGCCATGGCAATGGCCATGCGGCTTTCCGTCACCGTATCCATGGCGGAGGAGAGCAGCGGAATGCCCAGCTCGATGGTCGCGGTCAGGCGCGTATGCGTCTTGGTTTCTGTGGGGAGAACGGCGGAGGCAGAGGGCTCCAACAATACATCGTCGAAGGTAAGCGCCTCACGGATTTGCATGCCACACCTCTCGCGCCTGATCGTCTTAAGCCCGATCGGCTTAAGACGTGAATCAGCCGCGACCTATATAATAAGAGCAAGATTCACGGGTCGGTTTGATTCAAACCGACCCGACCTTGCTCTGGCCGGGTAATGGCGCGCCATCATACACAAGGAACCCCCGAAGCCAAGGGGAAGCTGGAATTCCTCCAAACCGCTCAACTGGCTTTGGAATCGCCGCCCCGGAAGCCCTTTGCGACCACGTAGATCTCGGCCGAATCGGCTCGACTCGCCGCCGGTTTGACATGGCGCACTTCGGCGAAATCGCGCTTCAGAGCCAGCAGCAGATCGCGCGACGCACCCCCCTGCAGCACCTTGGTGACGAAGACGGCGCCGGGCCGCAGCACCTCGCGGGCGAAAGCATGGGCGGCCTCCGCCAGGCCCATGATGCGCAGATGATCGGTCTGGGCATGGCCGGTCGCCGGCGCCGCCATGTCGCAGAGGACGACATCGGCCGCCCCGCCGAGTGCCGCCTTCAGGCGCTGCGCCGCGTCGTCGGACAGAAAATCACCGGTCAGCAGTTCGGCGCCGGGAATCGCCTCCATGGGCGTCAGATCGATGCCGACCACCCTGCCCTGCTTGCCGCCCACCGGAAGGCACCGCCCCACCGCCACCTGGGTCCAGCCGCCGGGTGCCGCACCCAGATCGATGACGCGCTTGCCTGGAAGGAGAAAGCCGAAGCGATCGTCCAATTGAATCAGCTTGAAGGCCGCGCGCGAGCGATAGCCCAGGCGCTTGGCCTCGGCCACATAGGGATCGTTGAGCTGGCGCTCCAGCCAGAGGGTCGAGGAATGGCTGCGCCGGCCGGCGGTATGCACCCGCTGGGCCAGATTGCGGCCGCTGAGCCCGCGCCCGCCCGGGCCACGACTGGCCGGTCCGCGGCCTGTGCCTCGTCCGCCTGCCCCCCCACCGCCCGAGCGTCCCGGCGGCAGGCTCATAAACTCGCCGCGCGTGAAGCGGCGGCAACGGCGAGCAGGCCGAAGAGAATGCCTTCGCGCACGCCGCGATCGGCGACCCGCAGGCGACCGACGGGCCAGAGCCGGCAAATCGCCGCCAGGATGGCGCAGCCGGCCACCACCAGATCGGCGCGCTCGCGGCCGATGCATGGGATTGCCGCGCGCTCGTCCCAGCCCATGGACGCCAGATCGGCACTGACCCGATCGATGGTGGCGAAATCGAGATAAGAACCGTCGACCCTCGCACGGTCGTAGCGCGGCAGGTCGAGATGCACGCCCGAGAGCGTCGTCACCGTGCCGGAGGTTCCCAGCATCTGGACCTCGCCGGCAGCGATCGCCGGGCCCAAGCCTTCGGCCGCTTCGAAGGCGACAAGCTGGTCTTGCGTCTCCACCACCATCGCCTCATAGACCGCCGGCGAAATGTGGCCGGCGCCGTGGCGCTCCGCCAGGGTCACCACGCCCAGGGGAATGGAGTGCCATGCCGTCAAACGGGGCTGTGCCGTCGCGGAGACCTGCAGGCAGCCGATCTCGGTCGAGCCCCCGCCGATATCGAAGACCAGCGCTTGCGCCGGTTCGGCGGCGAGCAATGGCGCGCAGCCGGAAAACGCCAGCGACGCTTCTTCGTGATTGGAGATGATCTCGATGTCAATTCCCGTCTCGCGCCGGGCGCGAGCAATGAAATCCATGCAATTGTCCGCCCGCGGCAGTTATTGGTGCCGAGATCCAGCGCGGCCAACACAGTTTCGCCATCATCGACAGGACCTGCCGCCGCCTGGCCGCCCGGTTCATTGTCGACGCTGCCGTTCACTTCAATCTCCAAGGCGCGCGAGGCGCCCATCTTTTTGGCGCCCAACACGACCATCGCTTCGCCGGTGATCTTATCGGGCTTTGCTGGGCGATCAAGGCGGGATACGGGAGAGGCCGATAAGCGGGTGCGGTCCTGAAGGAGGGCGCCCGCCACCAGCCTCGGGCTTGAAACCCGGCGGCTTGCGGACTAGATTGCCCGCCGCCCGCATCCCTGCCGGATCGTCGATCCGGGACAAGGGACCACGGCCCCTGCTGGGGGATCGTCTAGCGGTAGGACTACGGACTCTGACTCCGTCAACCTAGGTTCGAATCCTAGTCCCCCAGCCACTACAGAAACCCTTATAATTCAGGAATTTCTGCGGGGTTTAGGACTGATGTTCTGCCGGCGGTTCGTATTGCAAGCCGCTTCCTTGGGAAAGAAATGCTCCATCCAACACGCCTGCAAACGGCGGCGTTTGATGTTCCGTGCGTGTTCGCGCGCTCGTGCTACGGAGTTCGGTGGCAATTCTGGTGGCAGCAGTCTCGGACTTAGTATAACGCGCGGCTGACCAGGGCCTGCAGCATCCCCGATTGAAGCGTCGGGGCCGCCGTGACTGTACCTCGCGATATTTCGTCCGTGTCTCAGTCCTTCCTATATCCCGTCGCCCCCCGCCTCAGTTCGACGGTGGCGGCCATAATGCGGCGTGGTGCCGCAGGGAGCGCCTAGTTGCGCCGGATTCGCCTCCCCCGAACGTGAAGCGCTACGGAAGCGAGGACCCTGAGTACATCTTGAGAGATATCAACCTCGCGAGCATACCCACCACACAGCAAACGGACTGATCCATGAAAATTTTGACGCTAAGCGCGATCACCATCTTGGGCGCCGGCCTCATTGCCGGCCAAGCAGGAGCGGCGGTCAACTTCGGTAGTCTGACTCTCAAGCCCGGCGAGACGCGAACTGTCGATATGAGCACGAGTGCCCGCACCATGCGCGTTTGCAACGACTCTTTCAGCTCCGGCTCGGTTGTTGCGACGATTGGCGGCACCGCCCCTCATGATCTGTTGCCAGGCGTATGCGCGGAGGAAATCGGCGACCGGATGACGATCCAGAGCCATGCCAGCGGCCTCGCCACAGTCGAATTCCGATCGCTCAGCGATGGACCGCGTAGGATGCTGGACGACTGAGAATTGAACGTGAAGCCATGACTGACTGGCGGGGCGGTCGGGTCATGGCCTCGACCATACCAAAGAAAGCTCCGCCGGAGCGGGGCTGAGTCTCGGGGGACCGATCGGTGAGGGATATTGGGCGTCGGCCAGGCGCTCCTGATCGCGCAGGGCCGACAGTCCCAGCTGATACTCCCAATCCAGGTTCCGTTGATCGTCCGCGTCCTTGACGAGCACAGTTCTGAGCGCAAGTTGGCGCATCAGCCGCAGCGCCCTGGTGCCCGCCGACGCAGATTACCCAATGACGGAGAATCACGTTCTCCGCCTGGAGCCGCCGTCGCGATTTCAGCAGCGACGACAGCCAACCAAACAGCAGTCCAAACATACCCAGCGTGCAGCGGGACCATGACACCATTCGGCAATTCTCAAGCTATCTCGTTCCGGTCGGGGTTTTCGGTAGCCACAGGGCAAGGAGTGCTCATGTCATTGACGACAGGACCCCGATCCCGCATCGGCTCGATGCAAAACACTCCGAACGCCTACCACATGCCGCCGAGAGCCACGGTGATCGCCTCGCCGTTCACGCCCCCGGCAGCTTCGCTGCACAGGAACGCGATCACCTGCGCGACCTCGCGCGGCTCCAACACCCGGTTCTGCGGGTAGATGGCGGCGCGCTCGCGCCACACCTCCTCGACGCTGATACCGCGCCGGTCGGCCTCCGTCTTAGCCGAGCGCTCGGCCATTGCGGTTCGCACCCAGCCAGGCAGCACTGCGTTGGATGTGACTCCGAACGGCCCAGCGTCCTGGGCGACCGCACGTGCGAGTCCGATAACCCCATGCTTGGAAGCCGTGTATGCGCTGCCGGAGCGTTCCGCTTTCTCGCCAGCGGTCGAACTCGTGAATACGAGCCGGCCGAAGCCGCGCTTGCACATGCCGCCTACCGTCAGCCGCGCGAGTTCGAACGGACCGTCGAGGTTGATGCGCATCGTCTCGCGCCAGACCTCGGGATCCTGCTCCCACACGAGCCGCTCATGGGCCGAGCCGATGCCGTGGTTCACGACGAGCACGTCAATCGGCCCCAGTCGGCGCTCGGTCTCGGCAACGGCCTGGGCGCAGCCCCCGGCGGTGCCGAGGTCAGCCGTGACGTGTTCGAGGCCAACGGCCGCCAGTTCCGTCGCGCTGCGAGACACGACCATCACGCGCGCTCCCGCTGCGGACAGCAGTAGCGCCGCCTCGCGCCCGATCCCCCGGCCGCCGCCCGTGACCAGCGCCACACGCCCATTCATCCATCAGCTCCCGTAATCGTGTTCGCGGAATCGGACCACACTAGGCTGCTGCGTACAATCGTTCCAACAAAATCCCGATCTCCTTTCCATCTGGATCGTGCGTCAACGCGTACAGCCGTCGCGGGGCCTGTCGCCCAATGGCGATCCGCTGATTGGCGATCAAGACGTGCTCAAGCCATTAACGACAAGTACCCGACCGTTGTCGATCGGATTGAGGCGCCTCGCTGGCATATCCAAGCATCCCGTTCCCAATGTGCTATGGCAGCGAGTTCTGGGCCAAGGCGGTCAGGCCCTGGCTCGCCCGAGTCGGCGTGAAGACCCTCTACATCGAGCCTGGAAGCCCTTGGGAGAATAGCTACAATGAGAGCTTCAATGGCAAACTACGTGACGAACTGCTCAATCGCGAGATGTTCAACACCCTCTTTGAAGCCCAGGCTCTCATCGAGCGCTGGCGCCATGACGCCTGAATCGCGAGATCAAAGGCGCCCCAGAAATAGCCTGTGCAGCGAATTACGGTCGCTGCCGAAGGAGAGTAAATTTTTTGTCTAGAATGTCCCGCATGCGACGCACTCTGCTGCCCGTGCTGGCTGTCGCCCTGCTTGGGACGAGTGGATGCGTCGCCGCGATTATAGGGGTAGCGGGTGCAGGGGCAGGCTTTGGGTATACCCAGGCCAAGAAAAGCCATACTCCAGTGAAGCAGGATGACGCCACGCGGCCGGCTAAGGGCACACCGCGGCCCGAAGGCGTCAAATTACTGCCGGCTCCCGGTGAGTTTGTTGATTGCAAACTCAAGGATGGCGAGAAACTCGCGATGTCAGCGGGCGATTGTCGAGCGAAGGGAGGCACCACTTCCTAACCCGTCGATCGGTTCACTGCCTCGTCCGGGCCGTCGGCGCTGCTCCGCCATGCCGCTCGATCGCTACTTGCGCGGCACGGAATATGTCGGGGTCGGAGATCGCTGCCGGCCGTGATCACCCCTCCAATTTTTGGACCGGTTGCCGCGCAGACTTGCCGGATCAGCGTGGAGCATTGATCGGCCTTGCCGCTTCCGTACTCAAGCATCCGGCGTCCACCGTTCTTGAGGCGGACGGATTGCGATTCGAAAGTCGGCCCAGGCTGTAGAGGCAACCGCCTCGATCAGGGCAGGGGCAATACGTACGAAGCGACGGTCCCGATCAATAGGCCGATGATTGCCAGATAAAACCACGTGGCACGAACCATTCGGTGCTCCTCTCGCGTTCTGTCAGTCAGCGATGAGAAATCCGACGCCTGATGAAACTATACAGGGAATTGCGAATGGTTCCAAGCTACGGCCCGTCGCCGCAGGGGCATCCAAAAGTAGTATAAAGAAAGACCCGCCGGCGGCGGGCGGAGAGTTGTCGGGCAAGATGTCGGCTGGGCCAAGGCAGAAAAGTTTTACAATCCATGCACAACGCCTTGATATCTCCATGGCTCATAGTCGACACACTCGGCGCGCAGGGATTTGCCACGCGCTTACGCCGCATACTCGGTGTCTTCGCGGCCGGCCGGATTCTAAACGCCAAGACGGTGCGTTCCCAGGCGATCGGCCGAGTGATCTGGGGCCCGAGCTGCTTCGTCGGATTGAGGCTTCGGCATGTGATCTGGGAAATGTCGGCCTGCACTGAGAGCGAGCGCTGTAGATTGACCAAAATGGCAGGAGGATCTGGTGGAGCTGAGAAAACTTGGTAGGACGGGCCTTGAGATTTCGGTCCTTGGCTTTGGCTGTGGCGCCGTAGGCGGACTCATGGTTCGGGGTAGTTCTTCGGAGCAGGAGCAGGCGGTCGCCAGAGCGCTGGAGCTTGGGATCAATTTCTTCGATACCGCGCCGGCGTATGGCGACGGCGAATCGGAACGGAACATCGGGCGAATTCTGAAGAATATGCGCTCCAACGCTTTCGTTGCGACCAAAGTATGGGTTACCAATGTTCCTCGCCGTGCCATCGCAGACACCGTGGCGGCGTCGCTCGAGGCCAGCCTGCGGCGCCTTGGGCGGGATTCCGTCGATCTTTTTCAGTTTCATAATCCCATCGCCCAGATTCCCCGCGACGACGCCTTGGATGCGCGCCAGGTAATCGACGAGATAGCGCCCGTCTTCGAGCGGTTGCGGCGGCAAGGCAAGACGCGGTTTTGCGGTATCACCGGATTAGGCGACACGCCTGCCATTCACCAGGTGGTCGCTTCACGCTTATTCGATGTGGCGCAGGTGGTCTACAACCTTCTCAATCCGAGCGCCGGCGCCGCCATCGGACCTGGCTTTCCTGGACAGGATTTCGACAAACTCCTGCGGCGGACAAGCGAGGCGGGCATGGGAGCAATCGGCATAAGAGCCTTAGCCGGCGGGGCGTTGAGTGGCATCGAGGCGCGCCATCCTAACGGTCTTCCTGTCGTGGACTCGCTCGGCAC
>WNFS01001480.1_pt1 | contig 17571 bp, 11 predicted proteins | sample 5400141 | NCBI WGS metagenome assembly WNFS01 (sample SAMN13153358, study PRJNA577476) | soil metagenome | isolation source: 60 cm saprolite under Madrone tree | place: USA:California | collected 2016-06-14
GTCGGCCGTCTGGCGGCGGCATGTGCCCGGGGAGCGTCACCGTACGGGTATTCGAATGTCATCGACATAACCGACGAGACGAACCCTAGAATTGTCTCCAAGATCATGCTCGAGGTGCATGACCCCAAAAACTGCACGAAATTCCTTGCTGAGCCGCCAGAGGTCGGCGGCGGACCCCTCGACTACTCCACTGAAAGATGCGCTGTAGACCGTCCGATAAATCCGACGATGGCAGCTTGCGGTTCAAGAGGTACAGGCACCCGCGTTTACGACATGCGCGATCCCCTCCACCCTGCAGAGATCGCGTACTGGAAGGGGCCGGCTCCGCGAACGGCCTTTCTTCCCGGATCCGGTAGTTGGTCACCGGGCGTCAATCGAACCGTCGAAAAGCAAGCTGGTTTGGCGCGCTTTGTCAAAGTTCCTGCCGCTGGCGGGAAAGGGCATGAGTTGAATCTTTGGATCGTCGGTGATGCCGGCGGTTTTCAGGTTTTGCGCTTTACCGACTGGTACTTGCAGACGCAGCGCGGCAAGGCGATCTTCGCCGAAGCAGTAGCCGAGTAGGTTAGTCGCCCGCGCTGGATAACGTCGTCGGACATCTCTTGATCGGCCCGTGCAGTTGCGGGCCGATTGCTTTGTGACAGTCCGCTACGGGCCCTCTCTCACCGTCTGCGACATTTGACCGGCACGGAAGCTGTCGAGGGATGAGAGCCGCGGTCCAGGCCGATCAACGTTACGGGCGAGTCTGACCCAACTCGGAAGTGGCATGGGCATCGCAGCAAGTGGCCTGGGACAAGGCCTGCAATGACAAAGACAGCCTAGATCGGGGGGCTGTCTTAGCGTTATCAGTCGGCGTAATCTGCCATCGAAAGATGCACCGAAATGAATTCGCTTCTCCTCAAGTTCCCGCTGCAGTCGAGAAATGGAGAACGCCATGACATCCGATGATCGCCATTTCTCTTGCACCGAGGCGGACCTGACGCCGGCGCGCGCGTCGCGTCGGGTCTTTCTTCTCGGAGCGGCGGGAGCCTCGCTTGTCGCGGGCAGGTTGCCAGCGCGACGCGCCGCGGCCGCAGAAATCGGCGAGACCGCGCCGTTATTCGCCTATATCGGCTGCCTCACCAGCGCGCAGCGCAAAGCACGTGCCCCGCAAGCCGCCGTCGGGCAAGGCATCAGCGTGTACCGCATCGACACGAACGGGTCATGGTCCCCCGTGCAGATGCTTGCAACCTTGCCCAATCCTCAATTCATCGCCTTCGATCGGCAACAAAAGTTCCTCTATTCGGTCCACAGCGGCGGCACCGAGGTTTCGTCCTATGTGATCGACAAGGCGAGCGGACGCATCAACTTCTTGAACAAACAGCCGACAAATGGCAACAACTCCACCCACCTCACGCCTGACCCGACGAACCGGTACATCGTCATCGGCAACGGCATCGGGGTCGCGGTATTTCCCATCAATCCGGACGGGTCGCTCGCTCCCTATACCGACATGGTGCGGGCGGGAGGCGATGTCGGTCCGCATCGCAATCAGGTTGAGGCCGGTCCGCATCCGCATTATGTCGGGTTCGATCCGAGCGCGCGCTTTCTTCTTGCGCCCGATCGCGGTACCGATCGGACCCACATTTACCGGCTGGACCTTGCGAGCGGCAAGCTCGTGCCAAACAATCCCGCTTTCGCGAAAAGCCGCCCCGGCGCCGGACCGCGCCACCTCGCCTTCCATCCGGCCAAGCCTTGGGCTTATGTCTGCGACGAGCTTCAATCCACCGTCACCGCCTATGCATGGGATTCCGAGCGCGGAGAGGCCAAGCCTCTCCAGGTGATCACCACGCTGCCCGAAGACTATGTCGGCGGCAACACGACGGCGGAAATCCAGTTTGCGCCGTCGGGACGTTACCTCTACGTCTCGAACCGCGGCCATAACAGCATCGTGATCTACGGCGTCGATCAAGCGAGCGGAAAGCTCAGTCCGATCGGTTGGGAGCCGACGGGCGGTCGGACCCCGCGCTTCTTCGGTCTCGATCCGACCGGGCGCCTGCTCTACGCGGCCAATCTCGACAGCGACAACATCGTCGCGTTCAGGGTCGATACCGAAACCGGCAAGCTCACGCCCACTGGCCAAGCGGTTGAGATCGCGAGTCCGTCCTGCATCATCTTCGCCCGTGCTTGAAAATTTGCAGCCCGGATTGAGCGGTGCGCAGGATGCGACTTTGCCGTTACTCCGACGGCCTGCGCCGCGAGGGCTGTCCAAATAGCCAAAGGGAGCACCTGAAACAGGTGACCGACGATGCATGCATATTGCAGAGTGGCGATACTTCGTCCCACGCTTGTTGCGCGCGATAGGCGGCTTCTGGCCTGCAGCTGGATTGGGCCGACCGCGCCCTCCCACTTCGGGAGCTGGAGTGACTGCGGACTCACGGTTAATGATCGCCATCTTTCCCTTTTGAACATTCCGGACATGCACCGAGAGGCAACTCGTTCAGCGGCGCAATGACGGCAAGCGCTTTCGGCCGTATTGTGTTGACGGCGAGATCAAGCTCGGTGGTTTGCTGCACCGGAAAGTCCGCCGGAGCTTTCTGCGCGGCAGCCTATGACGGAGCCGCTTGTACCAGCTAATCACGCATCCAAAGATCGCTGAATCTACAGTAGTATCTAGGAACGCACTCAAGCAACCAGCTCGCGTTTATATCACGCGGGCGAAAGCTGATGAAGACAGCCTGCACGCGGGAGGAACAAGATGCGCCATGGATGGTTGGCCCCTGTTGTCATCGGTGCCGCTTCCTTGATTGGATCGTCCGTTGGTTTGTCAGCCGCGGAAATCACTTTCAGACTTGAGGAAGCAACGATTGCGGAAATCCAAGAGGCAGTGACTGCCGGCGCGTTGTCGTCTGAAAAGCTCGTCGAACTCTATCTTGCGAGGATTGCCGCATACGACAGGGCTGGTCCCCGGCTCAATTCGATCATCTATATAAACCCAAACGCCAAAGTAGAAGCAGCGGCCCTCGACAAGGAGCGTGCCGAAAAGGGACCGCGCGGTCCGCTGCACGGCATTCCTGTTCTGCTCAAGGACAATATCGATGTCGCCAACATGCCGACGACAAATGGATCCGCGGTCAGGAGGGACGCCGTTCCGCCCGAGGACGGCTCTATCACCAAAGCTCTCCGGGCGGCCGGCGTGGTGATCATGGGCAAGGCTGCCATGGGCGAATTCGCGGGCGGCAGCTACAATTCGGTGCGCGGTCAGACGCTCAATCCTTATAATGTCAAGCGCCAGACCGGCGGCTCGAGCAGCGGTTCGGGTGCGGCGATCTCTGCCAACCTCAGCGTTCTGGCGGTTGGAACTGACACCAGCACCTCAGTCCGTGGTCCCTCGGCCTATACGGGCATCGTCGGCATGCGCCCGACGACGGGGCTCATATCCCGCGCGGGCATTGCGCCGAAGAATCTGAATTTTGACAGCGCGGGCCCGATGGCCCGCACGGTGACGGACCTCGCGCTCATGATGAGCGTCCTAGCGTTCCGGGACCCAAAAGATTCTAAAAGCGTCGAGACGTGGGGCGAGTTCGAAAAGATCGATTCCACCGTGAGGAAGGGCGCGGATTTCACCAAGGCGCTCGACCGGGATGCCCTCAAGGGCAGGAAGCTTGGCGTGCTCCGCGATCTGTTTGAGGGAGACCCGGAGATCACTGCGCTCGCCGAGAAGGCCATCGCGACCATGAAGGATCTCGGCGCGACGATCGTCGACGTCAGGCTTGATCCTGCCTTCATCGAAGCGCATCTGAAGTCCGGAATTCGAAAAACGCGAGAATTGGCAGACTATCGCTTCCGACAGGATTGGGAAAAGTATCTTGCGACTTTCAAAAGCCCGAAAGTGCCGAAGACAGTCGCACAATTCGTCAAAATCTATGAGACCGAGATCGCACCGTCGCCGTTGCCGGTCGAAGACAGCGTGATGAATCTTCTCAAGACATCGCTCAAAACGTCCACTGAAGCGCCCGATTACAAGGATTTCATGGAGAACTCGATGCCGCGGGCAACGGCAGAGAAGCTTGCCGTGTTCGAAAAGCATGGCGTCGATGCGCTTGTCTTTCCCTATGTTCCGACGTTCGCCCAGCCGATCAAGAATCCTGTCTACACAATTGACGATCCGGCCTTCGTGAAGTCGGACGCGCCTGTGCCGGCAACAATGTCGGGATACAGTTCAGTCGGCTTTCCCTCCATAGTCGTTCCGATGGGCTTCGGATCCCAGGGATTACCGATGACCATCACGTTCTTTGGCCGGCCCTACGACGAAAGGCGGATCATCGGGTTCGCTTATGCGTATGAGCAGGCGAGCAAGTTGCGCAAGCCCTCGCCACTTGTGCCGCCACTCAAGGGCGAAAACGTCAACTACGCGACGAAATGACGATCAGGTGACCGTTCCGTCAGCAGGGCTGCGGCCACGAACCTGTCATCACAGAACCGACGCGATCGGATGGATGAGGTTGACGACACCTCGATCCTCAAGATAGGCCGACATGCCCGCTATCGACGATCTCTCCTTTGGTTACCGCGCCCTCGGCTCCCCCGCTTCAGCGGGCTATCGCGCAGCGATTTAGTGCTATGGCCCGTTCATACGCGTTGCATCGCACAGATTTCTGAAGCGATCTGGGAGACGCCGGACACGTCTCTGATATGATGTCGTCAATCCGGCGCTTCTGACCCCGAGCTGGCATAGCGCAGGCGAAAGAAGCCGCTCAGAGGAAGCGCGCCGGATGATGCGTATCGCCGTCTCGGGCGGCAAACAAGCTAGGTTTCCGAACGTAAATTGGCTGCCCGGAAGCGAATTGACTCGGAATACCAGGAGCATACCATACCAAAAATTTGGGAGAGAGTGCCATGCGTCCGCGAAGCCTTTGCTCGAAAATCGTCATGCTCGGCATCGGTTCGGCGGTGCTCTACGCCGCGCACTTCGCGCTTATGGCGAAAGCTGCCTTTGCGGCGCGGTTCCACCTCGAGGAAGCGACAATTGCCGACGTGCATCGTGCGATCCGGGCCAAAGAGATCACCGCACACCAACTCGTCCAACACTATTTCAAGCGTATTGAGGCTTATAACGGCACCTGCGTCAGAGGCGAAGTCGATCCGGCAACCGGCCTCATGTTCGGCGAAATAACCCCGATAGAGAACGCCGGCCAAGTGGACGCCTACATGACCCTCAACATCCGCGGCAAGCGCTCAAAGACCGATTCTGCAGACAATGACCCGAAGATGCTCGACGCTCTCGAGACGGCGCGGGCGCAAGACGAGCATTTTGCCCGCACCGGAAGTTTCGTCGGGCCGCTGCACGGTATCCCGATCGCCGTAAAGGACAACTTCGACACCATCGATATGCGCACGACGGCGGGCGCCATCGCCGATTATGCCAACGACAAGCCCCCGAAGGACGCCACCATGGTGGCAAGACTGCGCGCGGCTGGGGCGATCCTTCTCGGCAAGACCAATCTCGACGAATATGCCCCGGCCGGCATCGGCCGCAGCACGCTTGGCGGCCAGACCTGCAATCCGTATGACACCAAGCGCATCAGCGGCGGTTCCAGCGCCGGCTCGGCGGCGGCTGTTGCCGCAAACCTCGCGGTCTGCGCGCTCGGCACCGATACCACGGGATCGGTACGCTTTCCCTCGTCGCTCAATGCGCTGGTCGGAATGGTCGCGACGCAGGGGTTGGTGAGCCGCGCCGGCATCGTGCCACTGACGTTCTCGCGCGACCGGGGCGGCCCGATGTGCCGCACCGTCGAGGACACGGCGGCCCTGCTCGAAGTGGTCGCGGGCGATGATCCGCGCGACGCCATCACGGCCGTCGCACACGGCAGGCCGCCGGTCGTCTATTCGAATCACGCGAACCGCAGGTCGCTCGCAGGCAAGCGGCTTGGCGTGGTGCGCGACTTCATGATCGAGGCGACGATTGCCGACCGCGAAAACATCCGCATCGGCAACGACGCGCTCGCCGACATGAAGAGCCTCGGCGCGACGCTTGTCGATCCGGTCGATTTCAGCGGCGCCATTGCCGAGATCATGACCGCCTATGAGCCGGGCTTCTTCACCCAGAACTTCCCGCTGGCGATTCCCGCCGGCGTAAAGCCGATCGATCACCTAGCGGCGATCGCGACTGACCCGAAGCTGCTGCCGGGCGGCGCGCGCGGCGTCAATCTGCGCATGCTAGCGGCTTTCAACCCGCGCATTGAAGCGAGATACGCGCTCGATATCTACTTCAAGGAACGCGGCGACAAGAAATTCCGCGGAGTCGAGGATCTGTACAAGACAAAATCTTTTGCCGGCGAGAACGACTGGTTGCGGTACGCGCTGGGCGCCAGCGCGGAGACGCTCAGCACGCCGGACGCGATTACCCACACACTGCGTATCACCAACCTGCAGCGCATTCTCTACAAGGTGATGGCGGACAACAACCTCGACGCCCTCGTGTATGTCTACACCACGCTTCCGGCGCCGCTCGTCTATCCGAGCCGGGTCGCCGCCGTGTACGACACCCGCCTTGAGCCGCGCGTGCTCAAGGCCGGAACCAAGGTGTCCAACCCCGATCTGGTGCCGGGAGAACCCAGCCTCAAAACCGATCTCGACACCTTTCGCAGTGGCGGCGGCAGCTTTGCGGTGAATCTCAGCCCGGTGAGCGGCTTGCCGGCGATCGTGGTGCCAGCCGGCTTCACCCGCGTCATCTATGATCGCGTGCCCGACGCGAGCGAACCGAACGGCAGCCGGCTCGATGGACCGAAACCCGATCAAATTCCCGTCGCCATGGAGTTCCTCGGGCGGCCGTTCGATGAGGCGCTGCTGTTCGAGATCGCGTCGGCCTACGAGGCAGGTACCAGGCACCGCCGACCGCCGAAGGGATTTGGCGCGCTCGCAGACGAGCCATAGCTGAGGGAGATCACGGCCGCCTGCCTTGAGGGCCGGTTATTGGGGAGCACCCGTCCCGGGCCACCGATGGCTACGATTGCCTAACGCAGGCTCGGTGCTTCTGCAAGCCGCGTGGGGCACGTACGAAGCCCTGTGGTCGCTTTCTGGTTGGTCGATGTGTTCCTTCACCTCGGCGCGCATCAGGTGCACCGGCGGCGCGGAAAAAGTTGGTCCATCAGCCGAGAATACTTTTTCGACAGCATCGACCCCTTGCGGACGTCGACTGTGCATCGCAGCATTCGCGACAAGTTGGCTTTCACTGGGGGGCGAGGACCGATCCCGGGCTACCGCGGCGATGAGTTCGCGCGAGCGCAGAACGTTACATTGGCCGTGGCGATTTCCCAATTGACATGTGTCCGCCGCGCGCGTCCGCCATGTCCGCGCGAGGTCGTGACCAGGATCGGTCCTGTGACGGTTCGGCAGCCGCGCGTGCGGGTTCGCGCCGCATGCTGGCACGCCAGCCGATACGCCAGCACGGTGCAGGATTCACTCGACGGGTTTGGAAGCAACGCGCTCGTTGTTCCAGTTCGCTAATCGAAAGTCGGAAAGGTTGTTTTTCTTTCCGCAGCAGTGACGTCAGGTGGCCAACAGGCCGGCTCACAAACACCCGTAGCTATGGTCTCTGCCAATGCTGCCTGGGCGCCAATTGGCCGCTGCCCGCCTCTGCCAGAATCTTGCCGCCTTCGTAGACCACCTGTCCCCGACGGATCGTGACGATGGGCCAGCCGGTGAGCTCCCAGCCCGCAAAGATGGAGAATTTGGCGTTCGCCAACTGGTCCTCATTGCGAACCGTTCGCTTCAAGTTGGGATCCCAGATCACCACGTCGGCGTCGGACCCCACCGCGATCGTTCCCTTGCGAGGATAGAGGCCAAAAAGCTTGGCCGGATTCGTCGACGACAACGCCACCATCTGCTCGAGCGTGATGCGTCCCGTGCGCACGCCTTCGGAGTACAGCAATGGCAGTTGGACTTGAAGATAGTTCCCTGCCGGTCGATGGTTGATGATATCGAGCGAGGGATCGAGCTTGTCCTCGCGTGTATACCCCACATGATCCGTATCGACCACGTCGACCGATCCTCTGGCAATGGCACCCCACAGGTAGTTCGCATCAGTCTTCTCTCGCAGCGGCGGGTCGCCAGTGAAAATCGCGCCGTCGGGCTGGTCGAACCGTTCCTTGGTCAGGTGCAGGTACAGAAATCGCACTTCGGTGAAGACTGGCAAACTACGCGCCCTGGCCGCCTCGGCTACCCGCATCGCGCGCTCTGACGACATGTGGACGATGTAGATCGGCGCGCCCGTCGCTTCGCTGATTCCCACCGCCCGTTGCGTCGCAATCTCCTCGGCCACAACTGGTCGGCTTTCAGCGAAGTTCTGACCCTTGAGCGCGCCGCGCCCTTCGGCCATCATCCGCTCTTGCGTAGTCGTCACTATGCTGGCGTCTTCGCAATGCAACATAGTGAGAAGGCCGGCGCCGCCAGCCGCCCGGATGAGCTTCACGTAGCTCGCGGCGTTCTGGTCGAACGCTGGTCGGACGAGGAAGATCTTCAAGGTAAAGCCGCGGTCGTAGAGCATCGCGACGTCTGACGGACTCAACTTGGTCGGATCGCTCGCAGTGAAGTGAAGGATCACATCGGCGATCGCTTGTTTCTTGACGAGATCAGCCGCTTCCGTCAACGTCGTTCGCAGGTCAGTATCGGCTACTTGGTTGATAAAGTTGCTGATGGTCGTCTTGCCGCCGGCGAGAGCTGCGAGGGATCCCGACGTATAGTCATCGGCACCCTTCAACGTGGTAGCGGTTCGCGTCGGTGTCAGGTGGACGTGCGGGTCGACGCCGCCTGGAAGCACCAGCATGCCCTTCGCCTCGATCACGCGGGCACCAGCCGCGGCAGTTAGGTTCGGCCCAATTTCAGCAATCGTGCCGTTGCGAATGCGCAAATCGCCTTCTGTGCGGCCAACCGCGGTCACGATAAGTCCATTACGGATGATCAGCTCGGCGGGTTGCTGCGCGGTCGCATCTGCCACAAGCGCAAACAGCACAGCCAGGAAGATCAATTGTCCAAGACCCCTCGGCCCTCGCGTGATTGTCATCATCGTTTGCTCCTTTGGCTGATGGCTGAGCTCAAGATCATTTGCACCCAGTAAGGGCAAGAAGCGCCACGCCATTGTCGACACGCTGGGCCTGATCGGTGTGGCCATCACGCCGGCCGACGTCCAGGACCGCGACGGCTTTATCCCTCTGCTCAAGGCGGTACGGCGGGTATTCGTATTCTTGCAACGAAACGCGCAGGCAAAGTCGAACTTCGCCGGCCGACGGCAACAACGCCGCCGTTAATTGGCGGGACTACGGCAGGCTCGCTGGCAGCTCTCGGAGAAAATTACAACAATAGCCGGAGTTCACGTAAGAGGGCGTTCCACTTATTTTGCAGCGCGGGAGGCGGGTTTTGGCCCGGAAGCCGGATTCGGCCGCCCTCGCGCTCGCGCTTCCGGAGCTGAGGGGACTGCGGACCCGGCCTTCCACGCCCTCGATCCAAGCGCCCAAAGGATGAAGCTCGGCTCCCGCTCATCCCACGCACGGCGCTGCAAATACGCCGCCATTATGACTAGGGGGCAAGGACTTTCGCATCGAGCCGCATGCTTACGGCGTGTTCCGGGCTGCAGCCATCCCCAGCACATCGCTCGGTAGCGCGGGCGTGTGCTTGGGCAATACCCGCGCTTTGGTCGCCTGCTCGAAGTCGTTGCCGTAGGCGAGCAACTGCCCTTCGCTGAACGCCTGCCCGAAGAACGAAATCGTGACGGGCAGACCCGACCATGTCATGCCAGCGGGCACAATCAAATCCGGAAAACCGCTCTCGTTGGCGAGGTTCGTCGGCGAATCGGTCGGCGCCGGAAGACCGTCGGGCTTGATGTACAGGGCCGGACGCGGCGACGTCGGATAGACGATGGCGTCCAGTTGGTATTTTGCGAAGAGCGCCATGACCGCCGCCTTCGTCGACGCCAGCGCCTCGTTCTTCGCGGCAATGTAGGATGGATCGCTCAAATCCAGCGCAACGGACGCCGTGTATTTGAGTGCGACGGCCTTTTCCGGACTCCGGTACCCGGTCTTCGGATCATTCGCACGTGCGACGATCTCGTCGAGTGTCTTAGGGTACTGCGGCTCCGACGTTTTCAGATAGTCAGCGATCTGTGCCTTGAATTCCGCATAGGTTACGATGTTGTACAGCGCCCCCTTCGATTGGAGGATGTAGTCGGGGTACTTGATGGGGTCGATGACGACCGCGCCGAGTTTTTTGAGCGTGACGATGGCGGCCTCGACGACCGCGTCGGTGCCGGCATCCTTTCCCATGAAATCTCGCGCGATCCCGATGCGCGCGCCTTTGAGCGCGCCCGTCTTCAAGTACTTCGTGTAATCGCGCTCGAATCTCCCCGCGCTCTTCTGCGTCGCATCGTCGGCCGGATCGACGCCGGTCATGACCCCCAGCGCCACCGCCACATCGTGGACGCTACGCGCCATCGGCCCACCCGTGTCGAACGAGAGCGCCAGTGGCACGATGCCTGCGCGACTGAGGAGCCCGTGCGTCGGCTTCAGACCGACAATTCCGTTGACCGACGATGGGCCGCGGACAGATCCGCCGGTATCGGTGCCCAAGCCAAATTGCGCGAAAGCGGCAGCAACCGAGGCCCCTGTGCCGCCGCTCGATCCGGCGGGACCGTGCAGGAGCTCGTGCGGATTTTTCGTCTGACCGCCTGCGGAGCTGGAGCCGTTGGGTACCGAGCCCGCCTTGATAATTGCAGGATCGGTCGCCCCGGCTACGCTGCCGCCGCTGCCGGCGAACTCGCTGAGGTTCACCTTGGCCAGCATGATCGCGCCCGCTTCGCGCAGCTTCTTCACCATGAAGGCGTCCTGCTTCGCCATATGGCCTTCGAGAAGCTGAGATCCCGCCGTCGTCGGCATGTCGACGGTGTCGTAGTTATCTTTCACCACGACGGGGATCCCATGCAGCGGTCCGCGCACGTTGCCGCTCTTGCGTTCCGCATCGAGCTGCCGCGCCTCGTCGAGCGCCTTTTTGTTGAGAGTGATGATCGCGTTAATGGCCGGGCCCTGTTTGTCGTAGGCTTCGATCCGCTTGAGGTACGCGCTCACCAATTGCTCGGACGTCAACGTTCCGTCGGCAAACGCCGCATTCAAGTCGGCGATTGTCGCGGTCTCGATGTTCAGTCCTGCGGCGCGCGCGGGCACGTACAACGCGCCAGCGAGCGCACACGATGCAACTACCGAATACAGAACTCGTTTCATGCGCATAGCCATCTCTATCTCTCCTGCGGTCTCCAGACGAGTCCAAACCTTGCAACAGACACTGCGGTGTCGGGGAATTGGGTTCCTAGACTTTCTTAGGTCGGGCCGGACATCTCGTGAGCCAAGACCGTCCGCTGCCGGAGCCAGACTGATGGCGGGAGGGCTCATGATCGGTCAACCTTGGCTGCGCTGCAGTGCCACGGCAGCTTTCAGGCGACCGCAATTTTCCCCGTTACTGCAACGGATCGTCTTCGACACCGACGAAATCCGTGGCATTATCTTTTGTTGCCGGATGCGGGCCGCGACCCTCCTTATACGCGATTTCTTCGGCGCGCGCCCCGCGCATCAAGCCCGGATGGCCGTAATTTCCTTCGATACAACGCGGCTCCGTGTAGAATCGATTTGCTTCCTCGCTCTGCCGGGTGAACTCCTGCTTGACGGTCCACGGACGAGTCCACACGGTCGGATCTTCGATGGTCGCGACATATTCGATTGAGGTCGGGCCTGTGCGCGTCCAATGCTCGATCAGATGCAGATTCTGGCTGGAGCCCTGGTAATTGGTCTTCGCACTGAAGTTCGTTACATCGACCACGAGCGTATTGCCCTCCCAGTGGCCGCGGGAGTCGCCGTACCATTGGCGGATGCTACTCGGCAGGTGTGGACTTCCGTTCATGACGATGTTGCGTTGCCAGCCCTGACCCTGGCCCACGTCGTAGAATATCGAGATGCCGCCAGGCGTTTGCACGATCCGGCGGAAGCTGCCGGTCGCGGCACCGAATTCCGGCAGTCCGCCGGTCAGGCAACGATCCGCCAGCGCGCCATCCTCCGGACCATCGTGCCGGTTCATTCGCGCCGTGTTGTAGTGGGGCGGAGGCTCGGCGAGCCTTGACGAGGGTGTCGGATCATACTTGCCGCCGCTGCATGCCACTGATTTCAACTTGCAGGTCTCGGTCGCCTGCAGCAAGGCGAGTCGAAACTGTCGATCGGCATCGGCGATTTTCTGCGCCTCGGGCGTCATCGAGGGGATTCGCCCATTGGGAGGATCGACGATTAAAGAGGTGCGTATTCCGGTGTGCTTGTATGACTGGAACAAGCCGTTATACGCGCCGGCGACATCGAGTTCGGTGCCGCGCTCCACACGCTTGTCGCGGCGTAGTAATGCGGAACGTTGCCGATCCAATTCTTCGCGCTGCGCGGCTGTGAAAAACCCCTGATTTGCATATCTCGGCGAGCGTTGCAGGGGCGTGTCCGTCTCATCGGTCCAGATGCCCTGCAGATCGGGTTCGCCCCAAGGCGTTTTCAACGCTGGGGCCGGCGTCACCGCCGTGCCGTAAGCTGCCGGACCCTGAGCCGACGTCGGTATTATGGTCGCTGAAATGATGGCGCTTGCAGCTGCCGTGGCAATGGCGACCGTTATCATCGAACCTGAGAAGTGGTGCATGATGGTCTCCTTTTGCTCTGAAAGTGTTTTTTCTCGACGGATCACGTTCACCACAAACGTCCGTGGCGTCGTCCTTGTCGCCGCGTTAGGACTGCGTAAGGGCGAGGTCTATGCGCTTGCGCCGCGAGCGGCGACGCCGCCATGAAATCCCGTCGTCGCATCTTGATCCTGTCGACGGTTCAGGGAGTCTATCCCGGTCCGGGCTCAGTGGGAACGGGTTCAAAATTAGGAGTCAACATCAGGAGGCGGGATGACCGCAGGTGAGGAAAAGCTGCCGCGACTACGGACATGCTGGGACTTCGCCGCATGACCCGATTCGGACCTCCCGGCTCATTGAATCACCTCGTCGGCGGTGGCGAGCAGCGTTTCCGGAATGGTGAGGCCGAGCGCCTTGGCGGTCTTGAGGTTGATGACGAACTCGAGTCTTGTCGCCCTCCTCACCGGTAGATCGCCGGGCTTTTGGCCGCTGAGAATGCGGCCGGCATAGACGCCGAGTAGGCGATACTGCTCCGAGATATTGGGCCCATAGCTCATCAGTCCGCCGGCTTCGGCAAAGTCACGCTCGAAATAGAGCGCCGGCACCCGATGCTGCGCGGCCAGCGCTACGATCTCCATCCGATGGCTGGAAAAGAAGCTGCTGGGACTGACAAACAAGACCTCGGACCGCTTTTCCACAAGGCCCGTAAAAGCCGCGTCGATATCGTCAACGTCACGAGCATAGAACACCTCGATTCCCCGCCCAATTGGGATGGCCGCTCCTCGCACATCTGCGATCATCGACCTGACGACGGTCGCGTCATCGTTCGGGTCGACGAGCACCGCAACACCAGTGGCCCGCGGAACAAGGTCCAGCAGCAGCCCGAGCCGCTTTGACCCGATACCCACGGTCATGGAGGTGACACCCGTGATGTTGCCTCCCGGATGGTGGAGGCTGGAAACGAGGCCTGTCTCGATGGGGTCCGCGCCGAAACCAAAACAATCGGAATCGTCGTGGTTGCCGCCTTCGCTGCGAGGATCGCCGGCAGACTGCCTGACGCAACCAGGACCGCGACACCGTGGTCGACCAGATCGCCGGCCCAGTCCGAAAGCCTCCCCCGGTGGGCTTCAATTGCTACGTCGGAACCTTCGAAGTAGTCGGCCGCAGCGAGCCCTTTGCGAAATTCCACTTGCCGGAATATGAAGCCTTCGACTGGGCCATCATCGAGATAGCCCACCAGCGGTAAGCGCGGCAGCCCTTGCGCATCGGTCCGGATCGAGCCGGTGATCGCGGCTCGTAGCCCCACAATGAATTCCCGTCGCTGCATGCTCAATCCTCGCAATTGAGGTGCTCAGCCTATCTCGGCCGAGGGCGCGAGGGAACGCGCGACATCGCCGGCTCGCCCCGGTGCTTTTGGAATAGGCCGCCGCCTCGATATCGCGTATGGCAGGTTATGGCCCGGTGCTGCCGACTTGCGCTGTCCACACAGTCGTCAGCTGTCTGGAGGTATTGCAGATGTGCCGAGGCAGCGATCTCCACTGCCGTCTTTGACCGAACTCTGACGCAACGTCATTGTTTGTGATCGCTGGGTCCGTTTTGATTGCACTGTGGAGTTGAGCGCGGCGATGCATAGGATATTCTGGCTGCCAATATCGAGGTTTAAGTTGGAGCGATTTGCTATGATTCGATTTCTCGCAACGCTGCTTGCATCCGCTGCGCTGTGCGCCTTGCTGCCGCTACAAGCCCAGGCTGAACTTGATGTCGTCAGCCTAAAGCGCGCCATCGCGAGGTCGGTCGAGAGCGACTATCCAAGACTCGACGCGCTCTACAAGGACATCCACGCCCACCCCGAAATCGCTTTTCAGGAGGAGAAGACGGCGGCCAGGTTGGCTACCGAGATGCGGGCCCTAGGCTTCGAGGTGACGGAGCACGTCGGCAAGACCGGGCTGGTTGCGATGTACAAAAATGGCGACGGCCCCACCATTATGGTGCGCACCGAGCTCGATGCGCTGCCGATGGAAGAAAAGACGGGCCTTCCCTATGCCAGCCGCGACAAGACGATCTGGCAGGGACGCGAAACTTTCGTGGCCCACAGTTGCGGCCACGACATTCACATGGCGAGCTGGGTGGGGACGGCCAAGACGCTGGTTGGCCTGAAAGACCAATGGCACGGCACGTTGATGTTCATCGCCCAGCCGGCTGAAGAAATCGTGTCGGGCGCCAAGGCGATGCTGGCGGATGGTCTGTTCACGCGATTTCCAAAGCCAAATTTCGGCTTTGCTTTGCACGATGGCCCCTCAGCCTATGGCACCGTGCTCTATACCGTCGGCATCCGCTCCTCGAACATCGACGGCCTCTACATCAAATTTCGCGGCCGCGGAGGTCATGGCGCGGCGCCGCAGGAGACTATCGACCCTGTGATGATGGCGGCGCGCTTTGTCGTTGATGTTCAGAGTGTGATCAGCCGCGAAAGGGACCCGACCGAATTTGGCGTTGTCACCATCGGTGCGATCCACGGCGGCACCGCGGCAAACATCATTCCCGACGATGTGGTGCTGACAGGCACCATCCGCAGCTTCAAGCCGGAGGTGCGCGCCAAGATGCTTGCAGGCATTGAGCGGACCGCGAAGGCGGTCGCCGCCATGTCGAATGCGCCGGAGCCCGAGATAAGAATCCCTGGAGGAGCCAAGGCCGTGATCAATGATCCCGGCGTGGTCGGCACGGCAGAAAAGGTGCTGAAAGCGGCGTTCGGCGACAAGTTGAGGTCATTTCCGCCGGTCACGGCCAGCGAAGATTTTTCGGAGTTCATCAACGCCGGCGTACCTTCGATGATGTTCAATATCGGCGTCTATGAGCCGGAGCGCGTCGCCGCGGCCCGCGAGGGCGACGGCTCGCAATTGCCGGGCAACCACTCGCCCTTATTCGCGCCGGTGCCGAGGCCGACCATTGAAACCGGTGTTGAGGCCATGACATTTGCCGTGCTGAGCGTGTTCGACCAGCACGCAGGTGGAAAATGATCCTCTGAGGCGCCTGATCTCGTCACTGGAACTGCTCGCCAGCGGCGGTAATCGAAGCGAACGCATTGCTGCCGTGCATGAGTCCGGAAGTGGCCCGACTCTGCCGTCAGCACCATCCGCCGGGCACGGAAGCTATCAGGGGATAAGCTGTCGTAGAAGGCGAGTCAGCACTACGGCCGAATCTGACCCGAAGCTGCCATGAAGCGGCGACTTGTCGCCGTCGAGCCAAGCGGACTCTGCGCCAAGTTCTGACTAACGGTCTATCCGGACACGATCGGACCGTGAAAAGGGTCGTCCGTTGGGGAGTAATCCAGACAAGCTATTTCCGCTTGGTCATAACGACATGGGTCGCGTTCGCCGTCGAAACGCGTTCGGTGCAGTGATAGCCGAGCCGAGGTGCGTCAATATCGGCCAAAAGGTGCTCTCCGGTGCCGAGCAGGGTTGGCGCAATGGCCAGGTGCATCTCGTCGATGAGTCCCGCGAGCAGGTATTGCCGGATCGTCGCAACCCCGCCGCCGAGCCGGACGTCCAGGCCATTCGCCGCGCCGATTGCGCGTTGAAAAGCAGCATCGATTCCATCGCTCACGAAATGGAAGGTCGTACCGCCTTCCATCGTGATCGAGGCCCGCGGGTGGTTCGTAAGCACAAACACCGGGGTATGATAGGGCGGGTTGTCGCCCCACCATCCTTTCCAGCTATCGTCGGGCCAGGGCCCTCGGATGGGACCGAACATATTTCGTCCTAAAATCCAAGCGCCGATGTTCTCGACGCCACGCGCTGTGAACTCGTCATCCGTGCCTGTCGCGCCACCAGCCTGGCTGAACATCTTGTGAAACGTGCGGGTGGGGAAAACCCACTGGTGCAAAGCGCCGCCGCCGATTCCGAGTGGATTGTTGAGGTCCTGGTTCGGCCCGGCACCGTAGCCATCAAGAGATATTGTAAAGCCGTGAACGCGAAGCTTTGGCACAGGATTTTCCTCCGAACCATACCGCTTGCGATTTGCAAGCGCTATGGTTTTTTGTCGTAATGCGTCTGCTTGCATGTTGCAAGCAGTAATTGGACACCCATCGATAGGATCATTGACAGTGCAGGCGACACATCGATCCGGATGTCCGATCAACCTCACGCTGGAAATACTTGGCGACCGCTGGAGCTTGATCGTCATCCGCGATGTCATGTTCGGCAACCGCCGGCATTATCGCGAGCTTCTGAAGCTTTCCGAGGAGGGCATCGCCTCCAATATCCTCGCCGACCGGTTAAAGCGCTTGGTAGATGCCGGCCTCCTATCGCGCCGCGACGATCCCGCGCATAAGCAGAAGTCGATCTACAGCCTTACCGAGCCCGCTATCCAACTTGTTCCATTGCTGGCTCAGATGGCAGCTTGGGGACGGCGACACACAAAGGCTTCGAGAAAGCTGTCGATCCGCGCTCAGCTTTTGGAAGAGGGCGGCGAACCGATGTGGTCGGCCTTCATGACCGAACTGCGCAGCCTCCATCTCGGCGCGCCCGCGCCAAAGCGCTCGGTACTGGCCGAATTTCAGGCCGCCTTCGGCCGAAGTACCAGCTCGAGCGACAGATAGATGTAAGAGAAAGACGCAGAGTTTGTCTGCGAAAGAAAAGCCGCAGGACCGCTTTTGGCCCAACTCTGCCGTTGCCGCCTGGCGCCCCGGACGGCGGCTATCGGGGGATAAGCTGCCGACCCGGCCCGGGGCGTCGCGACGTGATCTGCGGCCTCGAAGCACTGCACATACAATGACCCATCTTTGGCAAGTGCGCTTGGTGCGATCTCGGATTCATCGGCGCATTTCATAGCGGCTGCAACCGGCGCCACCGATCGTAATTTGCCAAGTCGACATTTCCCTTGCCGGGCTTACGGCGACCCTTATTTGT
>WNFS01001481.1_pt1 | contig 17568 bp, 19 predicted proteins | sample 5400141 | NCBI WGS metagenome assembly WNFS01 (sample SAMN13153358, study PRJNA577476) | soil metagenome | isolation source: 60 cm saprolite under Madrone tree | place: USA:California | collected 2016-06-14
TGGTTGTAGCAGTGGTCAATCGATGATTCGTTCTTGCTCTGGGGATAACGATAGCAGACGGGCGGGGAAAAGACAAGGAGTGGCGCACATCAGGAAAGGGGACGATTTCGCATTGGCCACTTGATGAACCAATTCCTTGCAGTCTACATCCTCACTCCCTGCGTCGTCTAGTCTCGTAACTTTTATCGATATGCAGCATGGATGGGTTGCTGTTGACAATGGGACGATGCTCTACCGCACCAGCGACGGAGGAGCGCACTGGGCGAAAATCACCCCCGCAGTCGCTGCCAGCATCACATCTGTCGTGCAACTGAACTTTGTCTCGACCGGGGTCGGCTGGGCCCTGGGCTATACATCCGAACCTCCGAACACGCTGCTCTTCAGAACTACTGATGGAGGGCAGACCTGGACCCAGGTTCCTTAGGCACGCACAACGGTAATGCCCAGCGCCCGGTAGGGAGCCAGCGCCTCATTCGAGATGGAGCGCTCGGTCACCAGGTATGTCAGGTCACTAAGCGGGCCAACAATGTAGGGTGCGGCCGTGCCTAACTTCTCAGCGGATGTCAATGCCACCACTTCAGCCGCGCTGGCGATCATGGCACGCTTCACATAAGCCTCTTCCAGATCGAGCGTACTGATTCCGATATCGGGATGCAGGCTGGCTATCCCCAGAAAGCAGAGGTCGGCTCGAATGTTCCGGAATGCCTCGACGGTGGCCGAACCAACAGTCACCAGACCATGCTTGTAGAGCTTCCCACCGATCACAACAATCTCGATCTCCGGGTATTCTGCCAGGGCCAGCGCAACCGGCGGGCTGTGCGTAATCACGGTAGCGCGAAGATTGTATGGCAGATGCTGCGCCACTTGCAAAGACGTCGTGCCACCATCCAGAATAATCACCTGATCCTGGCGGATGAGCTCTACTGCCGCCTGCGCGATGGCTGCCTTAGCTTCTGCCGCCTGCTGCTGGCGCACTGTGAAACTGGCGCTGGCCGGTGAACGTGGCAGCGCCCCTCCATGTACACGCTGGAGTTGGCCTGCGGCGGCCAGTTCGCGCAGGTCACGCCGGATAGTGTCCTCCGAAACGTGCAAGCTCCTGCTCATCTCCGATGCAAGCACCTTGATGCCATACCGAATTATGTGTAATGGCGCAAAGCGAGAAGGCGTTAAAGTCAGTCCAGACCTGGCATCAGGGCTTTTCTCTTATTTATCGTTACACAAAATTCGGTATGGCATCACAAGAATGTTTTCCTTCCTGCGCTACGCACTTGTTGGGATGGCGTTCTCCCCTTAACCCACACCCACTTCATCGGGGAGATGATTGTTCACAACACTCTCGCTCTCATCTATAACAATAACAGAAGAAGCAGGCTTTTCAAAACCATCCTGAACAACGAGAGATGAATCAACCGACCGCACATCCAAAAGCTCATCCCCAGAATCAAGCATATACCAAGAATCATCAAACTCGTCGTCCCAATGCTGATCTCCCTCATCTATTTGGAGATGCCCCTTTAAATGTCCCTTACCAAACACCTGTCTTAGCGCCTCCCCGATAAAAGCCGCGACAACTATTCCCCCAAGCCCTATTCCCATCCACACAAACACTATTGCAAAAAACGCTACCCAATCGAAGAAAGTCGTTAATGGCACTGCGGCGTCAGAGGGCATGCGGGAGAAAAACCAAAAAGTACCTCCCCAAAAAGGGACGTAATAGCAAAAAAACACCAAAAGAAACCAGGGTGAACACAACTGATTACTAGTTCCCTTATGACGTTGTTTCATCCCAATATCCTCCAGGCTCGTATTCTGTCATCCATGAGGGCATTTCCTAACTTGACAAGGGAAGGTAAGCTGATCTGAAACGAGGCTTGTCCCCTCGTGAAGGAGATCAGCTTATGATGCCTACCCTCTTCAAAGAAGAAGTACCAGTTCCGCCCCCAGCATACCATCGTGTGCAAACCAAGCGCGGTCCTGCTTTGCACATCGATGCACTCGCGTTAGTCGCAACGCTCCACCTCTTGGCACTTTGCCGGGTCGCGGTGCGTCTGGCGCATCATCACTGTCCGCCTCCTTTGGCGGCTGGCCCTGGTGGCGCTCCTCGCAGATATCGCGAAGAATCGCTGTTGCTTATTGCGCTCTTGCGCACGTTGTGGCGCTTGTCATATCAAGATATGCACGACTGGCTCCGGGACTGGCCCGCTCTGGCGTTGGCTTGCGGGTTGCCAATGGACAATGATGGCCGTCCGCGTATTCCCTGCGCTTCTCAACAATGGAAGCGGGGACATCAGGCGGGAGCACCACTGCCAGAAGCCCTCTTTGTCCTCACGGTGCTGACCGCTCTGCGTCGGCGTCTGATGAGCGCGCGCGACCTCATCATTGATAGCGTCCCCATCCTTGCTTGGCGTCGGGCGGACCCTGATGCGGCGGTTGGCCATGCCCCCGCTCACCATCCCCACCCCCTCTTACGAGGCTATCGCGTTCATACGCTCATCTGTCGCGGATCGGGATTGCCGCTCTTCTTCCTCCTTTCTCCCGCCAATGTCCATGACGCTCCGTTTGCTCAACCATTGCTCGCCTGGGCCGTTCAGCTCTATCGCATCCGTCCCCGCGTGATCCGTCTGGATGCCGCCTATTGGGGCTTGCGCCTGATTGCCTGGATTCACGGCGTGGTAGGAGCAGTCGCCGTGATCCCCTGGAATCCCAAACGCCAGAAAAACCGCTCCTGTCTCCCTCCCACCTGGACCAAAGAAGAACTCGGCAAGCGCAGTTCCATTGAACGCTTTTTCGGACGAGTCTTTCTCTTTTTCCGTTTGCAGCGTCCGCCTTTGGCTGGATGGTCCACCATGACTCGACACGTGGCGTTGACCTACGCTGCAACACTCATCATTGGCTTAGCCGCTCAACATGCTGGTCGCCCTGATCTCATCCGGTCTCCCAAACGGGTTTTAGCTCATACGTGGGAGGGGGGATGAGTAAGTGTCAACGCTACTCGCCAAAAAGGTGCATGACCCTGTAGCTTAGCGGTAACATGAGAAATGCCCTCAGTGATTTTCCTCTCGTCGTTGAACCATATTCTGGTTCTCCGACTGGTTTGGTGGAGTGGTTGATGTGATATACTGAAAGGCAAGGAGTTCACTATGTTCCCACTCATGTTGTTTCCCCACCTCCAAGATTTTCGTCTCATGCAGATTTCCTGCGATGGAGTGTCCATCAGGCTCGAATGTGAACGAACGCCGACCACAGCTTCCTGCCCGCTCTGTGAGAGGACAACCGGACCCGTCGAAGGACACATTAATCGCCTCAAGCTGCGGCACCGCGACAAAGCTATGGACGAGCAGGGGGAGCGCATCTCTCTCGGAGACTGCTTGCTGCTTAAAAGAGTGGGCTGCTCGTATCTGTTAGGAACTCGACTGCGGGGAAGAGAAGGTGCTGCCTAAAGGTTTTTCAGCACAACGTCACCTTCTGATCTTGCGAGAAAGGATGGTTTTTGCTTTTAAAGCAAGCCTGCTTGGGCTACTTACCCGATGGTCCCGCCGCTCAGGACGAGCAGCACAAGCGCTCCGAACACACCAAGTGCGCTGAACACGAGGTCGACACGCCGATCCGGCGATCTGCGAACAGAGCTCCAGGCCGCTATGAGAAACAGGATGCCTCCAATCAGCCACCACGGACCCCAGAGGAAGGTGTACCAGTGAAGCAGCGTTGCAGGGGTGCTAACGCGTATGGTACCACTCAAGGCGAGGACACCTACGGCAAAGAAGAGTCCCCCATGCACGAACAAGAGGGTCCCTGCACCCCAGACGAGGATGAGCAGGATCCAGCGGGGAACCATTCTGCCCCAGGGCTGGACCAGCGCGAGCGCGACGAACCCACTGAAGACTTTAAGGATGGCGCTGATCCACAGAGCCGCAATCACCCATGGAACGTGGGCACGCGCGAGCCGCACGATTGCTGGTGAGACGGTATCAGCCCCCGCCGTCCCTCCGAGCGCCCAGTAGAAGCTCAGCGCGGCAAATACGAACGCCCAGCCACACGCTGCGTAGGCAACTCCTCCCACCCAGCGCGAGAGCTGCTTCGGGACGGCTGGTGTCATTTCGTCAGGTGCTTTTGTCATCTCGGCCCACACTCCTTGCGCTCATGGTGACGACTCAAAAGGCGTAAAGGCCGGTCGGCCTTCGACCGGCTGTGACTACTCCATTCTACCACTCACAAGAGATCGAGTCCCGAACCACCTCCGGGTATCAAGAGCATGTCTATGGTGGAAGTTGAGTTAATCCGTGACTTCGACCTCATCATGATGAAGCACGAAAAGCTAGCTCGTTGCTTCGATGAAATAGTGTTTTTCGCTACTCTCAACCTTTTCCACCAAATCAGTCGCAGAACCCATATTCTGTCCACGAGCCTGCCTGAGAAGGGGCTTGAGTCAGGGAGACGATTTCTCGTTGTTTGCTAGCATCTCAACAACCCTTTGGATGCGAGCCGCGCGGGTTTCCGCCTTCTTTGCCGTTTGAATGCTCAACAGAATGGCATAGCGATGTGTTCTATCCAGGGTGGTAAAAAACGCTTGTGCCTTCTGGCTCTTCTGTAATTCGCTCTGCAAATCCTCTGGGACGCTTGCCCTACTCTGTCTCTCATATGCCGCTTCCCACCGTCCGTCTGCCTGAGCTAACTCGACCTGCCTGATCCCCGCTGCGCGCATTCTGCCAGCAGCCTGCAAGACTCCAACTTTGTCCCGATTCACCTGTGACCAGCGACTTCTTGGACCACGCGGGGTAAACTTTTGCAGCCAGTACTGGGTATCATAGGAAGCTGCCTGGCCATCAATCCAGCCATAACACAGGGCTCCATCTACAGCTTCCGCGTGGGTAATGGATGGAAGACCGGTGGCTTTCTTCGCCAGCTTGAGCCACACCCCTTTGGCCTCGCTATGATGCTTTTCGAGCCACGTTTCCCAGTCATGCTGCGTTTCAAACGCGAGTGTCGGGTAGGTGTCACTCCTTTTCATGTCGCTCACTCCTGCCTCTGTTAATGCGGGAAGGTGCCGCGTGATTTGAAGAGTTCAAGAACATATCCATCGGGGGCCGTGAAGAGTGCGACGCGGGCAAAACCAGCTGGATGATCGTGTGGTGGGGCAAGGGAGGGAGCGCCGCGCTTGACGAGATCGGCGTAAGTTGCTTCGAGATCATCGACCTCGAACACAATGACTCCACGGTAGCCTTCCTGCGCGGGAGCGGGTTGGGCAGAGCTGATCGAGGCGGCGAAGTAGGAGGCGTCAAGCAGTTCCAGGCGCACGAGGCCCCCCTCCAATTCCGCGTAGATGTTGTGTTCGTCTCGAAAGATTGTGGGCAGACCCACGATCTCGTGCCAGAAGTGCAAGGATGCCACAAAATCGTTGACCAGCAGGCGGAAATCGTTCAGTTTCATATCTTTCTCCTTTGTTTCCATGTCTCTGCGTTGTTCGTTCGACTGCTTGATAGACAAAGTATACCCTTGAAGGAGGACAGAAACCGCCCTTGTTTTTGATTTACAGCAAGAAACGAAGAAAAAAGGTGTCTTTTCCCGTTTCATCAACATTCGGAAATCACTGTATCAGGAGGGTTTCTGAGTTAGGAAATGCCCTCATCCATGAATAAACAGGGATTTATAAAGTTGAGTATACCATTTTTGTCAGTAACCTGCCCAAACTTTGTTTACACAACACTCGGCATGGCATCCCGTAATTAACAGACGTACAATGAAGCGAAGATTATAAGGTAAGGAACGATGCTATGGCAAGAAAGCTTTTGCTTGGTTTTTCCGCAATATGTCTCCTTGTAGTAGGGGGAATCGGTATTGCGGCTAATGTTTTTTACCATGAAATTGTACGCACTTGTAGTTGCGCACCTGGGTCAGCAGTTTGGAACATACGATCGGATCAGTTATCCTTTAAAAGTGCCGATGGCCTTTTTGCTTTGAAGTGGGTCGCCATTACCCCTCAGGAATTTCATTTTTTCTATGCTTTTCAATTTCGTGAGCCAGGAAATCCCCGCATTGTTGTGAAATCGTATGCCGCTAGTCGTCCACAGTCCACGTCTAATCTGGCAACAACAGTGCAACCTCTTGGGCAACTAGGCCCCTACACAATAAGTGTTCTTCATGTCAAAAGAAGCAGCTATGCCGGCCAGGTTCTTTCTCTGAAGATTACCTCTCCTGGAGAGAGTCGCTTTACTTGGTCGCTTACGCCTCTTGAACAAGTGTCCCAAGAAACACATGAAAATACTGCGTATTATGGTTTCTTTCTGGATACAGCCACGCTGAATGAAGTAAGTTGGCACGAACCTGCGATGGATCAGCAAGTGTCCTATCTTGAATATAAAGCAAAAATGGGGCAAGCGTATCTCTTTTTAAAAAGAGGAGATCCTTCTGTTGTAACGGTGATTACGCGCTCGGAATATCTTTCGATAGCGGGGAGCCTCTAAAGGGACTTGTATGGGGCTTGTTTTTGATATCTCTTCCTTCTTCTTTCAAGTTTTTGTCTTTGCTTGAGGTACCTGTTGACTAGTTTAGATTGACTCTCTTTTACCTCCAGGTCAAGCACATATGGCCGTCTAAATGCTTCATATTGCGTCTTTATTGCTCCTGGGAGAGGTGTCAGGTGGAGACTTCGCGCAAGTTTATCCCCTGTTTCTGTCGTCGCTACCGTATAGAGACGACGGATGATCGTTCCTTTATCCAGCAGCCCGATGAAGTAGTCAAGAGCCGCTTTCATCAACCTTCCCGCATAGAATTTCTCACCTATTCCAGGCCGGGTAATAATGCCGACAACATAGCAATCTTGTGGGTGATCCGTGACATACGGCTGGTAGTCTTCGGGCCGGATTTGCGTTTCATCTATTTCCAAGTTGATGAGTTTTTCTAGCACCTCTTGCTTGATTGGACTCATGGCCACACCCCCTAAAACGGTGTTGGTTCGAGTGTCCTTGAGCACGAGAATAGCTTCAGGGTTGTACTTGAACCTTTCGAGCTGCTTCTCAGGGGAGATAAGGGTTGCTTCGTGAAACACCATCAGGTCTATCTCTCGTAACTGTTCCAAGTCTTCCCTGTTTGGCGGCATGAGCGCTAGCCTTTCTGGTGCTTGTTTTAGTTCATCCAGGTATCGTGCTCTTTCTTCAACAAGTTTATCTATATCGCTCTTTTTATAGAGAGCCTGCCTTCTTAGCGGTACTTTGACTCCTTCAGGTATCTCCCCCTTTTTTAGCAGATCGTAAAATGTGCTTTTCGGGATTTTCAGCTTTCTGATGGCCTCTCCTGCGGCATAGTACTTGTCCATTTTTCCTCCGCTTACGGCATGTTTTTCCGTGACAGTAATTGTAGCACTTCTCGGAAACTTCGGACAATTGGCGTTGACTTTCCTGCTACAGCATGTTACAATCTGGACATGGTAGACGTTTTGGACACTTGGTAATTGTTAGTAGATGACTGGTTCGCATCGATCAGAAAGCGCGGTAGTGGAAAAACCGACGCATGAACTTTTTTTCTTCAGTTCACCAGAGCAGAAAAGATTAGAATTTTTCTCCCGTTCTGATTTTTTACGGCTTATAACCTCCACCTGGAACAAAGCCATGCGAGAAGAAAAAATCAAGCGAGCAATTGACATCGCGTACCGCGCAAGAGGGTTTGACGAGAAGCTTCACCAGGAAGGCTTTATCAGGCGAGGGCATAGTGTTCGTCCAGGCACAACAGCCAACACCGCAAGAAGGAGGTGAACAACGTGCAGCTCGTTGAGCAACATTGCATCAGGAAAAGTGACCCACGCTATGCCACCATCGATGATGCGGCTTTCAAGTCCAAGAACCTGTACAATGCTGGGTTGTACGAGATGCGGCAAGCCTTTATTCATGAAGGGAAGTACCTCAACTACACCGAGATGGACAAGCGTATGCAGTCCAGTGACGCGTACAAGGCACTGCCTGCGAAGGTGGCACAAAAAGTGTTGGACCAGCTCGATCAAGCCTGGCAAAGCTTCTTCGAGGCGAGAGCAGCCTATAATGAAGACCCCTCGAAGTTCACCGGACGCCCACGACTGCCCAAGTACAAGCACAAAACGGAGGGGCGCAACCTCCTTATTTACACCATGCAAGCGGTGAGTAGAGGGAAGAGAAGCTTGCAACGCGGCATCATCAAACCGTCTATGTTGCCCATTGAGGTCAAAACGCAACAAGACCCCAAGCAGATCGATCAAGTACGCATCATCCCTCGCAACGGCCATTATGTTGTCGAAGTGATTTACAGCAAGGAACCCGTCCAGGCGCAAGTAGACCCCTCTTTCTGTGTAGCCATTGATCTTGGTGTCACCAATTTAGCGGCGATAACAGCAAACCGAGAGGGCTTTGTCCCTCGATTGGTTAACGGTCGAACGCTCAAAGCCATGAACCAGTGGTATAATAAACGCATGAAAGAACTCAAGCTGTGCCTCCCCAAAGCGGATCGAGAACGTGTCACCAGGCAGATGGAGCAGATCACCAATACGCGCAACCGTCAGGTAAACCACTACCTGCACGCTGCCAGCAAGCGCATGATTGATTTTCTGGTAAAGGAAGGAGTGGGCACGATTATTGTGGGGAAAAACCCGCTCTGGAAGCAAGAGGCAGGCATGGGGAAAAGGAACAATCAGAACTTTGTGGCTATTCCGCACGCCAGATTTATTGATATGCTCACCTACAAAGCGTCTCTTGTGGGCATTCAGGTCGAGGTGCAAGAGGAAAGTTACACGTCACAGGCGAGCTTTCTTGATCTGGACCCGATCCCCACCTACAAGCCGAACGATGACACGGAGTACACGTTCAGCGGGAAGCGGATTGGACGGAGAAACCGTTTGTACCGGACGAAAGATGGAAAGATCATCTGTGCCGACGTGAACGGTTCGTACAACATTTTACGCAAACGTAGACCTGATGCCTTCTCGAAGGCAAAGGGGGTAGCGGGCTATGTAGTTCACCCCGTCCGGCTGGCTGTTTCAACCGGACACATCAAACAAAAGGTGCGGTGTCCATAGATGTCCACACTTTCTGGAACTATTAAGCATTACTTGACAGATATGGATGGGGTGATCGTGCGAGGCACGACGCTCGTACCTGGAGCAGCAGAGTTTGTGCAGCGTCTGCGGGACCGGGAAATCCCGTTCTTGATTCTTACCAACAACTCATTGTACACGCCGCGCGACCTGCAGGGACGCCTGTCATATATGGGGCTGGAGGTGCCGCCCGAAGTGATCTTCACATCCGCGCTGGCTACTGCGCAGTTCCTGGACGATCAGCATCCGGGTGGGCGGGCGTACGTCATTGGTGAATCCGGGCTGACGACGGCGCTGCACGACATCGGCTACGTCCTGACCGATCAAGAGCCGGAGTTTGTCGTACTGGGTGAGACGACCGCCTACAGCTTCGATCGCATTACCCGCGCCATCCGCTTCGTGAGTGCCGGGGCACGTTTCATCGCCACCAATCCGGACGTGATGGGGCCGGGCGAGGGAGGAATCGTTCCCGCGACCGGCGCAGTTGCGGCGTTGATCAGCGCGGCCACGGGCGTCAAGCCTTACTACATCGGCAAACCGAATCCGCTGATGATGCGCACGGCGCTACGCACCCTGAATGCGCATTCTGAAGACTCCGTGATGATCGGGGATCGCATGGATACCGATGTCGTCGCCGGGATCGAGAGCGGCCTGCGCACTCTCCTGGTGCTCACCGGAGTTACCACGCACGAACAGGTGAAACGCTTTCCCTATCGGCCTACGTGGATACGTGAGTCTATTGCGGAGGTCGAGGTGTAAGGTATATCCTTACAAGAGCAGACGCTGGCGCGCCGTTCCCGTCTGAGGAATGCTCAACAAAACGAGACTAGCATGACAAATGATATGCGCTTCAAGATCCTGGTGGTCGCTACGGAGGCGGTTCCCTTTGTCAAAGAGGGTGGTGTGGCCGACGTTATAGGGAGCCTGCCCAAAGAGCTGGCGAAGTTGGGCCACGAGGTGTGCATCTTTCTGCCCCGCTATGGGAGCATTGATCCCACGCGCTGGGGTCTCGCACCTACGGGTGTCGTGAAGGTGCTCCCCATGGCCGGGCTTGACCGAACTATGTCTATCTTGCAGACAACGCTTCCCGATTCACCGGTCACCGTCTACCTGCTTGATAATTGGGAGTTCTTTGGCCGGCACCAGCAGATCTACCTCGGTCTGGATCAGCACGATGAGCAGCGACGCTTTCTCCTGTTTTGCCGGGGTTTGCTCGAGGCTCTGCCTCAGCTCGGCTTTGCCCCCGATATCATCCACCTCAACGATTGGCAGACTGCCCCATGCGCCGCTTACCTGCGCACCACCTATCGTCATCTCTTGCGTCACGGGGCGACTCGTATCGTCTATACCGTGCATAATATGCAGTACCAGGGGCGCTGGGACCCCTCCATCCTGGATGAGACGGGGCTGGACCGTGCGCGCGTCTTCACAGGGAGCGGCCTGGAGTTCTGGGGCGACGTGAATTGGATGAAAGCTGGCATCGTGTACGCCGATATAGTGACGACGGTCTCGCGGCGCTACGCCGAGGAGATCCAGACGCTGGACTATGGCTGGGGCCTCGATGAGGTCCTCTTTCAGCGCCATCCGCGCGTCTTCGGTATTCCCAATGGCCTCGATTGGGACGCCTGGAATCCTTCGACCGATAGTGACCTGGTTGTCCGGTACACCGCAACGGAGGCACCGGCTGCCAAAGTGCGCAATCGCACGGCGCTGCGGCGAGAGTTCGGGCTGCCGGACGATCCAGAGCTGCCAACGGTAGGCATCGTCAGCCGGCTCGTAGATCAGAAAGGTTTCGATCTTATCGCCGCAATCGCCTCTGAGTTGCGCAACCTGCCACTGCATCTGGTGGTGTTGGGCACCGGGCAGCCTCGCTACGAGCAATTATTCCGTGAGCTTGCCACGAGCACCGCTAACGTTCGTGCGCATATCGGTTTCAGCGTTGCCCTCTCTCGCCGCATCTACGCCGGCGCGGATTTCTTCCTGATGCCCAGCGCCTTCGAACCGGGTGGCCTGGGGCAGTTGATCGCGCTGCGCTATGGTGCGCTGCCAATTGTCCATGCAACTGGCGGTTTAGCCGACACGGTGATCGACCTGGATGCTTACCCTGACAAAGGCAATGGGGTGAGCTTTACGCCGTACGACGCCTCCGCCCTGCTTGACGCGCTGCATCGTGCATTACGGCTCTATGCACAGCGCGACCGCTGGCCCGGTCTCATCGAGCGAGCGATGGCATACGATTCGCGCTGGTCTGCCAGCGCCATTTCCTATAGCCAGTTGTACGAGCGCGTGTTACGCCTCCCGCCCATATGAGCAGGAGAGGCGGCCCTTGAGAGAGATGCTGCATGCTCACTACAGCTACGGCTCAATGGATAGCCTCCGGGCCAGGTCACGCTCCCAGCCGTGTGCGAAGGTGCGGTCCTCAACCGTCTCGCCGCTGCTAATTGTATCGGTCGGAAAATCCTGCGGGTCAAGGTCAGTGCCGATTTTGCAATTGCGGCCGACCTTGAGGTTATCGGGCAGGTGCGTACGTTTGCCGATAAGCGTGATGCCGCTGTTCAGCAGGTGAGCTTCCAGCTTGTTTGGCGTCATATCATCGCCGTAGCCAATCTGGCATTGCTTGCCAACGATGACCTCTTTATCTATGATCGCGTGGTCGATCACGCTGCCGGCACCGATGACGGTATCGAAGAGCAGGATGGAATTCCGTACGACCGCGCCCTCCTCGACGACCACACCTGGTGAGAGTACGCTGCGCTCGACATGCCCTTTGATGATGCAGCCGTGCGAGATCAGGCTCTCGACGACCTGCGCCCCGCTGCGAATATACGCAGGAGGCCGCTCCTCGCTGCGCGTGTGAATCACCCAGGATGGATCGTAGAGGTCGAAGGAGGGATGATCACCAAGCAGCTTCATATGCGCCTCCCAGTAGGAGTGGATGGTGCCCACATCCTGCCAGTAACCGGCAAATGGATAGGCATAGACGCGTTCGCCGCGCTCCACCATCGCCGGGATGATGTTGCGACCGAAGTCATGCTGGGTGGGGGAACCTCCAGTTTCAGCGGCCCGTGCATCCTCGATCAGGACACGGATCAACGTGTCGCGGTCAAATACGTAGATGCCCATCGATCCCAGGGAGCCGCGTGGCTCTCTGGGCTTCTCCTCAAATGAGACGACCCGTCCCCCGGCATCCGTTTCCAGAATGCCAAAGCGGTACCCCTCCTCGAGGGGCACGACCACTGCGCCGAGGGTAACGTTGGCGCGGTGCTGCTCGTGGAAGGCGATCATCGGCCCGTAGTCCATGCGATACACGTGGTCGCCGGCCAGGATGAGCACGTAGTCGCAGCGCGATTCGAGAATGAAGCTCAGATTCTGGTACACCGCATCGGCGGTGCCCTGGTACCAATCCAGCTCCTGCCGCCCAACATATGGCTGGAGCAGGCGGATGCCTCCCTTCTGCCGGTCCAGGTCCCACGGTTTGCCAATGCCAATATGATCGTGCAGCGAGTGGGGGCGATACTGTGTCAGCACGGCGACATCGGAGATGCCGGAGTTGACGCAGTTGCTCAGGGCAAAATCAATGATGCGGTACTTGCCCGCGAACGGGACCGCGGGCTTGGCACGCTTTTGCGAAAGGAGACTCAACCGCTCGCCCTGGCCCCCGGCCAGAATGATGGCCAGCACTTTGCTCATAGCTCAACGTATCCTTTCTGTATGGGAACTGTACCCTCAGCCCATTGACCGGGGTACGGTTCATTATACTCTAGGCTGCCCGACGCAAGAAATTAATGCTGCGCCCTTGTAAATGATCGAAGTACACCGCCAGGATGATCAGTAAGCCGATAGCGATCTGCAGGTAGAACGGATCGATGCCAAGCAAGTTGCCTCCGTTGGCAAGCAGACCCATGATGACTGCTCCCAGAACGGCCCCAATAGCGCGACCCTTTGCTCCAGACAGACTCGCACCGCCGATGACTGCACCGGCGATGGCTTGCAACTCGTACCCGGTTCCTGCTGTGGGAATACCCGCGCCCAGTCGCGAAGCAGTTAAGATACCAGCAAAGCCAGCCAGCAAACCACTGATGCAATATACGCCGAGCAGTACGAAGTTCACAGGCACCCCCGAGAGGCGCGCCGATTCTGCATTGGAACCGACGGCATAGATGTAGCGACCGAAGACCGTCCGCCCGAGTACAAAGGCCGCCACGACCGCCACCAGGATCAGGATCCAGAACAGGCTCGGCAGGCCGAGGATAAACCCATTCGCGATGATATTGAAGGCATCAGGGAGCGGTGCGATAGTTTTGGCCCCTGTGAGCAGGAGGACAAGCCCGCGTGCGACTCCAAGCATACCTAATGTAGCGATAAATGGGGGTAGCTTGAGACGTGTCACGAGCACACCATTGATCAGGCCAACGGCCAGCCCGACGCCCAGTCCTGCCAGGATGGCCAGGGGAACTGAAGCACCACTCGCTAAAATCAACGCTGTCACCCCACCGCTCAAGCCAAGCACGGAGCCAACGGACAGGTCAATCCCGCCGGTCAGGATCACGAATAACTCTCCGACCGAGAGGATCGCGAACACGGCTACCTGCCTGACAAGGTTGTCTAGATTCGTAAGAGTTAGAAAGTCGTTGGTCGTCAGGATGAGCACCGCGACAAAAATCAGCAGTACCAGCACGCTGCCGCTTTCACGCCCCAGGCTGATCGGTCTCCGTTGTTCCTCTACTGCCGCCTGAGCCGTTGCCAATGGTTGTTGGGAGGGCTGTGGAGAACTGGAAGTGGTTGCCATGAGAAATCTCCTCTCTGCTATGCGTTCATAGAAACGGGGGCACTGCTTGCCAGGCGCAGCACCTCTTCTTCGGTCGCTTTTTCAATCGGAAGTTCACCGGTGACCCCGAAGTCGTGTAGGACGATAACACGGTCGCAAATGCCGAGTAACTCCGGTAGGTACGATGATACAACGACTATGCCCAATCCCTGGGCTGCCAGATCGCCAATGATCGTATAGATGTCTGCCTTGGCTCCGACATCGACACCCTTGGTCGGCTCGTCCAGCAGCAAGACCTTTGCCCTGGTGGCCAGCCAGCGGCTCAAGAGCACTTTCTGCTGGTTGCCGCCGGAGAGCGATGAGATGGGTTGCTCAATTGAGTGGTACTTTAAGCGTAGGCGAGGCACCAGATTATTGACCAGGGAGGCCTCTTGTTTTCTGGAGATTACGCCCAGGCGAGTGAAGGCAGACAAATCTGCAATGGTTACATTCTCCCTTATCGAGAGGGCTGCTAGCAGCCCTAACTCTTTGCGGTCTTCTGTGAGTAGCCCCAGTCCTGCTCTCACGGCTTGCTCTGGAGACCCCGGTTGCAGAAGCTTGCCATCGACAAGTACGGTTCCTGCACCAATTGGATCGGCGCCGAAAATGGCGCGCACCGTTTCCGTACGACCTGCTCCCACCAGTCCTCCCAGCCCTACAATCTCTCCCGCATGGACCTCCAGGTTGATGCTAAAAGGACTTCCCTGCAGTCTAAGCCCCTGAACCGATAGCAAGGTTTTCCCGAACTGCTTGTGTTCTCTTTGCGGGTAGAGTGCCTCGATCTGCCGCCCCACCATCGAGCGAATCAGGCTATCGTGCGTGAATTGATCGGTAGGAGCGGTCGTGATGAATTGACCATCGCGCAGCACCGTGATGCGATCACCGATTTCGAAGATCTCTTCCAGGCGATGCGTCACATATAGGATAGCAACTCCCTCCTCCTTCTTGAGTCGATCTATAAGTTGTAGGAGGTGATGAGCATCCTTTTCAGAGAGGGCCGTTGTCGGCTCATCAAAAATCACGATACGGGCGTCGGCTCCCAGCACCTTGGCAATCTCCACCATCTGACGGGTGGCGACGGGCAGGTCTGAGATAAGCGCGCCGGGATCGACATTGTTCAAGCCAACACGCTCAAGCATCTTAGTCGCCCTCGCGCGCAGCTCCCGTTTGTTGACAATCCCCCTGGTGGTTGGCAGGCGCCCCATGAGCAGATTTTCCTCGACGGAGACCTCGGGCAATAAGCTCAACTCCTGGTAGACGACACCAACGCCTAGCGCCCGCGCCTGGGCAGGGCTTGGAGAGCCCACATCCTGTCCGTCAATGTGGTACTCGCCAGTATCGCGGGGGATGGCTCCCGTCAGAATTTTGATCAGAGTAGACTTACCCGCACCGTTTTCCCCCGCCAGGCAGAGGACCTCACCTCGATACATGTCTAGTGAAACGTCTTTGAGTACCTGAACCGGGCCGAATGATTTCGACACATGACTCAATTGGACGAGCGGTGTTGCAGACGTTGGAGAGACCATGTTATGCTCCTCCCTTCGTCGTTGGAGGATTCAACAGCTTCTGGACAGCAGGGGTGTTCATATTGCTGAGATCGACCAGAACCGCTCCCGGATCCAGGCTTGGTGGAGCAAATCGCCCCTCGGCGCTCATAGCGGCTGCAACCACACCCTGGTAGCCAAAGAAGTAGGGATTCTGAACCACAATGGCTTGCAACGTGCTATTCTTCAATCCGTTAATCTCCTGGGGATCAGAATCGAACCCTACCGCGACAATGCGATTCTGAGCCTTGTTCTCCTGAATGGACTGGGCCACACCGTCAGCCGACACGTTATTATCGGCATAGATTCCAACGAGGCCGGATTGGGCGGAGATTGCATCATTCACTTGTGAGAGCGCGGTCGGCGTATCATTGTTGTTGTAGCGGTGGGCGACAATCTGCAGGTTCGGAAAGCGCGTTTTCAACTCATTGATGAACCCTGTATCCCGGTCGACAATCGTCTGAACACCGGCGACGGAAGATTCAATGAGTATCTGCCCGGACGTGACGCCCTTCTTCTGCAGGGTTTCTCCGAGCCGGTCGGCGGCCTGCGCGCCTGCTTTGGTGTTGTCGGTTCCGATAAATCCGTCGCTCGAGGTGGTGACCTTTGTATCGACGGTGATCACTTTGATGCCCTGACTGCGAGCCCGATCGATCACTCCATCGAGCGCCTGCGAGGAGGAGGCGGCAAGCACGATGGCGTTGACGTTACGAGAGATCGAGTTCTCGACGAGGCTCACCTGGTCAGAGACATCGGCCTCTGAGGTGGCGCCAAAGAGGCCGACCTGGACTCCCCAGTCCTTTCCAGCGGCCTGGGCGCCCGCCAGCATGGCCTGCCAGAACTGAGAATCGGTCGCTTTGACGATGACATCGATCCGCTTACCAGAAGCGGGAGCGTTCGCACTTGCACGAGTCGAGGTCGTGGCGAACAGGCGACCGGCCAGGACGCCGAGGATGAGAGCGACCAGGGCAATCGCCGCGACGGTAGAGAGTGTAAAGGGTGTTTTGAAGAATCTGGACATACCTTACTCCTTTTTTGCAGGCTGTCTTTATCCAGCCAACTCGCATGCAAAAGATCGAGGCTACACACGAGTCTTCATCGGGAGGCTCGTGATGAAAAGGAGGGCTTTACGGGAACAAAATACAGAAGTTGTGGGCCTACAAGGACATGTCTCTCACGTGGCCGAAGAACCGCTGACTTCATTCATGAAAGGGAAGGATGAAATACCACCGTAACGAGTAACGCTCAGACCTGCCACCTGATTCGCAAAGCTGCCCATCTCACTTAGATCACGTTCTGAGAGCGTTTGAAGATCCAGGGGTGTAGAGCATCCTAGCTGCACTAGCTTGTATAAGACGGCTCCAATAAATGCATCGCCCGCGCCCGTCGTGTCAACAGGACGAACCGGCAACTGACGGACCTCTACTCGTTGCCTGGCCGTCAGCAGCAGCGCTCCGTTGGCACCTGTTGTAATAATCACGAGACGAGGCCCCCTCTCCAGGAGAGATTCTCCCAGCGTGTTCAGCCAGTCCTTCTCGGGAGGGTCGGTTGGTGGATTGCCTACGAACTCAGCCTCATCGACGCTGAGCTTGAGAATGTCGGCACGTTCCACACCCCGTGCTATCGTGTCTCGGATGGCGGCGTGGGATACCCATAACGACGAGCGGACATTCACGTCGAATGACACAATGGACCCGGCCTGGCGTGTATGGTCCATCGCTGCGAGTGTTGCTGATCGGGCTGGCTCGGTGGAAAGTAAGACGCCCCCCACATGACAGATAGCAGCATCGTGCCAGGCGCTCCAGTTCAAGTCCTCGACCTGAAGCTGGCTATCAGCGGTGCTCTGGCGAAAGAAGGTAAAGCGCCGTTGCCCGTCAGCTTGTAACGTTACCAGCGCTACCGCGGTAGGGGCCTCCTTGAACACACGAACGTACCGGGTGTCAACGTGATTCTCGGCGAGCACCTGCACGAGAAGCCGCCCAAACTCGTCTTCTGCTACCCCGCCAATAAATCGTGAGGACCCTCCAAGTCGTGCAATAGCTACTGCAACATTCGCTACTGCTCCACCCGGGTGAGGGGAGTAGCAGAGCTCTTCCAGACGTATCTGTGTGCGCGGGATAATATCGATGAGCACTTCACCGAGGGTAATGATGTGTTTCACG
>WNFS01002438.1_pt1 | contig 17559 bp, 10 predicted proteins | sample 5400141 | NCBI WGS metagenome assembly WNFS01 (sample SAMN13153358, study PRJNA577476) | soil metagenome | isolation source: 60 cm saprolite under Madrone tree | place: USA:California | collected 2016-06-14
AATCATGAACCCGCGGAAGGGGATGACGCGGCGTTGTAGATAAGGCATCGCGGGTCCGCTGTAGCCGTTCGTTGCCACCACCACGTCGCGCGCGCGCAACTCGCCGCGATCGGTCGAGAGGAAGAATTCCTTGCCCGCTCGTTCGATACCGCGAACGTCTGTGTGGTCGAGGACCTGCGCGCCGGCCGCCAGCACGCAGGCCAGCAGGCCTTGGTGATATAGACCGGAATGCAGGCTTCCGAGATCGGGGAGGACCGCGCCGCCGTAGTAGAGATCGGAGGCGAGTTCGCGGTGCAGCTCGGCCTTGGGCACCATCTCATAGGGCTCGCCCAGATGCTTCTGCTTGAGGGCCAGCATCGCGGCGATCTGGTCGTAGTGACGGGGAGCATTGGCGACGATCAGCCGTCCGCAGCGCCGAAAGCCGCAATCGATCTTCTCGGTTTCGATCAACGTCACAACATAGTCGAAGGCAGCCTGCAGCTCGCGAAACACGGCGATGGCATGGTTGGTGCCCTTTGTCGCTGCCAGCTCTGGAAAACTATGCTTGAAGGTGCGCCCGACAAACCCGGCGTTGCGGGTGCTGGCGCCGAACCCCGCCTCGCTCTTTTCCAGAACCACGACGCTGCGCCCGGCGTGCGCCAATGTGAGCGCGGCGGAGAGTCCGGTGTAGCCTGAACCCACGATGGCGACGTCGGCGCGGGCCGGCAGCAATGCCTCGGGCATAGTCGGGCGCGGTGCCGCGTCCCACCAATAGGGCTGAGTTTTGAACCCGGGCGCGAAGATATCCGCCGGCCGCCCCTCCATCGAGCGGGCTACCCGCCCATGGACATGCCGCCGTTGACGCGCAGCACCTGGCCGGTGATATAGGCGGCATCGTCGGATGCCAGGAAGGCCATCGCCGCGGCGATCTCCGCCGGCTTGCCATAGCGCCGCATGGGCACCAGCCCGAGGGCGGCCTCGAGCCCCGCCGGGTCGATCTCGCCCAGCATTTCGGTGGCGATATAGCCCGGTGAGACGGCATTCACGGTGACGCCCTCCCGCGCCACTTCGGCGGCGATGGGGCGCATCATGGCGGTGATGCCGCCTTTGGAAGCGGTGCATACCGAATACTTGTTGCCGCCGAAATCGGCAATTTCGGTTATGCAGGATCCGGTCGCGATGATACGACCCCATTTCTGGTTCAGCATGGGCGTCAGCGCCGCCTGACACACGTTATAGAAGCCATGCAGGTTGTTCTCGATGGCCGCGGCCCAATCCTGGTCCGTGCTGGCGAGGAACGGCCGGTCGATGACGATGCCGGCATTGCTGACAAGAATATCGAGGCGGCCATAAGCCTTGATCGCCGCTTTGATCAGGCGCTGGGCATCGGCCTTCTTCGAGACATCGGCCTTGACCGCGATCGCCTCGCCCTTGGCCCGGCGAATGCCGGCCACCACATCGTCCGCCGCCTTCTTGTTCTTGACGTAATTGACCACCACCTTGGCGCCGTCGCGGGCGAAACGCTCGGCAATCGCCTTGCCGATGCCCCGCGAACTGCCGGTGACGATGGCGACCTTGTTCTTGAGCTGCATGATGTGCCCTCCCTGCGAACCGTCCGCAGGCTAAGGACTTGCGTGCATCGGCGCAACCGCGAGCGCGGTCGCCGGCTATCTCAGCCGCCGCGGGCGCGCTTGAAAGCAGCGGTCAAATCGTCGAAGGAGGCAGCGCCGGGCAACAATTCGCCGCCGATGATGAAAGCCGGTGTGCCCTGGATATTCAGCTTATCGGCCAGGCGAAAGTTGCGGTTGATCTGGTCCTTGATCTCGGGCTTTTCCATGTCGGCCTTCAATTTTGCGACATCGAGGTCCGCATCGCCGGCAATCGAATAGATCGCCGAGTCGTCCAGCTTGCCTTTGAAGGCGATGAGCTTGTCGTGGAAGGGCTGATACTTGTTCTGCGCCATCGCGGCAAGCGCTGCCTTGGCGGCCACGATCGATTCCGGACCCAGAATGGGGAATTCCTTGTAAATGAGACGCACTTTTCCGTCTGCCGACAGCGCCTTTTTTAGGTCGGGGGCGACAAGCTTGCAATAGGGACAGCGATAGTCGAAGAACTCGACAATCGTCAGGTCGCCGTCGGGATTGCCGGCCACCGGATTGGTCGAATCCTTGAGCAACTCGTCGCTTGCCGCGGCGATGGTCTGGCGCGTCTTGTCGGCCTTCTGCGCTTCCTGCTTGTTCTGATATTCTTGCAGGGCGTCGATGAGCACCTCGGGATGTTGTTTCAGGTAGTCGCGAACGATCTTCTGGATCTTCTCGACCTCCGCCGGCGCGGGATCCTCGGCGCGCGCCGGCGCGATGCTGGCCAGCAACAGCGTCAGCAGCACAGAGAGACGAAACAGTGTCATGGCGTAACCTTCCGGGCGCATTCGATGTTGAAGAGCACCTCATTTTCCCACGTTCGGGCGAATAGGGGGAGCGCGTTTCACGAAGATGTGCAGTCAATCGGGGCCAGCTTGCCTGCGCTCGCGATGTCCCCTGTTTTCCGCCCGCAGGGCCGCCTCGAACAGTGGCGCCCCATAGGTGCGAATGCTAGCTTCCCCCTCCGCGGCGGCAAAAGGCGGCCGCGGCCAGCAGGGGGAAAAGTTATTTTGCGCATGTCAGTCGTCACTGAATTGGCCCCTAGGGCTATGTCCTTCGGCCGGCAATCGCAACTGTTTCTTGCGGCATTCTGCCTGGCCGGCCTGACGGCCTGCGGCAGCGACAAACCGGCACCCCCGGCCGATTTCGGCAGCGGAACCGTCGGCGGCTTTGCCGGCGCCGTCGCGGCCGACGAGCCCCGGGCCGTTCTGGTCGCCCGGGACGTTTTGTCCGGCGGCGGTTCGGCCGCCGATGCCGCCGTGGCCGCCTATTTCACCATGGCGGTGACCCTGCCTTCGACCGCCGGGCTTGGCGGGGGCGGTGCCTGCCTGGTGCACGACGCCAAGAAGAAGGCCGTCGAAGCCATCGTCTTCCTGCCGTTGGCCTCGCCGGACGGTCAATTCGGACTCCCTGTGAACATTCGCGGAATGGCCCTGCTGCAGGCCCGTCACGGCCGTCTGCATTGGGCCGAACTTCTGGGGCCCGCCGAGGATTTGGCGATTCACGGCACCGCGATCAGTCGGGCGCTTGCCCGCGAGATCATAACCGCGGGCGGCAAGCTGAGGGGCGATCCGGAACTGGCCCGAATTTTCGTGGCCCCTGACGGTCACCTGCTGGGCGAAGGCGAAAATCTGATGCAGCCCGAGTTGGGTTCGATCATCAGTCAGATTCGCACGCGCGGCGCCGGCGATTTCTATGTCGGCGGGGTCGCCCAGCGTCTTACCGAATCCGCCCAATCGGTCGGATTGGCGCTCTCGGCCGAAACATTGCGCGGCGCCGTGCCGCAGGCCGTCGATCCTATCGTTGTCAAGAGCGGCGGCCAGGCCGCCTATTTCACCCCACCGCCTGCCGACGGCGGGCTGGTAGCGGCCCAGTTGCTGGCATTGCTCACCCAGACAGAGGACTGGAGCGATGCCTCGGCCAGCGAACGCCCCCATCTCTTCGTAGAGGCCTCGATGCGCGTGCTGGCCGAGCGCAGCCACTGGCTGCAACCCGGCGGCACCAGCGCCAGCGCGCCGGCGGATCTTCTGGCGGAAGCGCATCTCAGCGACTTGATGAACGGCTATGCGCCCGATCAGGCGACCGCGGCAGCCGCTCTCAACCCGCCGCCGGGGCCGACGCGTGTGGAGAACCCCCTGGCGGCAAGTTTCGACGACGAAACTTGCCGCCCAGGGGGTCTCCACACGCGTCGGCCCCGGCGAGCCCGACGTGGTCTTCCACGAACCCAACACAGTCGAGTCGGTGCTGCGAAGCTTGACAAGCCACGGCCATGGCCTGCAACAGGCCGATATCCTGGGCCGTGTTCAGGCCATCTGGTGCCCCAACGGGGTGGAAGACCTCAAGAGCGGCTGCCAGGCGAAAGCCGACCCGCGCGGTGACGGTCTTGCCATCGTGCTCCAAGGGCAATAGGGCGGACGTGCCAGGCCGATGGCGCTGAAGGTCGCTTCCCGGGCGGCGATCCCGCCCTTCATTGCCATGGAAGTCCTGCGCGCCGCCAACGCGCGGGCGGCGAGCGGGGGGACGGTTTTTCATCTGGAATTGGGCCAACCCGATACACCGGCACCGGCCGCCGTCATCGAGGCGGCCAAGCGGGCCCTCGACAGCAATCGCCTGGGCTACACCGAGGCTCTCGGCATCGGCCCCTTGCGTGAGGCCATCGCGGGGCACTACCGGCGGGATTACGGCCTCGAAATCGATCCTAGCCGCGTCGTCGTCACCACAGGTTCGTCCGGCGCCTTCATGTTGGGATTTCTCTCGGCCTTCGAGCCGGGCGACCGCGTGGCTCTGGCGGCACCGGGATATCCGGCCTATCGAAACATTCTGCTGGCCCTGGACCTCCGGCCTGTGAATCTGCCGGTCGGGCCGGAAACGCGGTTTCACCCCACGCCTGAATTGCTCGACGCGTTGGATGAGCCGGTCGAAGGCCTGATCGTCGCCAGCCCCGCCAATCCCACCGGCAGCATGTTGAGCCCGGCCGAGCTCGGGGGCCTTGTCGCCCATTGCCGGGATCGAGGCATCCGGCTGGTGTCCGACGAAATCTACCACGGCATCGTCTATGAGGGCGTAGCCGCGACTGCGGCCGCCTTCAGCGACAGCGGCATCGTGATTAACAGCTTTTCAAAATATTTCTCGATGACCGGCTGGCGTCTGGGCTGGATGGTTTTGCCGCCGGATCTGCTGCGTGCCGTGGAATGCCTGGCACAGAATCTGTTCATCTCGGCGCCCACATTGCCGCAATTGGCGGCGCTGGCCGTCTTCGATTGCAAGGCGGAATTGGACGCCAACGTCGCCCGCTATCGGCGCAATCGCGATCTGCTTCTGGCCGAATTGCCCAAAGCGGGGCTGCAGCGCTTCGCGCCGCCCGACGGGGCCTTCTATCTCTATGCCGATGTCGCGAATCTGACCAACGACAGCGAGGCGTTCTGCCGCCGCCTGCTGGCCGAGACGGGGGTGGCCCTCACGCCCGGAACCGATTTCGATTCCGGGCGCGGCCATTGCTCATTGCGTATTTCCTTCGCCGGGTCGACCGAGGACATGGCCGAAGCGGCAAGGCGATTGATCGGCTGGCTGGCCTAATCCTGGCAGCGCGTTAGCTTAAGACCCGCTTCCACCAGCCCCGCTTGCGCTCGCCCGAGGATTTGTCCTCGCTTTCCGTGTTCGGCTGAACTGCCGGCTGCGGTTCGGCGATCGTTTCCTGGGGCGGTTCGGGCTCGGCGCGGTTGTGCTCGACCGACCGTGGTGCCGGTTCGTCCATGAAGGGACGGTCAAAATCCGCCGGGGTCATCGGGCGCTGCTCCGGCCAATGCTGCTCGCCTTCTCCGGACGAGGTTGGGGCTTGCGCCTCAGCGAAGGCCGGGGCGCCCTGATTGCCGCTTATCTCGCGATCCCGCTCGCCATCAATTCCGCCATTCCCTTCGCCGCCGCGCCGCCGCCGCCGTCCGCCGCGCCGACCGCGCCGCCGGCGCCGACGATTCGGATCGCCGCCGTCGGGACCCGGCCGGCCTGGCTCATGGCGCGGGCCGGCAACCGTCTCGGCCTGCTCGTTCATGCCTGCGACAATCTCACCCGCCGGCTCGAGAGCGGTGGGCATCGCTGCGCTGGCGCGATGATCGTCGCGATTGGGAACGCGATGGGGTGGTTCGCGATTTCCCTCGCGAGATCCCTCCCGTGGCCCATCGCTGCCATGGCGGTCACGCCCACGCCGGCGTCGGCGCCGGCGGCGACCGCGTTCGCTATCGACGTGATCGCCACCGCTGCGAGGACTATGGTCATGATCGCCGGCCCGCGCTTCGACCGCGGCTTCGGGGGAGACTACATCCCGCGTTTCCTCTTCTTCCTCTTCCTCGATATCCGCCTCTTCGACGATGTCGGCTTCGCTCTCCACCGTCGGTGCTGTGACCTGCACCACCGGCGCCGGGGGTGCGTCGCCGGGCGCCAAAGCCTTCAGCCGCTCGATGCGGAAATCCGGCGGCACCAGGGAATCGTCGGCGGCCAGATAGATGCGGAAGCCCTGGCGAATTTCCAACTCGGCCAATGACTGGCGCTTCTGGTTCAAGATGAACAGCGCGACCGCGGCCGGAACCGAAACCGTGATCGCGGCACTCTTCTGGCGCGCGCCTTCTTCGTCGATGGAGCGCAGGACATGCAGCGCCGTCGATTCCGTCGAGCGCACATGGCCCGTGCCGCGGCAGAGGCGGCAGACCTCGGTGCTGGCTTCGAACAGGCTGGGACGCAGACGCTGGCGCGACAGTTCCAGCAGGCCGAAGGGACTGATGCGGCCCAGTTGGATGCGGGCGCGGTCATGGCGCATCGCATCCTTCAAGCGACGTTCGACCTGGGCATTGTGGCGCGATTCATCCATATCGATGAAATCAATGACCACCAGCCCCGCCAGATCGCGCAGGCGCAGTTGACGGGCGATTTCGTCGGCTGCTTCCAGATTGGTCTTGGCGGCGGTCTCTTCGATATTGCGCTCACGCGTGGCCCGGCCCGAATTGACGTCGATGGCGACGAGGGCCTCAGTCTGATTGATGACAATGTAGCCGCCCGATTTCAGCTGGACGATGGGATTGTGAATGGCGTCGAGCTGGCTTTCGATCTGATAGCGGGTGAACAGCGGCATCGTCGGGTCTTTGTACTGCTGCACGCGCTTGGCATGGCTCGGCGTCAGCATGCGCATGAAGGACTTCGCGGCTTTGTAAGCCTCGTCGCCTTCGACTTGGACGTCTTCGATGTCGCGGGTATAGAGATCGCGGATCGCCCGCTTGATCAGATTGGCTTCCTCATAGATCAGCGCCGGTGCGGTCGAGCGCAGCGTGAGTTCGCGGATTTCGTCCCACAGGCGGATCAGATACTCGAAATCGCGCTTGACTTCCGGCTTGCTGCGCTCGCTGCCGGCGGTGCGCACGATGACGGCCATGCCGGCGGGCAATTCGAGATCCTCGATGATCGTCTTCAGGCGCTTGCGGTCGCCGGCGTTGGTGATCTTGCGCGACACGCCGCCGCCCCGGTCGGTATTGGGCATCAGCACGCAATAGCGGCCGGCCAGCGACAGATAAGTCGTCAGCGCCGCACCCTTGTTGCCGCGCTCCTCCTTCGTCACCTGCACCAGCAGAATTTGGCGCCGTTTGATGACGTCTTGAATTTTGTAGCGCCGGCTGAGGGGGCGCGGACGCCGCGGCGATGATTCTTCCGCCTCGTCGCCGCCCACCGTTTCCAGGGCTTGCGGGACCGGCGGCGCTTCCTCGATCACGGCGCGATGTTCCGGCGCTTCGTCGGCGCCGGCGCCCGGCTGGCCCACATCGGCCATGGCGCTTTCGAAAGGCGGTTCGCTCGCAGAAGCCTGGTCGAGGGCAGGCGCCGCCTGCACCATGGCTTCCATTTCCCGATTGGCGTGAAGCGGGAGGGCGTCGTCGGGCGCGGCATGATCGGTCGGCGTCTGCGCCGACCATGCCTCACTCGGGTCCTCACTCGGGGCGCTGTCGCTCGATGGTGCGGGCTCGAACGGCTCGCTGCTTAGGCGCAACTCGGACTGGCCATCCACGCGAAGCGCCATGCTATCGCCGTCGGCACGGTCCGTGCCGAACGTCTCGTTCGCTGGCGGTTCCTCGCCCTCGATCTCGCCTTGTGGCTGTTCGCCACCCTGCGAATCGCTTCGCTGGGTCTCTTCGTGGTTGCCCCGATCGCGCGAGCGGCGCCGATCGCGGCGGTGCCAGCGATCCTCCCCTTCGGCTTCCTGCTCGTCCTGTTCGCGCGCCATCGCGGCCTGCTCGGCCAGCAAGGCTTCTCGATCCTCCAGCGGGATGCGGTAATAGTCGGGGTGAATTTCGCTGAAAGCGAGGAAGCCGTGCCGGTTCCCGCCGTACTCCACGAAGGCCGCCTGGAGCGATGGCTCCACCCGTGTTATTTTCGCCAGGTAGATATTGCCTTTTAGCTGTTTCCTGCTGGCGACCTCGACGTCAAATTCTTCAAGTCGTCGGCCATCCACCACGGCCACACGGGTTTCTTCCGGGTGGGTGGCATCGATCAACATTCTTTTTGCCATGATTCATTTTCTCCGTGCGGCGGCCGGCGCGGTTCCACAATCCGGGAACCGGCGGCGCGACATGGTTAGGGGTTGAACTAAATCTATTCATTGCGACCCTTCGCAGGGGCGGCCTCGGCATTGGCCGAGGCGTCCAAACCGCCATCCGGCGATGTCCGTCGAGATAGGGGGCGACGGCAACCGCGCGAGACAGCGAATTCCTCTGTCCGCGCACGATCGGCATACCGGCTCCTGAGGCTCTCGTGCGCAACCGCCCGGGTCTCAATGACCTGGCTTGGCGCCGCTCGATGGCCGAGGCACCGCGACGACAGTCAACGACCGTGCGCCTGTGCACCGCAGCGAGATGCGGACAGACCGAACTTAACCATCGTGGAGCCAATCCACAACCTCGAATTCGGTGGGCGCTGAGGGTCAGTCGATTCATTGATTGATTCCAATGACTTTCGCGTGGATATTTGGTAAAGAAGTGAACGGTGGACCACAAGATGTACGGTTTGCGCCGTTGGGCGATCCTATTGCTGGCACCCTTGCTGCTTTGCCAGGCGGCTTGGGCGAAACCGGCCATATTGGACGTTCGCCTGGGTATTCATCCAGGGTCGACGCGGATCGTGGTCGAATTGTCGGAACCGGCCGCCTATCGCGTCGGGCTTCTGGCGGGCCCACCCAGGCTGTATATCGAATTGCCGGAGTCCGATTGGCAGCGGGCGAGGATGCCCCCCGTACTGGGCCAGATCGCCAGCTTGGCCATGACCACCCGGGAAGGGATCACCAAGCTGGCCGCCGGGCTGCGCGGCAGTGCGAAGATCGGCGCAGTCGCGCTTATTGCGGGCACTGGGGGAAGCCAATCCCGGCGTTTGGTGGTCGACCTTTTCCCGGCAGCGGCCAGCGATTTCAGCGCCGCCGTCATAGCTGGGCCGGTTGATTCCGATCCGCCGCTGGTGGTTGCCGGCCTGGCCTCCAACTTTCTGCTGTCGCCAAGCAATCCCATGCCCACGCCCGCGACACCCAATGCCGCCGCCTGGCCGGACAAGGTGCCCCTGCTGAAGCCGGCTTCCGACATTGCGGTGACGCCTTTAGCGCCCGTCACGTCCAGCCTATCCCCAACACTGGCGGTTGCCACATCGTCCAGGGCTCCGGCGGCGGGTTTCGTCCTGGCCTCGGCGACATCGGGTGGGCCCTCATCGGCCGACATTTTGCGCGGCGGCAGCACCACCGCCGGGATCATTGCCTCGCCGCCGGGCATACCCGTTTTGCGGCCGACCCTGGGCGCGCTTCCGCTGGTCTATATCGACCCAGGACATGGCGGACCCGATCCTGGCACGATCGGCCGAAACGGCACCTACGAGAAGAACGTCACCCTGGCCGTGGCGGAGGAACTGCTGCGCCAGCTTCTTGCCAGCGGCCGCTATCGCGTGAAGCTGACGCGCAGCAGCGATCAGTTCGTCGCCTTGCGCGCACGCTTCGAAATGGCCCGGATCGACCATGCCGATATCTTCATCTCGCTCCACGCCGATTCCAGTTTCGTGGGCGATGCCCGCGGCGCCTCCATCTACACCTTGTCCGAAACATCCTCGGATGCCGAGGCGGCCGCCCTGGCCGCCAAGGAAAACAAGGCCGATCTGATCGCCGGCGTCGACCTCTCCAAGCAGAATGTCGTGGTCACCTCGATCCTGATCGATCTCGCCCAGCGGGAAACCAAGAACCTTTCGGCCCGTTTCGCCGAGCTTCTGGTGGAGAAGTTGGGCCGCGTCACGCTTCTCCTACGCAATACCCACCGCTATGCCGGCTTCGCGGTGCTGAAGGCCCCGGACATCCCCTCGGTGCTTATCGAACTGGGATATTTGTCGGATTCCCAGGATGAGGCCCTGTTGCTTTCGGCCGCCCATCGCGCCAAGTTAGCAGGTGCCATGCTGGGTGCCATAGACGGCTACTTCACCGTGACGGTCGCCAGCGGCAAACCCTGAAACCCGGCTCAGCCGGTGAGGCCGAAGGCAGCTAACTAGATGCGTTTCCTGCGCTTTTTGGGATTTATCTTCGCAACCTTCACCGTGCTGGGCGTGGCCGGCGTGGTGGCGGGATATTTCCTCGTCCAGCATTACAGTGCCGACCTGCCCGATATTTCACAGTTGGAAAAATATGATCCGCCTGTGGTGACCCGCGTGCTGGCCGGGGACGGGCGCCTGCTCGCCGAATACGCCATCGAGAAGCGCATCTTCGTCCCCATCGGGGCCATACCCAAGCGGGTGATCAATTCCTTCCTGGCCGCCGAAGACAAGACGTTCTACACGAACCCCGGAATAGACATCCGCGGCATCGTCTCGGCGACGCTGACCAATTTGATGCATCTGGGCAGCGACCGGCGGCCTGTCGGCGCTTCGACCATCACCCAGCAGGTCGCCAAGAACTTCCTGCTGGGCAACGAGGTTTCCGTGAAGCGCAAGGTGCGGGAGATCATCCTGGCGCTCCGCCTGGAAAAGGCGTTCAGCAAGGACCGAATCCTCGAGCTTTACCTCAACCAGATCTACCTCGGTTCCGGCAATTACGGCGTCACCGCCGCGGCGCTCAATTATTTCAACAAATCGCTGGACGACCTTACCGCCGGTGAATCCGCCTACCTCGCCTCGCTGCCCAAGGCGCCCAACAATTACAACCTGGAAAAACATCCCGAGGCGGCGCTCGCCCGGCGCAATTGGGTCATCGGCCGCATGCAGGAGGATGGATTCATCACTGCGCTCGATGCCGAGGCGGCGGTGGCCGAGCCGCTGACCTTGAAGCCGCGCGATGCGACCGAGGTGGTGAGCGCCGATTATTTCGCCGAGAAAGTGCGCCGCGAACTCGTCGGCCGCTTCGGGGAGGATGCCCTCTACAAGGGCGGGCTCACGGTGCGCACCTCCCTCGACCCCCGTTTCCAGTCCATTGCCGACAAGGTGCTGCGCAATGGTCTGATGAACTTCGATCGCCAGCATGGCTATCGCGGCCCGGTTACCCATATCGATGTCTCAGGCAATTGGCCCGAAGCCCTGGCCGCGGTCAACGATCCCCCCGGGCTCTACACTTGGCAGGTTGGCGTGGTGCTGTCCGGCGATGCCAAGTCCCTCAAGATCGGATTGCGCGACGGTTCGGACGGCGAGATTCCCCTGAGCGAACTCACCTGGGCGCGCCATGTCAATGCGAAATTCGCCCTTGGGCCCGCCATCAAAAAGCCCACGGACGCGCTCGACGTCGGCGATGTGGTGATGGTCGAAGCGATCACCAAGGATCAGCAGGGTCGCGATTTGCCGCCCAACACATATGGCTTGCGTCAGATTCCGGAGATCAGCGGTGCCATGGTGGCCATGGACCCACATACGGGCCGCGTGCTGGCCATGACCGGCGGCTGGAGCTTCAAGATCAGTGAATTCGATCGTGTCACCCAGGCGTTGCGCCAGCCCGGCTCCTCCTTCAAGCCGATCGTCTATTTGACCGCGCTGGAAAACGGCATGACGCCGTCCACCGTGATCATGGATGCGCCCATCGTCATCGACCAGGGCGTGGGCCTGCCCCTGTGGAAGCCAGCGAACTTCGACCTGGATTTCCTGGGACCGACGACGTTGCGCGTCGGGCTGGAGAAATCCCGCAACCTGATGACCGTGCGGGTCGCCCAGGCGATCGGTATGACCAAGGTGGCCGAGATGGCCAAGCGCCTGGGGGTCGTCGACGATCTTCAGGCGGTATTGGCCATGGCGCTGGGCGCCGGCGAAACGACAGTGCTGCGTCTGACCAACGCCTATGCCCAGATCGACAACGGCGGCAAGAAGGTGACGCCGACGCTGATCGATCGCGTGCAGGACAAGCTGGGCCATACCATTTTCCGCCACGACGATCGGCCTTGCGAGGGCTGCGGGGACGTCGCCTGGAACAGCCAGCCGCCGCCGACGATTCCCGATACGCGCCAGCAGGTGCTCGATCCCGCGACCGCCTATCAGATGGTCTCGATGCTGCAGGGTGTCGTTCAGCGTGGGACGGGCGCCATCGTCGGCACGCTCGGCAGACCGCTCGCCGGCAAGACCGGCACGACCAACGATTCGAACGACGTGTGGTTCATCGGCTTTTCGCCCGATCTCGCCGTCGGCTGCTACATGGGCTATGACCAGCCGCGCTCGCTGGGCTCGCAGGCGACCGGCGGCGCCATCATCGCGCCGCTTTTCCGCGACTTCATGGCGGAGGCGCTGAAGGACCAGCCGAATGTTCCGTTCCGCGTGCCGCCCGGCATCCGCATGGTCCGCGTCAATCTCAAGACCGGCCAGCGCGCCCAGCCCGGCGACGACAAGGTTATCCTGGAGGCCTTCAAGCCCGGCACCGAGCCCAATGGCCAGAGCCAGGTCATCATGGGTGTCGGGGTGGCAGGCTCGGGCTCGGGCGACACGCCAACACCGGCGTCGGATTCGAGCGGCGGCCTGTACTGACCCGCGGAGCCGATCCGGCGCCGACTATTGACCATTCTCGACGTCGCTCTCTATAACCCCCCGCCGATCAGTCGAAGGAGTTGGGCAATGCGCACAGAAGCCGAAGCGATGGTGGTGGGGATTCGTTCCACGCTGACCTTGCTGAGGAGGCATCTTTGACTGGGACATCGCGCTGAAGAAACTCGCCGAATTCAACGCCCGCGCCGAAGACCCCTCCTTATGGAACAATTCAGCCGCCGCGCAGCGGATCATGCGCGAGCGCAATCGCCTGGCCGCCCAGATCGAGGGCGTGCGAACTTTGGAACGCGAGCTGGATGATGCGCTGACCCTCATCGAATTGGGAGAAGCTGAAGGCGATCAAGCAACCGTGACCGAGGGCGAGGCGGCCTTGCGTCGCCTCGCGGAGAAGGCCGAAAAGCGCCAGCTGGAAACCCTGCTCTCCGGCGAAGCCGATGCCAATGACTGCTATCTCGAAGTTCATGCCGGGGCCGGTGGCACCGAAGCCCAGGATTGGGCGGAGATTTTGCTGCGCATGTATGTGCGCTGGGCCGAACAGCACGGCTACAAGGTCGAGTGGCTGGAAGAAAGTCCGGGCGAAGAAGCCGGCCTGAAATCGGCGACGGTTCGCGTCTCGGGCGAGAATGCCTATGGCTGGCTGAAGACCGAAAGCGGCGTGCACCGGCTGGTGCGCATCTCGCCCTATGATAGCCAGGCGCGGCGCCACACCAGCTTTGCCTCGGTCTGGGTCTATCCGGTGATCGACGACACCATCACCGTGGAGGTTCTCGACAAGGACCTGCGCGTCGATACATTCCGCTCCTCGGGTGCCGGCGGCCAGCATGTCAACAAGACCGACAGCGCCGTGCGCCTGACCCATATCCCCTCGGGCATCGTCGTCAGTTGCCAGGCCGACCGTTCCCAACATCGCAACCGCGCCATGGCCATGGAAATGCTGAAAGCCCGCCTCTACGAGGCCGAGCTGCAGCGCCGTGAGGCCGAGGCCGCCAAGACCGAGGCGACCAAGACCGACATTGGCTGGGGCCACCAGATCCGCTCCTATGTGCTGCAGCCCTATCAGATGGTGAAGGATCTGCGCACCGGCGTGGAAACCAGCGACACCGGCGGCGTGCTCAACGGCGATCTCGACAAGTTCATGGCCGCGGCATTGGCGCTACGCCTTGGCGATCCGCTGGCTGTCAAGGCGTAAGGCTTCACGGCGCAGATCCGCTGGTTTTGTCGCGGCGATTGCGTTTATCCAGTCGAGGGCTTGCAAATGAGCGAACATTATCGTCGCGTTGCGCCCGTGGCCGAGATTCTAGCGCGCGTCGAGGATGTTTCGGCGGAAGGGTTGGGGCAGCTCGACCAGTTGCACACGGGCGGGTTGGCCGCGAGCCGGATGCTCGCCAAGCTGGCCAGGATCAGCCGCGGAGAAGTCGTGCTGGACGCGGGATGTGGCGTCGGTGGTTCGGCCCGGCTGCTGGCGGGCGAGTTCGGCGCCCAGGTGACCGCGGTCGATCTTTCGCCGGAATATGTCGAGATCGGCCGCGCGCTGTCGCAGAAAAGCGGCATTCCCGTCACCTTCGAATGCGCCAACGCACTTGACCTGCCCTTCGCCTCAGGAACATTCGACGTGGTTTGGACCCAGCACGCGGCCACCAATATCGCGGACAAGCCCCAACTCTATCGCGAATTGCAGCGTGTATTGCGTGCCGGCGGCCGGCTTGCCTTCCATGATCTGCTCGCGGGCCAAACGCCGGGGCCCTTGCATATGCCACTTCCCTTCGCCGACAGCCCCGGGGAGTCCTTTCTCAGCGAGGCTGCCGAGCTGCGCGAACTCCTGCAAAAACTGGGGTTCCAGGAGCTCACCTGGCGCGACCGTACCGCCGCCACGATCGTCTTCTTCAAGAACCTGCCTCTGCCGGATCCCCAATCCTCATCGCTCGGACTTCACCTTCTGCTTGGCCCCGAGTTTGCAACGATGGCGGCCAATATCCGACGCAACATGTTCGAAGGCCGGCTCAATGCAGCGATGGGCGTTTATGCTGCTGGATCGTGTCCTTCGGCATAGGGCCGTATGTTGCCGCTGCCTGGCGATCGGAACCGACTCGGTCTCTGGTTTGACCAAACCGCCCGCGAAATTCAATCGGCGGAAAGCAGGGCCTCCAGCGCCCCGCGGTCGACTTTGCCCGTCGAAAGCAGAGGAAAGTCCGGCAGGGCCGCGATTCGGGTGGGCCGCGCGAAATTCGGCAACCGCTCGCGACAGAGGCGGCGCAGTTCGCCGGCCAGTTTGTTGGTGGCGAGCGAGGACGCATCGACATGCACGGCCGCCCGGACCTCTTTTTCGCCCAGCGCGCCGGCAACATGAATTGCGAAGGCAGCTGCTTCACGTACGGCGGTATGGGCTCTCAACGCCGCTTCGATCTCGCTGAGATCGAAGCGATGGCCGTGCAATTTGACGACGTGGTCCTTGCGTCCAACCAGATGAAGAAGGCCATCGCTGCCAAAATAGGCAAAGTCGCCAGTGCGGTAGGAATCGGCTCGCCCCTCGAAACGCTTCCTCGCGGTTTGCACCGGATCGGACCAATACCCCATCATGACCTGCGACCCGACGACGCAAATTTCACCCAGCGTACCTGACGGAACTTCCGCACCCGTCTCGTCGCGCAGGCTGAAGACATAGTTGCCCAGCGGGCGCCCCAGCGGCACCGCCGACAGGTTTTCGGGCAGCGGATAGGAAACCTGGTAGTGGACAATGTCGTAGGCTTCAGTCGCGCCGTAGTTGTTCACGAAGCGTGCCCCCGGCAATGCGGCCATCAGGCGACGCAGGGCCGGGATTGCCAGCGGCTCACCCATAAACTCGACGTAGCGCAAGTTGCCGAGCCGCCGGCGCTCAAGATCACCGTTCTCGACCAGCAGGCGAAGCAACGTCGCGGACGAGATCCACATGGTGGTCTCTTCGCGCTCGACGACGTTGACGACTTGCTCGGCGATCATAGTTTCTCGCTCCGCGAGCAGGAATGCCGTACATCCGCAGAGCAAGGGGAAAAATATGTCGATGGATGGCGAGTAATGCAGCCCCGCATGGCTGATGAGCCGATCGTTCTCTTTCACCCGATGGTATAGCCGTGCTCGTTCTATCGTCGTCGACATGGCCCGACGCGACCACATCACGCCCTTCGGATCGCCTGTCGAACCCGACGTGAAGAAGATGGCCGAAAGGTCGTCGATGCCGACCTCGGTGGCCGCCAGCAGGCTGGGTAGCCCCCTCGACAAGCGATCGATCTCGTCAGTCGCGAGGTTCAGTTCGATCATGCGAACCGGCTGCCGGACCTGGGTTCCCAGTTCGTCGGCAAGGCGGCCCGCCATCTCCGGTGTCGTCAGCAGCAGGCGGGGCGCCACGGAAGCCAGGATCGCGTTGAGTCGGCTTGTCGGTCCATGAAACTGCAATGGTACGTAGGCCGCGCCGGAGGCGAAGATGCCGTAGATCATCTGGGCGGTGACCAGGCTCTTCGGCAGGCAGACTGCCACGCGATCGCCGCTTTGCACGCCCATCGCGCCCGTCAACCAGCCGGCGAACCGCAGCATGCCGTGGCGCATATCGGCAAAGCTCAGCCGGCCTTCAGTGGAAGACAGGATCGTGCGGTCATGCCATTCGGCCGGCATTTCCATGAGGCGCTGGACAATCGAAAATTGTGTCACGAGGGCGATGTGCTTTTGATTCCGGTTCGATTGTTTTCTACGGCGCAGCGGGCGCAGCGGGCAATGGTAACTCAACAAGGGATCCGAAACATGTCGCCCCGCGATAGGCAGGCACCGCCGCCGACCTCGGCCTTTGCTCCAGTTCGACCGGGCGTTGCGGCTTTGCTCTCTGCCTCAATGTTGCCGTCCGACAAAAAGGCTGACGCCACCAAGAGTCCACGTTACCATTCTGTAATGTAACAATTCTGGCGGCTGGCGGGGTAAAAATGGGGGCAGCATTGGACCGCGCGGTGGAACTGCCGAACGCGATGGACCAGGACCGGGCGCATTTTGCTCTCGCCTACCCTTTTGTTGCGCCGGCGAACGAAACCGAGCAACGCCTGGTCGGTATTTGGGAAGACGTCCTCGCCATCGGCGGGTTGGGCATCAACGACGATTTCTTCGAGCTTGGCGGCGATTCTCTGGCCGCCATCACCTTGTTCACTGAGATCGAGCGGGCCTTCGGCACGAAGCCGCCTCTTTCGAGCCTGCTGGAACGTCCGACGGTGCGCCAACTGGCCGGCCTGCTTGATCCATCCCACCGCCGACCCAACGAAAGCCCGTCGGGCGCCGTCCCTTCGCCTCTCGTAGCCATACGATCCGCGGGCAGTCGGCCGCCTCTGTTCCTGGTGCATGGCGGCGGGGGCGATGTGCTGTTCGCACGCGGGCTGTTGCCGTTCCTTGACCTTGAACAACCGTTGTATGGCATCGCGGCGCGTGGCCTGGTTGATGGAGAGATAGCCCACCGCAACTTCGGTGCGATGACGGCCGATTATCTTGCCGGCGTTCGCCGTGTTCAGCCCAAGGGGCCATACTACCTGAGCGGATTTTGCGTCGGCGCTATCGTCGCGTTCGAAATGGCACAGCGATTGCGAGAGGCCGGCGAGGAGGTGGCCGTTGTCATCAAGCTTGATCCCGATTTCAACCGGGTGCTCACCCCCTGGCTCTATTGGCGCGATCCCGATGCGTTGCGGGTCCGCCTGCTTCGCGTCTTTGTCGGCTTGGCTTGGCAGGCTTGGCTGCTGAAACAAAGGCTCCTGGGTCGTGGCCCCACCGCGGAGATGGCGCTGAAGCCTGCCGACGATCAGCGTCGATATCGCGCAATCGACGCGGGTCTCCGGGCGGCATTCAAGGAGTACCGCCCGGGCGCATATGACGGCAAGGTAGCGATCTTCTGCTCAAGTGAACGCAGGAAGCGGTTGAGCAATCCGAT
>WNFS01001489.1_pt1 | contig 17536 bp, 15 predicted proteins | sample 5400141 | NCBI WGS metagenome assembly WNFS01 (sample SAMN13153358, study PRJNA577476) | soil metagenome | isolation source: 60 cm saprolite under Madrone tree | place: USA:California | collected 2016-06-14
CCAGTCAAAGAAGTCCTTAATCGGAAAAAAGGGAATTCACCAGTCTGACCCCGATTTTCCTCACAGGCGCGGATGGCGTTCGTACCAGCTATTCGCCTGCTCATAGGCATAAGCGAGCCGAAGAAGGCCCGCTTCATCGAACGCGGAGCCAACGAACTGAAGACCTAATGGCAGGTTATCGGTCGTGAATCCGCAGGGAACCGAAATAGCAGGTAAACCGGAAATATTGCTGAACGCGCTGCTGCCACCTTTGCTGCTTATTGTAGCTCCGCTGGTGAGGGCATTCATAAGAGGCGGATCCGCGGGACCTGCCGCAGTGTTCTGGCTCGGTGCGACAAGCGCGGCGTAGCGCCCGAGCAAATTCCTGGCGTATTCGCAGATCTCGACGCGGATACGTTGCATCTTCAAATAGTCCATCGCCGGCAGCAAGCGTGCTACGGTAAAGTCCGTGGCGCGCTGTTTGTTGATCAACATCTCGATCCTGCCGGACTTCCAGAGCGGCTCGAAAACACAGGCTGCTTCCACATTCATCGTAAAGCGAGCAATATCCTGGTACGGATATTCCTCGAGATCGATTTCCTCCAGAATTGCGCCCTGCGATTCGAGCACCCGCAGCGCGTTTCTGAAGATCATCGACACTTCGGGATCGTTCACCGAATTGAATTCTTCACGAAGGATGCCGATCTTCTTGCCCTTGACCGGGGATTGAGCGGCAAACCTGAAGGGTGCATCGACGCTCGTCGGATCCAGTGGATCGGTGCCCATGATTTGCTCGAAAACCATGGCGCAGTCTTCGACAGTGCGGCACATGGGACCCACTTTGTCCATGGTCCAGCTCAAGGCCATTACGCCGTATCGGCTGACTCGTCCATAGGTCGGACGCAGCCCAACGACGCCGTTGGTCGAGGACGGAGAAATGATGGAACCGAGTGTTTCGGTTCCAATGGAGAAACCCACCATACCCGCCGCCGTCGCCGAGCCGGGACCGGCCGAAGAACCGCTGCTCGACTTGGTGGAGTCCCAGGCACACCGCGTTGTGCCGCCAAACCAGCGGGCGCCGCTCGCAAGTTCGCCCACAGCCAGTTTCGCCATCAATACGCTGCCGGCGTCCTGAAGTTTTCGAACAACAGTCGCATCGTACCCGAAGACCTGGCCCTCATACGCCGGGCAACCCCACTGGGTCGGAATACCCTTCGTCGCGAACAGATCCTTCGCTCCCCACGGGATGCCATGAAGCGGGCTTCGAAACTTGCCCTTCATCATTTCCGCTTCCGCCGCACGTGCCTGCGACATCGCGAGCTCTTCCGTGAGGGTCACAACGGCGAATAGTGTGGGGTTGAGTTTTTGAGCTCTGGTGATATATTCCCGCGTAAGCTCAACAGGTGAGATCTGCTTCGCTCTGAGCATCCGGCCCAGTTCTGCGACCGATCTATATGCAGTTCCCTCGTTCATGCGCGGGAAAAGTTAACCTAAGCCAAATAAAAGGTAAAGTTATGAAATAATTTTATGGTAGAAATACTGCTTCATCCGGACAGAGAGGTATGCATGATAAATCCGCAGGTCGACGAATCTCCGGTAAATGAAGTCTCGGGAAAAATCAAGAACAAGGGACTAGCGCAGTGGGTTGAAGAAGTTACAGCCACTTGCCGGCCGGACCGGGTCCACTTGTGCGATGGCTCCGAGGAGGAATATCAGGAGATGCAGCGGCTCATGCTGCATGCCGGGACGGCCATTGCTCTCAACCCCGAGAAGCGGCCCAACAGCATCCTGGTTCGCTCGACCACTCTGGACGTCGCTCGCGTCGAAGATCAGACCTACATATGTTCCGCTACAAAGGAAGAAGCCGGCCCCAATAACAATTGGGAGGAGCCTGCAAAGATGAGGGAGAAGCTCACGAAGCTTTTTACCGGATCAATGCAGGGCCGGACGATGTACGTCATTCCATACTGCATGGGGCCCCTGGGTTCACCGATCTCAAAGATTGGCGTGGAGATCAGCGATTCGCCCTATGTCGTCGCCAACATGCATATCATGGCTCGGGTCGGCGCGAAAGTGCTCGAAGCGCTCGGCACCGATGGAGAGTTTGTCAGAGGGCTGCACTCCGTAGGGGCGCCGCTGGAACCCAATGAGCAGGATGCGGCCTGGCCCTGCAACTCCAAGTACAAGTACATTTGCCATTTTCCGGAGACGCGCGAGATTTCCTCGTTCGGTTCCGGCTACGGCGGAAACGCGCTCCTTGGAAAGAAGTGCCATGCGTTGCGCATCGCGTCCGTTCAGGCTCGCGACGAAGGCTGGCTCGCCGAGCACATGCTCATCCTGAAATTGACGAGCCCCGAAGGCCAGGCCAAATACATCACCGGCGCGTTCCCTTCGGCGTGCGGCAAAACGAACCTGGCGATGCTGATTTCCACAGTGCCGGGATGGAAGGTGGAAACGATTGGTGACGACATCGCCTGGATGAAATTCGGGCCTGACGGCAGGCTCTATGCCATCAATCCCGAAGCCGGTTTCTTCGGTGTGGCACCGGGCACGGGCATGAAATCCAATCCGAATGCCATGCTCACCGTCACGAAGAATTCCATTTTCACCAATTGCGCCATGACACCCGACGGCGACGTGTGGTGGGAAGGAATGACGGACGAAAAGCCGGAAGAGCTGACCGATTGGCTCCGGCGGCCATGGACACCGGCATCGCCCCGCGTGGCCGCGCATCCCAACGCCCGCTTCACAACACCGGCCAGCCAGTGCCCGGTCATTGCCAAAGAATGGGAAGATCCCAAGGGTGTGCCGATCGACGCGATCCTCTTTGGCGGACGCCGCGCCAGCGTCGTGCCACTCGTTACCGAGTCCTTCGACTGGCAACATGGAACCTTCCTCGCGGCAACAACCAGCAGTGAAACAACGGCCGCCGCCACGGCCAAAGTCGGCCAGCTCCGGCGCGACCCCATGGCCATGCTTCCCTTCTGCGGTTACAACATGGGCGACTATTTCGCTCACTGGCTCAAGATCGGTGCCACGAGAGGAGCGAACCTGCCCAGGATCTACTACGTCAACTGGTTCAGGCGCGACGATAAAGGCAAGTTCCTCTGGCCGGGCTACGGCGAAAACAGCCGCGTGCTGAAGTGGGTCTTTGAACGGTGCAATGGCTCCGCACAGGCCGTCGAGACGCCGATCGGCCGTCTGCCTGCGCCGGGCGCACTGGATACGAAGGGCCTCGATATTTCCGGGGAAAGCCTCGCTAAGCTATTTGAAATAGACGTAAAGGGATGGCTCGCCGAGGTGCCCAAGATCAAGGACTTCTTCGCAGGGTTCGGGAGCCGCATGCCGAAAGAACTCGAGCAAGAAGTCGACAAGCTCGAGCAACGGCTGAAGAACTAAGGAAGCCAGAAGCCAGAAGCCAGAATAAGACAATCCAATCCTATTCTGGCTTCTGGCTTCCTTGGCTTCTGGCTTCTTTTAAAACAGGTCGTTCTTGTCAGGCGGCTTTGCCGGCTCGTTCGTTCTCGCCGTGATGTACGGGCCCGTAACGATGTCTTTATAACCCAATCCCGGGCCGATCATCGGGAAGACGCACGCATCCGGATCGATCATCACTTCCAGGAATGCCGGCCCGTCAAAGTGCACGAATTCCTGTAAGACGCTTTCGATCCGATTCTTCTCGCTCAGGCGTTGAGCGAATTCAAAGCCATCCGCCTTCGCGGCATTGACGAAATCCTTCCGGTGCAGGAATTTCTCGGTTCCGCAGAACCGTTCGGAGAAGTACATCTTCTGCCACTGCCGCACCATGCCATCACCCTGATTGTTGAAGAGAAGAGTCTTCACTTTCAGGTTGTAATTCGTAACGGTCTCCAGCTCTCCGATGTTCATCCGCAGGCTTCCGTCACCATCGACATTGATGACAAGCTTTTCCGGACACGCAAACTGCGCGCCGATGGATGCAGGCAAACCAAAGCCCATGGTGCCCATCGAGCCCGACGTCAGGAAGGATCGCGGGTTTTTATAATCGAGGTACTGTGCAGCCCACATCTGGTGCTGGCCGACACCGGTACAGATAATCGCTTCGCCCCGCGTGATCCTGTTCAGGCATTCCAGGACGTAGTAAGGCTGGATGAAATCGCATTCGCGGTCGTAGTTGAGGGGATGATTCTTCCTGAGCTCCGCAACATGGCTCAACCACGGTGAAAAATCCTTTTTGAAACCGCTGCCGGCGGCAATGAGGTCTTGGAGGCCGCTGCGCGAATCGGCGACGTGCGACCATGTGACCTGTTTCACTTTTCCGATTTCCGCCGCGTCGATGTCGATGTGGGCAATGTTCGTTGCATTGGGCGCGAACTGCTTCACGTTGCCGGCAACGCGGTCATCGAACCGTGCGCCGACAGCGATCAGGAAATCACAATCTTCAACGGCGTAGTTGGCAAACGCCGTTCCATGCATGCCCAGCATATGAAGCGACAGGGGGTGAGTTGTATCGAAGGATCCGATTCCCTGGAGCGTGGTAACAACGGGAATCTGGAAGGTCGTCGCAAACCGTTTGAGATCGCGCGCCGCATCACTCTTGATCACGCCGCCGCCGGCATAAATCAGCGGCCTCTGGCTCTTTCGCAGAATATCGAAGAATGCCGCGCTCTTGGCCTCGGGCATCTGCGAGCCGTAGAGCGCCTGCATCCGCTCGCGGTAGCCTCGCAATTCCAGCAGACCTTCACCGCGGAAGGTTCCTTTCCAGTTCTGCACGTCTTTCGGTATGTCGAGGACAACCGGCCCCGGCCGATCGCTGCGGGCGATTTCAAACGCGGTTCGAACGGTCGCTTCGAGTTCTTCTGGATCCAGAACGAGGAACGTCCGCTTGGCACAGGCGCTCATGATGTTGAAAACCGGAGCTTCCTGGAATGCATCGGTGCCGATCGCGTGGCGCGGAACCTGGCCGCAAATCAGGACAATGGGAACCGAGTCGGCCATGCAGTCGCGGATAGGTGTGACGCTATTGGTCGCGCCGGGCCCGGACGTCACCATGGAGACACCGACCCTGCCGCTGGCCCGCGCATATCCCGCAGCCATGAAGCCTGCGCCTTGCTCGTTGGCGGGTACCACCAGCTCGATCGGCTTCCGGCGCTTGGATTCCTGGTCGATGTTGAAGCGTGCAAGCGCATCCCATGTGGGGAGAATCGCGCCTCCGCTGTAACCGAACATCACCTCCACGCCCTGTTCCGCAAGCACCTGAATGATCATATCCGCGCCGGTCATGGTCTGGCCGGCGAGCGGGTGCCTGGAGGGTGATGTCAGTTCCGTTTGCAAACTCATCGATCCTCCCGAGCTCCAACCGTCGCCGGTGCAGGAGTCTGCTTCTGCTTCGGCTTTTGCAGGAAGGTCATCATGTCGCGCAGCTGTTTGCCAACCGCCTCGATCGGGTGATTCGCTTCCTCTTCACGCATACGCTTGAAGTTTGGACGCCCGGCTTCGTTTTCGGCAATCCACTGTTTGGCGAATGTTCCGTTTTGAACCTCGGCCAGGATCTTCTGCATCGTCTCCCGGACGTGCGCGTCGATGACTCTCGGCCCGCGGGTGTAGTCCCCGTATTCGGCGGTGTCGCTCACGGAGTAACGCATGTAGCCGAGGCCGCCCTGATAGAAGAGATCCACGATGAGCTTCAGCTCGTGCAGACATTCGAAGTATGCGATTTCCGGCTGATATCCGGCGTTGACGAGCGTTTCAAACGCCATCTTCACCAGCGCGCTGACGCCGCCGCACAATACGGACTGCTCGCCGAACAGGTCGCTCTCCGTTTCTTCTTTGAATGTGGTTTCGATCACGCCCGCCTTGAGGTTGCCCGTGGCCCATGAATAAGAGAGGGCATTCTCTTTCGCGTTGCCGCTCGCGTCCTGATGAATGGCAAGAAGCGCGGGAACGCCGACACCTTCGACAAACAGTTCGCGCATGCGATGACCCGGGCTCTTCGGCGCAATCATCGACACGTCGACGAACGGGGGCGGCACGACCTGGCCGAAATGAATGTTGAACCCATGAGCGAACATCAGTGTCTGACCGGGGCGAAGGTTCGGCTCAATGGACGCCTTGTAGACCTTCTTCTGAGTCTCATCCGGAATCAGAATCATGACGACGTCTGAATTCTGCGTGGCCTGTTCCACAGTGCTGACGGGAAGCCCTTCCTGTTTGGCCCGGTCGGCGGACGGGCTGCCGGCATAGGTCGCAACCGTGACGTTGACGCCGCTGTCCCTCATGTTCAGGGAATGGGCGTGTCCCTGGCTTCCGTAGCCGATGACCGCAACGCGCTTGGATTTGATCAGGCTTGGATTTCCGTGTTTTTCGTAATAGACGTTGGCCATGGTTTCTCCTTATCCGTCACCTCCACCGAGATGACATCCACTTGCTTGTTGAGCTGTTTGACCATTTGATCGGCTAGCGCCGGTCCGCAGCGAGCGACCATTGTAATGCGCGACAATCCGGGCTCAGCGTCCGGAACGACCATCAACCGCTCGATGTTAAAGCCGCGGGCACTGAACAGCGCCGTTATGTTGAATAATACGCCGAAGCGGTTCTCCACCAGGATCGAGAACGTAAATGTAGGAAGCTCTTCCATCCCTGCTATCTCTAATAAAAGGTACGGTTTAAGGCAAAAACGAATGACCTACCGACCGATCGGTAGGTCATTGTAGCATGGGATGCGCAAAAGTGGAAAGAGAGTCCGCCTGTAGCGGCGGTCTATGACCGCCGGCAGCCTTCAGGCCTACGGATTGCCGGCGGTCACAGACCGCCGCTACAGTAGCAAAGCTATGATAATGTAACCCACCTATGTCACAGCTTCTCGAAGGAAAAACCGGACTTATCATGGGCGTCGCCAACAGGCGCAGCATTGCCTGGGGCATCGCCACGGCAGCAAATAATGCGGGTGCGCGGCTGATCCTGACATACCAGAGCGAACGGCTTGGCGAAAATGTGCGAGAGCTGGCGCCTCAGCTGAACAATCCGATCCTGCTGCCTTGCGATGTTACCAGCGATGAGCAGATTCAGTCGCTTATGAGCCGAATCAGCGAGGAAGTGGGCCATCTCGACTTCCTGGTCCATGTGCTGGCTTACGCTCCCGGCCAGGCGCTCGAGGGCATGTACGTGAACACCGCACGCGATGACTTCAGGGTCGCGCTGGACATCAGCGCCTATTCGCTCGTCGCCGTTTCGCGCGCGGCATTGCCACTGATGAAGGACCGCAACGCGGGCATCGTGACCCTTACTTACCTGGGCAGCGAGCGCGTCATCCAGAATTACAACGTCATGGGTGTTGCCAAAGCGGCTTTGGAAGCTTCAGTCCGCTATCTTGCAAATGACCTCGGTCCGCAGGGAATTCGCGTGAATGCGATTTCCGCCGGTCCTATCAAAACGCTGGCTTCTTCGGCCGTCGGTGGAATTTCCAACATGATCAAGCTCCACACCGAACGCGCGCCTCTCCGCAAAAAGGTCGAGACGGACGAGGTCGGCGATGCCGCAGTCTTCCTTCTCAGTCCACTGTCCCGCGCAATTACCGGCGAAATCATTTACGTTGATGGGGGTTACAACATCCTCGGCGTGTGACATTTGCAATACACCAGGGCGGGGTGGCACACGAATACCATTATCGTCTTTATCCGGGAAAAACGGTGCGCTGGAACAACCACCGGAAGGTAAATATGGTGCACAGGCGAATAGGCCGGCGGAGATCAGAGCCGGCCTATGCTGCGCTTTCGTCGTTATACAGAAACTCGGTGATACCGGATTCCTGAAAGATTGTCTTGACGGTTTCGCGCTCCTCGAAAGTTCTGGTTTCAACTGAAATCAAAATACTTTCGCCGTGCGCTTCCTCTTCATACTGACTATAGAGGCCAACTTTCCTTAAACGTTCTGCGATCTGGCGAAGCTGTCCCTCGTCCACCAGAAAACACGAAATTATCATAGGCTGCAGTTCCAATTGGGAAAGTCTCACAAACGATTGTTTGCAATCGGGAATCCAACCCGAAGAGGAACCGAATTTCCGGGTTCTTCCGGCTCCCGCTGCGGGTCACGCCAGTGATCAATTACAGAGACCTTCTGAACGCAGCCCACTGTGCAGGCCGGAGCACAGGGTTTTTTCGTGAAGTATTCGCGCTCCATATCCGCGAATGTATATTGCTCGAGTGGAATTCCGGGATAGCCACGCTGTTGCGAGCAATAGTGCACCAGGCCGTTCTCGCAGATGTAGAGATAACGGGCGCCGGCGCGGCAGTGCCATTCGTTCGTTTTGCCTTTTGCGAGGTTTTCCTGGAACCAGTTCAGCCGGCTGTAGCTATGCTTGCCGTAATTCTTGATCTCCCGGTAAACACGTTCCTCGCGGCGGTTCAGCGGCTTTACGGCCCCGGTGCCGTCATGAATGATCCCGATCGAGCTGGAGAAGCCGAGCTCCACCGCTCGATTTGTAATAATTACCGCGTCTTCAGGATTTCGGATGCCACCGCCGATAACCGAGTTGATGTTGACCGCAAATTCAGCAAAATTCGCCAGGTATTCCAGTTTCCTGTCGAGGACCTTTAGACTTTTCACCGAAACGGTGTCGGGCTGAATGTTATCGATGCTGATTTGAAGATGCTCGAGACCGGCCTCGTTCAGCGCGACAATCTTTTTCGGTGTCAGCAAATATCCGTTAGTGATAATGCCGGCAATCATTCCGTGATACCGGATACGCGCAATGATCTTCTCGATCTCCGGATGCATCAGGGGCTCGCCGCCACTGATCGTGACGATGGATGTCTTGAGATACGCAAGCCGATCGATACGGCGGATCATCTCGTCGGTAGGAATAGGTGGAGAAAAATCGTCGTATTCGTTGCAATAACCGCAGGCGAGATTGCACCTGCGCGTTGGAATAATGTGGGCAAGCAGTACGTGCTTGGTGGAGGCCAACCCCCGGGCTATCATTTGAAGTTCTCGCCACCACAGCTTGAGTTGATTTGACCGCTTCATGAAGCTGAGTAAGATAACACATTCGAATTGCGAAATTCGAATTAGGAATTTATAGTCCCGTACCCGATGTCACGTGAAGCAAACCTCGCTGAAATTCTTGCCAGGATCGCCGACGGTCTGTGCGTTTTCGACGAAGCAGGCCGGCTGAGATTTGCGAACGAAAAAGCATCACGGCTCCTCGCTGAAGCCGACGAGGTGTTCCATGCAAGGATATCGCGCCTGCGCGAGGAGCGTTCCAGCAGTCGTTTCGAACACTTTCACTCCGAGAACAACCGTTGGTTCGAACACCAGACCCACCCTGATGCCGATGGAGGCATGACGATTTTTTCGCGGGACGTGACGTCTCGCCACCGGCTTGAAGAAGCGTTGCGTTCAAGCGAAGAACGTTTTCGGCGAGTCGCCGAAGGCAGCAAAATCCTGGCCTCGTCGCTGGAGTGCGAGAAGACGCTGCCTGAGCTCGCCGAATTCGTCGTTGCGAAACTTGCCGACTGCTGCCTGATCTTTGTAAAGGAGGACGGCGAGCTTCGACGAATGGGCGTTGCATACTCGAGTGCCGCATCAATGAAGCCCGAGCCCGATCTGGATGTGGACCGGGTGATGAATATCGGAGAATCGGAAATCGCTCTGACGCCAGTATCCCGGGTTCTCATGCCTATCGTCGCCCGCGACGAGGTTGTCGGCGTCCTTGCCGTGATCTCCGAGAGGGAGAGCGCTTTCAATGTCGATGATATCCAGTTGTTTGAAGAACTCGCGCGGCGGGCTGGACTGGCGCTCGAGAGCGCCCGCTTGTATCAGGAGACTCAGATGGTCAACCGGCTGAAAGACGAGTTCGTCGCTATCGTGTCGCATGAGTTGCGCACGCCGCTGACTCCGATCCTCGGCGGTGTATATATGCTGCGCAGTGAACCGCGCGATGAAAGGATCTTCGCCAAGGCATTGGACCTGATCGAGCGAAATGCCAAGACCCAGGTCAAGCTCGTGGATGACCTCCTCGACATTTCACGAATCATCAGCGGCAAGCTGCGGCTCAACATCGAGTCCGTCGATCTGGCGGCGGTCATCCAGTCCGCAATCGACATCGTTCGCCCGGCCGGTGACGCCAAAGGGATCCAGATTGATATAAATTTCAAACCGTTGAATGCGCCTATTTCCGGGGATGCCGATCGCATTCAACAGATTCTCTGGAATCTGCTGACGAACTCCGTCAAATTCACGCCTGCAGGCGGCCGCATCACCATCGAGCTGTTCGAGACGCCAACCCACGCCGAGATTCGAGTGGCCGACACAGGTATCGGGATTGAAGCCGACTTCCTTCCCTACGTCTTCGACAGGTTCCGGCAGGCTGATTCCACCCGCACGCGCGTACATGGCGGACTGGGTCTGGGGCTGGCGATTGTCCGGCACCTCGTTGAATCACACGGCGGCACTGTCCATGCCGAAAGCTCAGGGGATGAACAAGGCTCGACCTTCATCGTTCGTTTTCCGTTGAGGAGTGTGGCTCGCGCAAAAATGGGTTCTTAAAACAAAGAATTAGCCGCGAATTACGCTGATTACGCGAATGGGGCGCAAGAAAAAGGTTCTTGATGCGCCCCATTCGCGTAATCAGCGTAATTCGCGGCTAATTCTTTGTTTTAAGAACTCATTTCAGGGCTTGAATTCCATGACCACTCGGATCTTTGCGGCTACCGCTTCGAATTTCCACTGACGGATGGCTGTGGTGGCGAGGCTGCTGAAGATGTCGGGCGTTGCGGACACCAGCCAGATGCCGGCGACGTTTCCTTCATTGGTGATCTGCACGTCGACAACAACTTCACCGGTCAATTTCTGCTCGAGTAGTTCCTCCGGATAATACGGCGCCACGAACGTTTCGACGAGAGGTCCGCTCGCCGATTCGGAAAGAAGCTGGTATCTGACGTTCTGATCTGCTCCATCCGCATAGCCCTGCCGTGCGGGTTCGGGAATCGGCGGCTGGATAGGTGGAGGCAATGGGAGGGCCGGCGCCGAGCCGCGCTGGGCAAGGCGAACCGTTTCTTCAATCCGCCGCACATCGTCCAGATAGATATCGGACAAGGCCCAGTACACATCCGAGTTTCGAGTGCCTGATCGAGCCGCCTGCTCGAGCAGGGTTCGGACGGAGGGAATGTGCAGTTCGCCCATGTTCACCAGCTGTACGGCCGCTCGCGGACCGAGGTGCGGATCCAGCAATGCGTCGACAAACAGATCTCGCGCGGCCGGATCGCCGGCTATTCCTGCCAGCACACCGCGATAATACGTTGCCCGCGAAAACTCCGGATCCTTCGCCGCCACAGCTTCAAGGTAGCGCCGCGCATCCTGCAGTTTGCCATTCGCAAGGAAGATTTCAGCGATCGATATCTGCGCCTCCGTGTCCGGAATGGATTCCACCTTCATTTGCCATGGTTCGCCGGCCACCTTGACGTGAGTCCGAATGGCGTGGTGGATGAATACCTTCAAATAGTTCAGAAAATGAAGCTCCAGGTCCCGCTCACTCGCGTTCAGGTAGTCGAGAAGACTGGCGTCGCCCCTTGTCAACGCCTCCACGTATCGCTTGAAGCGGTCTGCATATTCGCCATGCATCATAAAGTGGACGAACGCCCAGGATTCGGCATAGAACATGTTCGCCTTCAAACTCTCGTTGTAGTAAGGCGAATTCGTATCCACGGCGAACAAGACTTTCAGCGGAAGCGGCTGATTGTTTTTCAGCAACTGCAGCCGGTCGGCAGACAGGCCGCCGACCGAGATCTCCTCGTCACGAACGTCTGCGGTAGCGAAGTACTCGGCGAAACCTTCACCAAGCCAGGTCGGCCGGGAAGTGAGCGACCGGCCGAGGAAGTAATGCGTCAGCTCGTGGTAGACCACGCTGGTCAGTGTTTGAGGAAAGACGCGGCCCGAAAGAACGATGAAATCCCGGTCCTGTCCGCGCTGGTAGTAGCCGGCAACCGCGACCTTCCGGCCGTTGTACTGAGGAGCCAGTTCCTTCATTGTCTGGTCGTCCCCGATCAGCATGACTTCGATCGGAAGTTCCGGAAGTTCGGTGGCTCGAAAGACCAGCGAGCCGATAAGTTGATGAAACCCTTCCAGTTCCTTGAGAACTCGCTTCGCTCGCTCCTCGCCCGCCGAAGACTTCACAACGTAGGTATCCGAGCTGACCTGAACCCAGGAGAGCATCAGAGAAAGCGCCAACGTGGGGATCATAGGTGGCAGAGTTTACCACTCGGACCGGTTTCAGGCGAGGCGGCCGTGAACCTTATACAACCAGGGAAGTTAACCACAAAGACACAAAGGGCACAAAGGCAGCTCGTCAAACCGGGCTGCCTTTGTGCCCTTTGTGTCTTTGTGGTTAATTCCCTACCTTCTTGCCGTCCGTATCGAACACCTCAACCGGTCCATACTTTTCCAGTACCGGCTTGATTTTGCTCACATCACCGACGGCCACGATTTGCATATTCTCCGGATTGAGGTACTTCCGGGTAACCCGCTGAATATCCTCCGCCGTCACGGCCATGATCTTCGCCGGGTAGGTATCCCAGTAGTCCGCAGGGAATCCATAGATCTTCCGGACAATCGCGTAACCCAGCAGTTCGGTCGGGTTTTCCAGCGACAGCGCGAACGACGCCACTTGCGACCGCTTGGCATCTTCCAATTCGCTGGCTGGCACGCGCTCATCCCGAATCCGCTGGAACTCCCGGAAAAACTCCGTCATCGCGCCGGCGGTGACGTCGGTGCGCACATCGCCGTAAGCGCGCCATGGACCGGGATACTTCACGGCCGTGACAGAGCTGTAGACTCCGTACGTGTATCCCTTTTCCTCACGAAGGTTCAGAAAGAGCCGCGCGGCGCTGCTTCCGCCAAGGATATGGTTTGCGATGCTCAACGGAATGTAATCCGGATCGCGCCGATCGATGGAGATGTTGCCCATCGCGATGCTGGTTTGCACCGAATTTGGCCGATCGATCAGAAATACTCTTTTCGCAGCGACCGCTTTCGGATTCGGCGGCAGAACCTCTTTCAGATCGGTTTTTTTCCAGGCTGCGAGCATCTTTTCCAGTTTCGGCACAATCTCCGAAGCCTTGACGTCGCCGGTGATACCCAGGATGGCGTTCTGAGGCGTGTAGCGTTCCTGATGCCATTTTGACAGAAGATCCGGCGTGACTGCGTCAATGGACGCGTTCGTGGACGAAACCACAGCCGCGGGATGATTTCCATACACGGCGCGGCTGAAAGCCTCATTGGACAGAAAATTCGGATTTGCCCGCTGTTGCCGCAATTGGGCTTTCAGCCGCTGTTTCAGGCGATTGAGTTCGTCGGCTGGGAAGCTTGGGTTCAGCAGGATTTCGTTCGTGAGCGCAAACCACTGATCGAAATTTTCGCTCAGGCCTGAGGCGTTGATCACCGCCGCAGAGGAACCGAAACCTGAAGTCGCCGAAATCGAGGCCCCAAGCCGCGCGATGTCGTCCGCAATCTGGACACTCGTTCTGGTCTTTGTGCCTTCGCGTAGCATCTGGGCCGTGATGCCGGCCAGGCCGGGCGTGCCGGCCGGCTCGAAGATCGGTCCGGCTGCGCTGATGTTGTACTGAATCGAGATGAGCGGCAGCCGGTGGTTTTCCATGATCAGGACCGTCAGACCGTTGGAAAGCGTCGTCTCGGTCGCTTTTGGGAGAGTCACGTGAAGAAGGTCTTTTGAAACGGGAGCGCGATTCTTGCGCTCGATTTTGCTGATCGATTCGTCGTGCGATTCCTGCGGAACCGCGGCTCCGATGAACCCGGATCCCAGCGTCAGGACCAGAACGGCAATCAAGGCATGGCGTTTCATTGGGCACCTCCCGCTCGGGGCTTGGGAACTGTGGTGATCACGGTGCGATTGGCCTCCGTCAGGTATGTTCGAGCGGCCTTCTGGATCTGGTCTTTGGTGACGCCCAGAGCTTTTTCGTTGGATGTGTTGATGACATTCGGATCGTTGAAGAACACTGCATCCTTGCCAAGCTCGCTGGCCCGATACAGCGTGCCCTCGAGTTGCTCGACTTCACCGCGCTTGATTGCCATTCGAACCTTTGCGATCTCCGCGTCGGTCACAGGCTCATTCTTCAAACGCTCTATTTCTTCGTAGAAGAGCTTTTCCACTTCGGCGGGATCCTTGCCCGGAGCCACCATCAGAATTCCGATAAAAAGATCGGGCCCGCGGCGCTCGAATTCGCCGGCTTGTGCCTGCAGAACAACCTGCTTTTCTCGTACGAGTTTTTGATAGAGCCGCGAGGACTGTCCCGTTGACAGGATTTCGCCGAGCACATACAGCGCGTACCAATCCGGCGTATTTGACGGCGGGATCTTGTAGGCAATATCGAGACGTGTGAGCTGGGCCAGCGGATCGTCGATTGTTTTGCGCCGTTCGCCGGTTTGTTTCGGTTCCGTCATGTCTGGCGCGGGCGGCGCAGGCTGAGACGGAATGTTCCCGAAGTATTTTTCGATCTTTGCCAGAACTTCATTGGTTTTGAAGTCGCCGACCATGCTCAAGACCGCGTTGTTGGCCGCGTAGTACGTTTTGAAGAATTGGGCGACATCCTGCACTGTCGCGGCATTGAGGTCCTCCATCGAGCCGATGGTCGAGTGCTTGTAGGCAAAATTGTCGTAGGCCGTGTCGAACAGCGTATCGAAAGTGCGGCCGTAAGCCTGGTTGTCGTAGCGCAGCCGCTTCTCTTCCTGGACGGTCGCACGCTGGTTGTCGAGGTTTGCCTGATTGATTACCAGCGAACGCATGCGATCGGCTTCGAGAAACAGCCCGAGGTCGACCTGGTTGGCGGGCAGAGTCTCGTGATATTCCGTACGATCGGCACTCGTCGAGCCATTCATTCCACCGCCGTTGTTTTCGATGATGATGAAGTGCTCACCCTTTCCCACGTTCTCCGAACCCTGAAACATCATGTGCTCGAAGAGGTGGGCAAACCCCGTTCTTCCCGCCCGCTCGTCTCGAGAGCCGGCGTTATAAGTGACGGAAATCGAGTATGTCGGCGCAGAGTGATCTTCCGACAAAATGATGCGCAGTCCGTTCTTCAGCTTGTGTTCCGTGAATTTCACGGACTCGGCCACACCCGCTGTTCCGATAAGCAGCGCAATCAGCGCAGCAGCGAAAATCTGTTTGGTTGTTTTCATAGAATTTTTCTCGAGCGTCGCGTGAAATTCGGGGACAGACGTATAAATCACCTAATTAGCAGTTAACAGGGAACTTTGAAAGCTAATTAGGTGATTTATACGTCTGTCCCCGAATTTCACGCGACGCCTTCCATCCATTGGACGCAGTCGATGAGCTTCCGGTGCATGATGTCGGAAGGCTGGTGTGCCCGACGGCCGTGGCCGGGGAGCACCCATTCGAATCGATAGTCCAGAAGACGTTTCATGGATTGAGTTTGTTCCCGCCAGGAGTACCACGCCACATCCCGGAAGGCGACCAGTCCGCCGCGCTTTTCCGACCATGCGAGATGATCTCCAGTGAAGAGATATTTGTCTCGATACAAGAGGACAACGTGGCCTCGTGTGTGGCCCGGGACTGGAATGGCCGTCAGGTCCTGACCCAGTGTGACCGCTTCCTGTCCTTCCAAAAGCTGCTCCGTCTCGATTCCCCGGGCATCCGCTGTGTGAATGATGCGCCGGCAGCCGAAATGGCCATGGAACTTCTCGTGGTCCGCCACGTCGTCCCGATGGGTCATGAACATTATGGATACGCCCCCGAGCTCCTCAATGCGGCGTACGAGGCTCTTTGCAAACCGCGGTGAGTCGATCAGCACGTTGCCCTCGGGCCGCAAAATAAGATAAGACGCCGCTCCATAGGAATTGGGTGACGCAAACCCGCAAAAAGAGACATTTTCATCAACGAGCTCCGGGTAGGCTGCGACAGCCTTGCTCAAGTCGCGCTTCTGACGGGTCCCAATCGACCCTGTCGGGCATGCTACCAGCGCCATTGCGGCACGGTGCGTTTCAGCCGTGGCCTGAGGTTGGCGGTAAACAATCGAGTGATCCGAGTCCTCTTCGAAGACTGACGGCGCAATCTGCCGGCACATGTCGCAATCGATACACGTGTCATCGACAAAGAACTCGCCAGGCACATTCTCGGGGTAGGCTCGCTTCGTGTCGGCCATAGTAATATTGTAATCGTATGGCCTTGGAAATTGGTCAGATCCGTCATGTCGCGCTCTTTTCCCCGAGACTGGGAGAACACGCCCGGTTTTATGCGGATGTGTGGGGGTTGGAGCGGGTTGAGGAAAGATCCGATGCCGTGTTTTTCCGGGGCGCCTCAGCGGAGCACTTTCTCCTGAGCCTGCACAATGGCAACGCCAGGGGTTTGCACCATGTTGCTTACTCTATGCCCGGCGAGGAGGCTGTTCGACGGGCAGCGGCAGCTTTGAAGGAAGCCGGCGTTCGGCTGGTCGAGGAACCGCACCCGCTCGATGAGCCCGGCGGTGGTTTTGGATTGCGCTTCGTTGATCCCGATGCCCGGTGCATCGAGCTCTCTTCAGGTAGCAGCAGCCATCGTCTGAAAAGAATGGCGCCGCATTCCATCTGCCACGTCGTCCTCAACACGCCGAACCTTGATCGAATCACGAAATTTTATACGAGCGTACTGGGTTTTCGCATATCGGACTGGAGCGAAAGACAAATGGTCTTTCTGCGGACGGAATCCAAGCATCACAACATCTCGTTCAATGTTGCGCCGCACGCTTCGGTGAATCATGTCGCGTACCTGGTCCCGGGCGTCGATGAACTGATGAAAGCGGTGTCGGATATGCGAAAACACGGCTTTGAGCCAGGGTGGGGCCCCGGGCGCCATGGGCCTGGCAACAACATCTTTTCCTATTTCAGAGACCCGTTTGGCTATGTTGCCGAGTACACGAGCGACATCGATTACATCGCCGACGAGGCCAAACACGAGCCGAAAACATGGCCACGGAGCCCGGAGTCTATGGATCGATGGGGCGGAGGACCGCCAAGTCCGGAGTTGCGCGAGGCCATGACCGGTGAGCCGGACAAAGGATGGGCATAGTCATGGAAATACCCAGCATTGACCAGATCGACAGGTACGTTGCGCGTCTCGAGGACCGGGAACTCGACTGGGGTGTCCTCGATTTTCAAGCCAGGGTGGATCCGAAATACCGCCGGGCACAAATGCGTTACGTCGGCGGCGGTGGAACGGGCCAGCACGACGATCCCAACATCATTAAAGCCGGGCATTTCACGCTCAGTACGATGGTGCTCCCTGCCGGTCACGAAGGCCCGCTGCACCTGCATACCGACGTCGAGGAGTTATTCTTTGTGCTCGAAGGTACGCTCACCTGCATCTGGGGCGATGGTAAGCGCGAGATCGAACGGACGCTTGGCCCTCGTGACCTCGTCTGGATTCCCGCCGGCATCTGGCGCGGAGTGCGCAACGACGGCGACAAAGACGTGGCCTTTCTCACCATGCTCGGAGCGCAAAAACCCGAATTGCCGTCCTATCCTGAGGGCAGTCCTCTCACCGAGGCCCGATCGACGAAATGAAGAAACATCA
>WNFS01001493.1_pt1 | contig 17519 bp, 8 predicted proteins | sample 5400141 | NCBI WGS metagenome assembly WNFS01 (sample SAMN13153358, study PRJNA577476) | soil metagenome | isolation source: 60 cm saprolite under Madrone tree | place: USA:California | collected 2016-06-14
GCCTGCTCGCAATTGGCCGAACGAATCGCGAGGCGCGGCAGCATCTCAGGTTCTGCCCAATCTCTGACGGACTACCTGTATTTGGTCAACGAAGGCCGGGAAGATTCGATGCTTCCCAACAAAGTATGTTCGCCGCACGATGACTTAACAGATTGGCTGCAGAGCTTCTCCGGCTCACTCTCAAACAGATTTCAGCACTCCTATTCAAAGTGGAAGGAAACCGGCTCGGCTCCTTGGTTACTCGCAGCCCTCGTAAACGCGTCGAAGAATTCGGCGCAGACCGAAGAGCTCTTGGCGGCTGCCAATAATGTCCCGCATGTATCCCCCGCATTCTGGAGTGCGCGCTTTTACCGCGAACGGGTGCTCGTTCAAAAGGGGCGCCTCGACATCGTGCGCCAGGAACTAGATCAGGATTTGCGCCACACAGAAGGTCTCGTCAATCCGCTTAACCAGTCTTCCAAGAACCTACTCCTTGCTCTCCGCGCACGAGCCTCTGCAAATCTCGAAGACTTTCTCCAATTCGCGATTCGCACACCGTCCGGTCTGGTTTACATGGACGAGTACAACACCAAACTCACGGACGACGACAAAGACCCTCGCGACGACTACATGCGCCAGCAATACGCTGCTCCACACTTCGACGATGATGCGGGCGCGGTTCTCAATAACTTTCTTTCCTTGTCGCAGCTTGCGGAAGTGTTACAAAACCCCACCTTGCCGGACGGCGCTCGCCGCGACGTCGCCCTCATAGCCTTTACCCGTGCCATCGTCACGGAAAATGCTTCGCTGGCGGAGAAGGTAGCGCAAGCCTCTATCCCAGTCGCGCCGGACGTAGCCGACGATCTGAACACCTTCTTGCGAGCGCCCACAAAACAACAAAAGGATTTCGCTGCAGTCTGGATCATTCTCCATCATCCGGAAATGCAGCCTGCGCTCGAAACGGGCACCTCTCGCGCAACCGCTGCCGGAAAAATCGACTCTTTCCAAAACAATTGGTGGGCTCACTTTAAGTTCGAAGCCGTGGCGGGAGGCGACGACCCTGACTATCTCTACTATCTCCAGTGGTGGAACCGCCTCCCGAGTCATCTAAAGCCAATCTTTCCGGAAGGCAAGATCCCTCCTCCGGCATTCGTCTCGGAAGCGGATTTGTCGGCCGCCCGAAATGATTGGAATAAATTGGAGCGCTTGCCGCTAGCCGGCGATTGGTTAGCCAGCCGAACGTTGCAATTCGCTCACTCTAATCCCAACGACCCGCGCATCCCCGAGGCTCTCCACCTGGCAGTTCGTGCTACGCGTTTCGGCGGTAGCGACGCACATACGCCGAACTATTCGAAGCAGGCATATCAATTGCTCCACAAAAAATATCCCAGCAACGAATGGACCAAGAAAACGCCGTACTGTTTCAAATAAGCCAGGCATCCGTTCGAAAGGCGAGCTTTCGAACCACCCTGTTTCAAATCAAGTAAACTTGACAAGTCAGGTATAATAAATGTTTAGCTGGAAGCGACTTGCTCGCGACCCGTGGGGCCCGGTGCAGCTCCGCCACTTTGTTCTTTGAAATCCTGTCTGCATTCCCAGAGCCGCGTTCGCTTTGCTAACCTGCTTGTCCCAGCAATTCGCGCCTGCACAAGCATTGAATCTAATCAACTTAAAGCCCTTTAGAATCAATACTTGCAAAACCCCCTCCCGTAAGTCCTTTATTCCTCATACTTGCGAAAAATCACGGGTGGGGGGCTAAGGCAGTCTTGCGGGTTCGGCCGGAATCAATAGGCCAAAGTCACAATAGAAATATTCCTGTGGAAACAGTACGCTAGCACTGACGGAATATGTAGTCACTCGCAAGTAGGTCTCACGATTTCACGCCGAGGGTACCCATGCCAGGTTGTTTCCCAGCCCGCACACGCACAATTCTCTTGCTTGCAGCCTTAGCTTTCTTCTTCAAACCCGAGGCGGTTCTTGCCCAGGAGCCGATTCCATTGGAACCGGATCGCCCCGGGACCAATCCAGCCGAAATGAGGAATGAACAATCGCCTGTGCATGTTTATGTGACCGTGAGGGAAGCCACCGGTCTGGCGTTGGACCACAGCGCAGACGTCATACTGAACTGCCCGCTGGCGGGGGTCACGCTGAGTGGCTCGACGAAGAACACTTCGCAAGTTCAGTTCATGCACATTCCAGCCGGCGATTGCAAAGTGGACGTGGCAGCCGAAGGCTTTAAGAAAGCAACCGAGCGAATCACCGTCAACGAAACGGTCGTCACTCGCATTCAATACGTTTTCGTATATCTCCGCCCGGAATCGGAAACGCAAGGAACCGCTGTTCGCCCCGTCGTTACTCCGGGTTTGCTCCAGGAGATGGACAAATCCGCGGAAGCAATCCGCAAGAGCAAGGTTGACGACGCGCGCAAACATTTGGACAAGGCGCTTCGCATCTCGCCCAACAATCCTGACGTTCTGTACCTGGACGGCCTTCTAGCGATGAATCAGAGTAACTACCCACGGCGAAACAGCAGTTTCAGCGAGCCGTTTCTCTCTATCCATCGCATGAGCGGTCGCTGTTGGCGCTCGGCGAAGTCGAAGTGAGGCTCAACGAAAACGGACGTGCCGCACAAACGATGGAAACACTTCTTCGCCAGGATTCTTCTTCTTGGCGCGCGCACCTGATCGCTGCCGCCGCTTACGCACAGATCCAGGACTATTCAAAAGCGCAACAGCACGCAGAACGCGCAATGAGCTTGAGCGGAGCCAACAGTGGCGCCGCCGAACTGCTTCTCGGCCAGATTCTCGCAGCCGAAGGAAATCGCGAGGGCGCTCGAAAGGAGTTGCAGGATCTTGTGGCCAACAAACCCAACGATCCAATTGCCGCTGCTGCCCGCCAGGCGCTCGCGGGCCTGGATAAGACCAGTGCTGCGCCGCAGCCGAGCCGCGTCGGCGCGGAAATGCTTCCTGCTTTTTCTGTGACTTCAATGCGCGTATGGGCGCCTCCCGATGTAGACGCCGCGCCGCCCTCAGTCTCCACTGACGTCGCGTGCTCCGATACAGATGTCATTCAACAAGCGGGCTTGGCCGCAAGTCGTCAGTTTCAAAACCTCGAGCGTTTCGTGGCGACCGAGCACATCGAGCACGAAGAAATTGCGCCAGACGGACTATCGACACATCTTCGCACTCGCGATTTCAACTACATGGTTTTCGTTGAGCAGGACAAAAAGGATAAACAGCTATACCTGGACGAAAAGCGGGATGGCGGGACGGGGGTCGATGAGTTCCCCACGTCGTTGGCAACCGTCGGGCTGGTTGGTCTCGGCATCGACCTTTTCCAGCCCGGCTTTGCCAAAGCGCTTACGTTCAAGTGTGAAGGCCTGGGGCAGTGGCGGGGAAAAGCGGTTTAGATTTTGCACTTCGCGCAAAAACCGGGAGAGCGGTCTTTTCTTCGGCTTTGGCAGACAAAGATTCGGACGGTGGAAGTTCCACTCAAAGGCCGCGTATGGATATCCGCGAACAGTTTCGATGTGCTGCACGTTGAAACCGATCTGCGTGACCCAATGAAGGAATTGGAATTGGCGCGGGATCACATTTCGATCGATTACGGTCCAGTGGAATTCAAGAAATCCAAAACCGAGCTGTGGCTCCCGTGGACAGCGGAAATATTTCTCGACCTGCACGGCCACCACTACCATCACCGCCACACATTGTCGAACTACGCGCTCTTTGACGTGGCGACGGACAACAAGATTAGCGCACCCAAGAATGTGCCGGTTGAAAATGACGACAAGCCTCAAACGGATCCAAACCAGAAGCCGCAGTAAATCCGCCGCTTGTTTTAGCGTGAACAGCTAGCCCGAAACCGAAGAGCGCTCCGGCGTCATGCCGAAGCGCTCTTCCCGCAAATAAAACTGAGAAAACGAATTACGGCTTGGTTGGCGTCGTTGTCGGAGCTGGCTTTGCCGCTGCAGGCTTTGCCGGTGTAGCCGACGCCTTCACGGGATAGGCCTGGTCGAACAAACGGATAATGTCCTGCGTTACGTCCGCTTGATTCGACGCATAGATAATCACTTGGGCTTGGGAGGAAGTATCGAAGATGGCGCTATAGCCGTTTTCACGGGCATAGCGATCCAGGACGTCCAGCATCTTGCGGCCGATGCGTTCGCGCACATCGCCGAGCGCTGCCTGCACGTCTTCGTTGTATTCCTCCTGTTTGCGCTGCGCCTGCTTAGCGAGTCCCTCGCCTTGCCGCGTTAAACGAGCTTGTTCTTCCTGGCTCAACGTGTTTTGCCCAGCCTGGAGCCGCTTGCGCAAATCCTCAATCTGTTTATTCAATGTCTCCAATTCGGTCTGGCGAGCCGCAAACTGCGATTGCAGCTCCGCGGACGCTTGCTTGCCTTCCGCCGTGCTGGCAATCGCGGCCTGAACATTTAGCACGCCAACTTTTGCCGCTGCGGGAGCCGCCCCTGCTGGTGCGGCCTGCGCATTGGACGCGACCGCGCCGATCAGCGCGGCGGCGGCCAACGCCGTCATACGAAACATCTTGTTCACAGTAGTCTCCTTGTTTTGGTTGGACGCAGGGCGCCCACCTCGGGCCAAATCGTGTTGGCCAAACTCGTAATCCGCTCCCTACGGGGTTTCGCGGGGGTTTACAAACGAGAGAGTATAGCTGAGCCCCTCCGCCCGCCGCAATGGGTATAAGCCGAGGACTGCCAACAGCGTCGCGGAACACACTGTAAAGTCCGATGCCGAGCGTCCGAGGTAACGTTGTGTCCGGCCTCCGACGCTATCCCTCGCGCAGCTCAGTTCGGCACCGGGAACAGCAGTACTCGGTTGTGCGCCTGATCCACGATTACCGCCATGTTCAGGAACTGATCGATCGCAACCTGGTTTGTCTGTAGCTGGTTGATAGTCGAGCCCAATGGAGGCGGCCCAGGCAAACCGAAAGAACGCCGCGTCTTGAACGGACTCGAGAGTGTATCGACGATCGAAATCGTGTTGTTCAGCGTGTTGACAGTGATGATTCCGCCGGTTTGCGGATTCAGCGCCAGCGAAGTCGGATTGATGCCGACGCGTACGCTGGAGGAAGCACCTGTGTCGGGATTGAACGAACTCACGAGATTACCTCCGCTCGAAACGGCGTAGAAGAGCGTGGGAGAGACGGATGGATCGAAAACAACGCCGGTAGGAGTCAACGTCACCTGGCCGACCGCTGCCGTTGTGCTTTTCGCAGGCGACGTGGAGCCAATGTCCACCGAATCCAGCACGCCGCGCGGGAAAGAACTGGTCAGGGCGAGTGCGGTGACAACGGCCAGGCCGTTGTTGTTCGTACCGCGATCCGGATCGACGGCGATAGCAATCGGGGCCGTGTCCACGCCGATCGAAACAGCAGTCAACGTTGTTGGGGGCGTGGTCGCAGGAGTCGTAATCGGCGGAAAGAGCAAGCCGAGATTAATTTCCGAGACGGTGTTCTGCTGCGTGTTCGCGACGAGCGCGGCGCCGGTGCCTTCGTTGATAGCAACGCCGATCGGTCCGCCACCCGTTGTGACGTCGGGAACCGCCTGCTTCTTATTTACGATGTCCAAAATCGAGGCGGTGCCGGCGCCGTTGTTGGCAACGACCGCGAGGCCAAACCGCGGACTGACGGCGACGCCCGAGGGGCTGCTGCCAGTGGCAAGGTTGAAGAAAGTTCCGAAATTTGTGTTATTCACAAACTTATCGAACTGGCCGGTGGGCAGGAACGTCGGAAGTTGCGGCGCAATATCGATCACGGAGACGTTGTTGCATCCGCTGTTGCTGACAATGGCCTGCGGAGCAAAATCGCCGAGTCCTAGTTGATCGGCGATAGCCACCGACGCAGGATTTGCGGCGGGGTTCCCGCTAGTGTCTTTGCAAACTACAGAGAGGTCGACAACTTTCACGACAAAGAAGTCGGAGGCGTTTGAAGTCGCGCCACCGCTCACAACATCAAGAGCGTAGTGATGGGGAACCGCAAGGAATGAAGCGGGAATCGTGACGTCGATTTCACGGTCGTTGACAACAGTGGGACTTGGGACTGCGGTGCCATCCAACCGAACGGTTGTACCGCTGCCCGTAAACCCGGAACCGAAAATTCTCACGCCAGCAAGAGCGGTAGTAGAAGTTTGAGTTCCTTGCGGGAAGTTCGCGCCGAGAATTCCACCTTGAGTAAACGGATCGCTCGGAGCAGCGCTCGGCGCGATCACTTCGGTGATGTGTACCGCCTTGAGCACAGTCGGCGACGTGGGACCGAGGCCGACGAGCGTCACCGTTCCTGTGCTGGAATTCACGACGAGCCCTTGATTCGTCGCGGCATCCACAGCGAGGCCTCCGTTGAGAGTGATGTCAGCGGAATAGCCGGTGGTTGTCGCGGGTACCGTACTTGTCTGCACGGGACTTGGTCCCGGCGAAAGTTGTAGCCATGCATAACGCTGCTGCGTAACCGGGTTGGAAACGGAAAGCTGATTTTGTGGCCCGTTGTAAGAAACGAGCAAATTCGCGAACGGCTGAAAAGCGACGCTGGTTGTGCCGAGAAGTTCCGGCGCACCTGCACAACTCGTCGTGTAGAAAGTGCAACCGCCCGTACTCGTAGCCCGGAAAGTGACAGAAGAGAAGTTCTGGTCAAGCGAGTTGAGCATGTTGATCTGCGGGCCGTTCTGTCCGGTGGCGTTGGCATCCGCAGCGGCAACAAGACCCGTGATCGGATTGACGGCAACGCCTTGCGTGGTTTGAGAAAGGCCGCCGATGGAAATATTCGGCTGGGCGAAATAGACGAAACTGGTCCCATCGATCCCAACGGCGGTGTCGTTCACCGTCGACGCCAGTGCATAGGTAAAAGTAGTGCTGTTGATGACACTCTGGACGCCAAATGCGCCATTGAACTTCGCGCCATTCGCGCCGTCGGGCACACCTTCGATTAGGACCGTGCCGGGTGTTACGGGGTTTATCCCGTGATCTTTGACCGTAACGACTGTGACCAACCCGGAGGTAAGCGAGACGTTCTTGATTCCTTGCCGATCCGATTGATGGAGCACGTCGATGCCAGTGGTGGCGCCGAGACCGCCGGGACTCACGACGGCGGTGTGGCTGTGCGGAATCATCGCGATTTGCGGATAGAGACCAGTGGTCAACGTTACTTGCCCGGAGACGCACGGTGACGTCGTTGGGTTCGGGGGGGTTGGCGGCGGTGGCGTGATAGTGAGGCAGTCCGTCGCTCCGGTGTTCAAGTCGAGAAGAAACCCAACTCGCGCGGTCGTCGGGTTTGCCGAAGAAGAGTACGCGATTACGGCGTGATTCGTATCGGAATCCACTCCAACGGAATACGGAAACGGCGTTGGAGGCGGCGTGGTCTGGCCGGGTAGCGGTGGCTGGGGCGGAATGTAACCGGCCAGCGAAATCGTTGTGATCGGCGCGATCGGAGTCACAGAGCTGCTGTTCAGCGGCGGAAGCGGAAAGACGGACACGGACTGGTCTTTGAAACTGACGACGGCGACCTGATGCAGAGTGTGATTGATGGAAACGGATGTCGGGACGTTTACGGTGGCGGTGAAGCCCATGGGCGTGAGTGTTCCGACGCTACCGCTTCCGCCGATCTGGAAGAAGTCGACGCGATTTTGGCCGGTGATTGCGACCGCGGCAATTCCACGCTCCTGGTCGACATCGATGGCACTTGCTTGTGTCAAAGGATGGCCATCAACACCGTTGGCAACGGAAACTCCAATCGCAGGAGAAACCGTTTGGTAGTCGGGGAAGATCGAAAAATTTGTTACGGCCGGGTTGTTGTCGGCCGGCAACGGAGGAAAACTGCGGTTTACGGCGAGTTGGTACAGGCCGGGCTGTGCGGAGTTCGCGCCGGAGGAGGGTACCAAGAGATTGACTTGCCGGGCGGTGGCAGCGGAGACAGGAACGGTGTTGCCGAGGAACGTGTACTGCACGAAGCTGCTCGACGGACCGAAGTACCCGCCGTTGAGCAATACATCCAACGGGTTCGTTTGAGAGTTTTGAACATACGAGTCCGGCAAGGAAGCGACCGACGAGGCGCGAGCCGGAACGACACTGAACTTGAACGGCCCGGTCCCCGCTGTGACGGTCTGGGTCGGGTCGGACACAGTCACGGTGTAAGTGTCGGCGGCTTGCAGGTCGCTGGCAGCGAGCCTGATCCGCACGCCGGTGGATGCGGGCGCCGTCGTGGTAGTCGTCGGGATGGGAAACAAAATTTTTAGTTTCGGATTGCCAAAATTAAAAGTCTGCGTTCCGGCGGTGGTATTCGTGAAGGTAACCTGCGAGGCGGACGTAACACCCGGCGCGAAAATGTACAAATCGTACGAGGCGACGCCCTGCGGCATGATTGTGGGCGAAATTCCGTTGAAAGTGATGGGGCCGGCGGTGGCTATTGTGATGGTACCGATAGCGAACCGGGTCGGATCGGCCTTCGAAGTAGCGACGAGAGTCGCCGTCGCAGTTGTCGGCACAGTCGGCGGAGCCGTGTAAAGGCCGTTTGCGTCGATCGAACCGCACGCTGGGCTGCAGGTTGCCAGCTGCGGGTAGTTTATGCCTTTAGTGAGGTCGATCATGCCTTGGGAGACAAGCCATGTCACGCCCTGCGATTGCAGATCGTTCGTAAGCGTCGCCGAGAATTGGAATTTGGAACTTGTCGGGACCGTCGCCGTCGCGGGTGACAATCCGACGAAAATGCCGGAGTCAACCTGAATGACGGAAGTGTCCGTCTTTTTCGTATCGGCGGCGGAAGTCGCCGTGACGGTGACCTCGAGGATGCAAGTCTGCTGAGTGCCGGAAGTGCAGTTTGATCCCGTGATTTTTGTCGGATCGGGAATCTTTTGCGGAGCTGTAAAAATCACGGTGGTGTTGGTAGAGTTCGCGGGAATGTTACCGGAGTCCGCGCTGCAGGGTGTTGCCGTTCCCGTTGTCTGTTTTCCGGTGCTGTCGAAAGTCGAAGTGGCGTAAGTGCAGGTCCAGGTGACGTTCGTATTCGTATTGCCGGTAACGGTTGCAGTGAGCGTCAGTGATTGCGTGACGATAACCGTGAGAGGCGCAGTCGTTGTGCCCTTTGGTGATATGGCAACAACTACCACGTTGCCGACGCCGCTACTGCCGCCGCAGCCGGACTGCATGAGAGCGCCAAGGATTGCCGCAGTTAGAAATAGCTTTAGAGTTGCAAACTTCGTGCTCACAAGTTCCCCCACAAGTTCAGTTAGAGCGACCGAGCCGCTCCCGTTTTTCCAGTTTTTCAAACCCAAGTCGCCCTCACTCTAAAAAGTGCGGCTGACGGTGAACCGGAACGTCGTCGCCGGTTCGAAATAGTTCAAGCGGCCCGGATTATTGAGCACGCTGCGCAGTTGAGTCTTCACATCGAGCCATTGATCGGGCAGGAGCGTCCTCGGGTAAAAACCAAGATCGATTGTACTGGGACAGGCGACTATCCGATCGGTCACCGACGCCGGCTCGCAGATCTGGCTCGGTTCGATAAACGGATTCTGCGCAACAAGCTGTTCCCTCAAACGATGAACGTTGTACGCATAGTAGATCCGGAAAGGAGCCTGCACGATTGGCAATTGAATGACGAATTCGACGCCGGCCGAACCACGCAACCGGAAATTCGTTCCGGAGGCGATGGGTAACCGCGTGCTTACGTTCGCGGTTGGGAACAGACAAGCCAAGCTTTGAGAACCCGGCGGGCAGGCAGAGTCCAACGCGGCGGGATTGAGTTTCAATCCATTGCGGTTCGCGATGCCGCTCGTGCCGCCGTCGAAGAAGAAGGCGGTCTGGAAGTACTGCTTCACAATTGGGATGCGGTACTCGACGTTTCCAAACGCCTGCGCGTCACCGCCCGGAAGCGTCGCGGTATAGATGAGCGATGGAATAGTGAACGAACCCGCGCTGGTAGCGACCGGTATAGAAGTTGCGGTTGGGATAAAGGTGACAGGCGAAATGGAACGAATGTCGTAACCGCGGATGTCGTCTTCACCGCCCATATAGAAACGGCTATAAGGCGGAATTTCCTTGCCGCCGAAGCCTGTGGTGTACGCGACGCGGGCGCGATAGCCCAGAACATTTCTGCGTTTATTGATCGGCCGGAATTGCTTGAATTCGGCGACGTTTGTGATCGTATTGACGTTGCCGCCGAGCGGGCCGCCCGTGAACGCCATCGTATAAAGGTAGCTCTTGCCCGTTGTCGGATTCACCGGGTTGTCGACCGAATTGAAGGTGATGGTCGGCGTGATGGTGCTGGAGACGATGCCATTCAGCGCGCTCGGTCCCGCAAAACTGCGGTATTGAATCGACTGGAACAACAATTTTGAAGCGTCGTTGAACGCGGTAATGTTGGTGCGGGTCAATCCATACGTCAAGCCAACGCGCGTGAACGAAAATTTGCGCAGAGGATAACTGGCGAACGCCGTGAAGCCGGTGCTGTTCTGATTATAGTTTTGAATGAATTGCGGATTGATGCTGACGTTTTGACCAAAGAGGAGCGATTCCTGCTTCGCCTGGTCGTAACTGTAGCGGCTCGAAAAGAGGGTGAAGCCGGTACTAATCGGCCGATCGAAAAGATATGGCTCGGTGAAACCAAACATGAAGCTGCGCTGAAGGCTGCCGAATTGAGCGGAGAACGTAAGCGTCTCTCCCAAGCCGAGGAAATTGTTCGTCTGATAGGTCAAGCCGATGAACCCGCCGGCAAGTCCGCTGACGCCACCGTTCAAGCCGATCGATTGCTTGCCCTTCTCCTTGACCTTCAGATTGAGATCGACCGTGCCTTCCTTCGTGTTGCGCTTGATTTCGACGGCTTTGTCCGCTTCGATGCGGTCGAAGTAATCGAGCTGATTCAGCCGGAGGATGCTGATTTCCCATGCCCGCTTGTCGAACAACGCCCCTTCATCAAGCAGAAGTTCGCGCCGGATGACTTTATCGCGGGTCGTTGTGTTACCGGAGAAATCGATTCGCCGGACGTAGTATTGCTTCTGTTCGTCGAAGCGCAGCGTAACGTTGATTATTTTCTTCACGTCGTCAATGTCGAATTCCGGCTCGGCCGTGAAGTCGATGAAGCCGAAGCGGCCATACTCGCTCGTGTAATTTTTCAGGGCTTTGCGAAGCTTGTCGACGTCCAGAACGTCGCCCTGCTTGAGGGGAAAGAACGATTTCAATGCGTCAACTTTGAGGGACAGTTGCTTGTCTGGATCAGCGCTGACGATTTTCAGCGTGCCCATCATGTAGCGATTGCCTTCTTCGATCGGAATGGTGATGTTGACGGCCTTGCCGTTCGATTTGCCGAGAACCAGCGGAACGCCGAGGCGATTGTTGCGAGTATCGAGGTTCTCGATGATTGGCCCGTTTGGCGCAACGAGCGCGCGGAAATAACCGTTATCCTGATAAAGGCCGCGGACGCCGACTTCGAGGTCTTCGTTCAACTTGTCGCGGTCATACGTCTTGGACATCACGGGAATGAAGGTGAGGTAGAGAGGAATGCCGTAGGGCCGATCGTTGCGCATGGCACGAGTCAATTTGCGATCGCTGAACGCATGATTGCCGGTGAATTTGATCTTGCCGACTTTGACCTTGGGGCCTTCCTCAATTTTGAAAATCAGGATGACGGCGTTGCTCGATGCAATGCGTTCATATTGCGGGGTGACTTTTGCAAATTGGTGGCCGTGTTCCCCGAGCAGTTCGCCCAACACTACTTCCGCTTTCTTGATTTTCGTCGGATCGAATTGACTCTCAACCGTGAGCCCGACCTTGCGTTCCTTGAAGCGGTCGAGAATGTCGGATTCAGACACGGAGTGGATCCCGTCATAGCGGATGCGGCGGATCACCGGCCGCTCTTTCACTTCAAAGATAATGATTTTGGAATTCGCGTGGTCGGGGGAATCTTCCACTCGCAACTTAACATCTTCGAAGAATTGTGTGTTCCATAGCGCCTGGAAATCGCGGCGCAGTGTCTCTTCATTATATGTATCGTTTTCACGGCTGAAGATGCGCGCCTTCAGAGTGTCGTTGCGGACGCGGCGGTTGCCAATGAATTCGATTCGCTGAATGACGAACACTTCGCCTTGCGCATTCTGCGTCCCCGCCTGTGCCGTATTATCCTCAACCGAAGATTCGAGTGTAACCAGGTCCAGGCTTTCGGACATCAAATAGCGGTGTTTCGTTGAAGGTGAAGGCGGCGGGGGATGATTCTCGACAGGCGCTTGTGCACGCAATGAGAAAGTGCCCGCCGCCAGCAGGATTGCTGTGACGAGCCAACGCATTCCGGCCTGTTTTGCGCGATACGAAAAACAGACTCTACTGTAAGCGGCCGATGAAGGCTTCAAGGCCGCGCCCCCGAACGCAAGTTGTTCTTCTCCTGCCGAGCCCGGTGTGGGACGGCTTTTGTGCACGCCTCCGGCAGGGCCGGGACTGCACGCGTGGTGTCAGATTCCTTAGTGGATAACCGGGGTTGCCTCAACAACAGGTCGGAACGACAGGCCATCCCCTGCGACATACATTTGCAGCGTCGCTGGCCTTTGAATCCCTCCCTGAATCAGAGCCTCCGAGAGCGGGTCTTCCACATACTTTTGCAGCGCCCTTCGCAGCGGCCGCGCACCATAATTGCGGTCCGCACACGTCTTCTCGAGAATCCACTGTCTCGCTTCCGGTGACAGCACTACCTGTACCTGACGGTGGATGAGTGTATCGTTCATTTGCCCGACGAGCAAATCTATGATGCGGAGCAGATCCTCATCGCCGAGCGCACTGAAGATGATGACTTCATCCAGGCGATTGAGGAATTCCGGATTGAACGCCTTCTTCACTTCGTTCATCACCAGTTCTTCCATGGACTTTGCGCCAGCTTCGTCCGTACCACTTTGGAAGCCCATACCCGTGCGCTTTTGCAAATGCCGCGCGCCCAGGTTGGAAGTCATGATGATGATTGAATTGCGGAAATCAACGGTATTGCCGAGCCCGTCGCTCAGTTGACCGTCTTCAAACACCTGCAACAATATATTGAACACATCCGGATGAGCCTTCTCGATTTCGTCGAGAAGGATTACCGAGTACGGCGTGCGCCGAACACGTTCCGTAAGCTGTCCACCCTCTTCGTAGCCAACATAACCTGGAGGCGCGCCGATGAGTTTCGAAACGGAGTGCTTCTCCATGAATTCAGACATATCGAAGCGCACCAACGACTTTTCTGAGCCGAAGAGAAATTCCGCAAGGCGCCGAGCGACCTCAGTCTTGCCAACACCCGTCGGCCCAAGGAAGAAGAAGCATCCGACCGGACGCGCAGGAGATTTCAATCCCGCACGGCTGCGGCGGATTGCGCGAGCGAGTGCGGTAATCGCCTTGTCCTGACTGATGACGCGCTTATGCAATTCCTGTTCGATGCGCAGAAGCTTCTGTTGTTCGTCTTCCTTGATGGAAGTGACGGCAACGCCGGTCCAACGCGAAACAACTTCTTCGATGTCTTCGCGCGTGACTATACCTGTGGTGGCGTCATCCAGCTTGTACCGCTCCCGGAGTTGGCGCAGATTTTCTTTTTCCTTGCGCTCTTCCTCGGAATAAAAACGAGCCTTTTCGAATTCGTGCGCGGCGATCGCGCTTTCCATCCGGTGCGTAATGAACTTCACCCGCTTTTGCACTTCGCCGACTTCTTCCGGCACGGTCGCCTGGCGCAGCTTCACACGAGCGCCGGCTTCATCGATCAGATCAATTGCCTTGTCTGGAAGGAAGCGATCGGGAATATAGCGGTTCGAAAGATAGACCGAATAACGCAGAGCCTCGTCCGTATAGGTCACTGCATGGAACTTTTCATAACGCTCGCGTACGCCGTTGATGACTTGAACGGCTTCTTCTTCGTTTGGCGCAGGAACTTTCACGGCCTGGAAGCGCCGTTCGAGCGAGCGATCTTTTTCAACGGACTTACGGTACTCGGCAGGTGTCGTCGCGCCGATACATTGAATTTCACCGCGCGACAGTGCCGGCTTCAAAATATTCGCAGCGTCCAGCGAACCTTCAGCTGAACCCGCGCCGACCAGCGTGTGCAACTCGTCGATGAACACGATGGAGTTCTGACTCTCCATCAGTTCTTTCATGATCGTCTTCAGCCGTTCTTCAAATTGTCCGCGATATTTTGTTCCGGCGACGATTAAGGAAAGATCCAGCGAAAGAATGCGCTTGTCGGCAAGGAAAGGTGGCACGTCCGCATCGGCAATTCGCTGTGCCAATCCTTCGACGATGGCTGTCTTTCCAACGCCCGGCTCGCCGATCAACACAGGATTGTTTTTCGTGCGGCGGCAAAGAATTTGAATTACGCGGTCCACTTCCCCTTCGCGCCCCACCAGGGGATCGAGCGACCCTTCCGCTGCAGCGCTCGTTAAGTCGCGGCTGAATTCTGCAAGCAGTGAAGTTTCTTTCGGGCGCGATGCAGGAGTTTTTTCGCCGCTGGTGCGCGCCAATTCTTCGCGCAACGAAGGAAGTCGCAGCCCGCGCTCCATCAGGATCTCGGCGCCAAAACATTTTTCTTCCCTCAGGATTCCCAGTAGTAGATGTTCGGTTCCGACATGCTTGACTCCGAGCCGTTCCGCTTCTTCCGCCGCCATATTAAGAATGCGTTTGCATTCCGCGCTCAGCGGCACTTCGACCGACGTCGAGATGCGCTCGCGAATCGTGATGCGCGCTTCGATCTCTTTGCGAATCGACTCAATCGAGCCTTGCTGCCGCAGAAAACGGTTCGCCAGCGCCTTGTCCTCACGCATCAAGCCAAGCAACAAATGTTCGGTCTCAATGTAAGGACTGCCGTACTGACTCGCTTCGTAGCGTGCAAAAAATATGACGCGGCGCGCTTTTTCTGTATAGCGTTCGAACACGTTAGCTCGTTTCTCCCCCGCTGGCCGCCTGCATGTCCAGCTCTCCAGGGACCCCGCTCGCAAGCGTCGCCGCTTTGCGAGTTTTCAGAACACCGTGTTCCAGCCCGAGAATTCGGTCGCATCGTTCCGCCAGTTTCAGGTTGTGCGTGGCGATGAGCGACGTCAACCCATGCGTGCGATGCAGTCGTTCCAGCAGTTCAAACACGGCCCAAGCGTTCTGCTCGTCCAGATCTCCGGTGGGTTCGTCCGCTAGCAGCACGCGCGGTCCGGTGACGAGCGCCCGGGCAATCGCGACTCGCTGCTGTTCTCCTCCGGAAAGCTCCCCTGTGCGGTGGTCGGCTCGCTCCGCAAGCCCCACTTCATTGAGCCATTTCCGCCCTTTATCCAGAGCCCTCGAAATAGACTCCCCCCGCAGCAGCAACGGCATCGCTACATTTTCGGCTGCCGTGAAATCCGGCAACAACTGGTGCCGCTGCCACAAGAATCCGATGCTGCGATTCCGGAAATCCGCGAGCGCAGCTTCATTCTTGGTTTCAATGAGTTTCGATTCGAAGTATATAGTACCGCTTGTTGGCATGTCTAGCGCAGCCAGGAGATGCAAAAGCGTGCTTTTGCCCGCCCCAGATGGCGCTACAATCGCAACCATCTCTCCGCGCTTGAGTTCGAGATTCGCTTCTTTTAAAACGATTAAACGCTGCTGCGGGTGCTCGTAAATTTTCTGCAGCCCGCGCGCTTCCAGGATAATTTCAGACGGATTTCCCCGCTGGCGCGAAGCGCTTTCTACCGTCGGGCTGGTTCCGTTAGGACTCAATTTTTCCTGCGTCCTCAATACCGCTATATCGAGCAATTTCCAAGCCAGGACTTCCCGGCCGCTCACTAAGTTAGATGCAATCGGAGCCGCTATCCGTGACCCGGCTCACGAGTCTCTGCGCGGCTCCTGCTCTTGCCTCTAGCCCAATTGGTTCCCTTTTTCGCCCGAACGTTGCCGCTCGTCTTTTGGACCAATATTGAACCATTTTGAACCACCAGCAACTCTAATTGATTGTGTAACTTACGGTGGGATTTTTCTACGCCCCGACGATGAGGGAGACCATCGGGCTTGCCCACCTGCCTCTAAGCCCTACCAGGTGCAAACTTCGGGCCAAATCAGGGTCAAAAAAGGGCAGGTTCATGCTGGGAGGCTATTCAAACCGCAAAATCTCTACCGGCAGCAACCTCGCCGCTGCTCTTGCCGGAACCAGCGTGGCTCCCACGGATATGAGCATTGCCGCCAATGAGATCCACAGGCCATCTAGAAGGTTCGCATGAAAGGGGACAAAGGATACCGCGTATACCTGCGGGTCGAGAGGAATCCAGTGCCAGGTACCCGCACTCCAAGCGAAGACATAGCCGAGCACCAGTCCCGCTAATGTCCCACAGGCACCGATCGCAATTCCCTGCCACAAGAATATGGTCCGAATCTGCTCACGGCGTGCACCGAGCGAAAGCAAGACGGCGACATCCCTCGCTTTGTCCGTAACCGTCATCGAAAGAACGGCAAGAATATTTAGTCCTGCAACGAAAGTGATCAAACCAATGAAGATTGCAGTGACCAATTTCTCCAATCGCAATGCGCGAAATAGCGGGCGGTTTTCTTCCATCCAGGTCGCGGCTGAAAAACCTGGCCCAGCCCGAGACCTAATCCTTTCCGCAACTAGCTCGGCTTGCTCGGGATCGCTCAAGCGGAACTCGATGACGTTTACGACGTCGCTTGCGCCGGCCAGTGCCTGCGCGGACTTGATGTCCATAAAACACCAATTCGCGTCGTAGTCATAAAACCCGGAATCAAAAATCCCGCTAACGCGAAATCTCCTCGTCCGCGGCAAAAGACCAAACGGCGTGAGTCGGCCCTGCGGGCTGGTCATCGTCACAAAGTCGCTGGGAGAGATCTTCCACTCGTCTGCGAGTTGTTTCCCCACAACAATACCTTCGGCGCCGTCCTGATCGGCGGAAAAATCCAATTTTCCGGCAGAGAGTTTTTTCAAAGCTGCTCCGTTGACTGCTTCGCCTCCAACGTCGATGCCTTTTGCGACGATTCCCCGTGCCTGCCCGCCGAAGCTAAGTAACACGGTTTGATACACGGCCGGCGTCGCACTGCGAATCCCGGGAATCGTCGCCAGATTCTTCGCCAGCGCTTCATAATCGTGGATACCGGACGAGCCCGGCCTCGTCAGCGACACGTGCGACGTGACACTGAGAAGATGCTCCTGCAGCGTTTCACGGAAACCGGTATTCATCGCGAGCGAAATCACCAGCGTGCAGACTCCCGCCGCCACACCCAGCACGCTAAAAATTGTCACGAGGCGTAGCACTGCCGGCCGGTTCGGTGACCGCAGATACCGCTGCGCGACAAACCATTCAATCGACATGAGCTATGGACTTTATCCGGCGTGGTTCGCCGGTTCAACCTGCATTACGCGCCGTGACCCTCGGACGCCGCCTTTTCCTGCTCTTGATTGACCGGCCGCAGCAGCGGAAAAAGAATTACGTCGCGGATAGATTGCGCGTTGGTGAGCAGCATCGTCAGCCGATCAATGCCGATGCCTTCTCCCGCCGTCGGAGGCAGACCATGTGCCAGCGCACGGATGTAATCAACGTCCAAGTGCTTTGGCACTTCGTCTCC
>WNFS01001592.1_pt1 | contig 17518 bp, 19 predicted proteins | sample 5400141 | NCBI WGS metagenome assembly WNFS01 (sample SAMN13153358, study PRJNA577476) | soil metagenome | isolation source: 60 cm saprolite under Madrone tree | place: USA:California | collected 2016-06-14
GGACTCGGTCTGCCAGGGCTTGATGGCCCCCTGGCGAAGACTCAACGCCGCATCGGGAATGACCAGGCCATAGTCCACCCCGATGCTGCGGCCGAAACCGCGGCAGGTCTCACAGGCGCCGATGGGTGAATTGAAGCTGAAGGTACTGGGGCTGGGGTCCTTGTAGTTGATGTCGCAATCCGGACAGTGCAGCCCGGTGGAGAAGCGCCAGGGTGCGGCGAAGGCGGTCGCACTCGCTTCGCCGTCACGGCCGCTGCCGCCACCGGCACGAGCGCCTGCACCAACACCAACACCAGCGCTAGCGCCAGCACCAACCCCAGCACCGATGTCGCGCGGGTACACATCGAGACGTCCCTGACCGACCTTCAGCGCGGCCTCTATGGCATCGCCGGCTCGGGCGGGATCCACGGTCGACCACCGAAAGCGATCTTGAATCACCTGCAGGATGTCGCCGCGCTTTTCGTGGATGCGCGTGTAGCCCTGGCCGGATCGCCGGCTCGGGCGGGATCCACGGTCGACCACCGAAAGCGATCTTGAATCACCTGCAGGATGTCGCCGCGCTTTTCGTGGATGCGCGTGTAGCCCTGGCCGGCCAGCAATCCCTTGATCTCGGCCTCGGTAAAATTCTTCGGAATGGGTACGGGAAAGGTCAGCAGCAACGGCGGATCGCCGCTGCCGCGGGAGAGCTCGTTCAGCGCTGCTTGGATGCTCGCGGTTGTGTCGCGCCGCACCGGCCGGCCGCAGCCCCGGCAGTAAAGTACCGCGGCCCGCGCAAACAGCAGCTTCAAGTGATCGTTGAGCTCGGTCATGGTGCCGACGGTGGAGCGCGAGGTTCGCACCGGATTTGTCTGGTCGATGGCGATCGCGGGCGGAATTCCGTCGATGCGGTCGACCTGCGGCTTATCCATCCGATCCAGGAACTGACGGGCGTAGGGGGAGAAGGTCTCTACGTAGCGGCGCTGGCCCTCGGCGTACAATGTGTCGAATACCAGCGAGGATTTCCCGGAGCCGCTCACACCGGTCACGACGATCAACTCGTTGAGGGGAAGATCGAGGTCCAAATCTTTGAGATTGTTCTGGCGGGCGCCACGGATGCGGATGGCATCCGAGCGGGGCGGATCGAAGGGTGGCATTCGCGTTAGTTTACAGGGAATCGTGCGGCGCACCGCGAATCAAGGGAGCGCTCAGCGTCCGGCGAACTGCTCCATCATGAGTCCGGTGCCGCCGCGCGTGACATGCGCCACGATGGCGGTGCGGCGATGGATTTTGGTCACCAAGCCTAGATTGATGGCGAAGGCCAGCTGGACCTGCTGACCCTTGCGCAACCCGAGATTTTCCGTTTCGACGAACACGCCGTTTGCACTCAGGTTTTTAGCCCTGCAAATTCGGCTCTTTCGTCCCGACATCACCACATACACGGTGGTGCGTGCTCGGTGACGGGTGTGCAAGCGACGCTCCATCCGTTCTATCCCTTCGGTTGATCATCGACGAGAGGTAGCCATTATGCACATCGCGCAGTAGTTAGCGAAGCGTTCAATTGCGCGGGCACCGATATGTAAGGCGCGGAACTGATATGTAAAATCAAGGACCTATGCGCGCCCGAGGAGGTCAAAAAAATCGACCGCAGAGCGGACGACCTTTAGACGGCGTCTTTGCGCCGAATGGAGAGCTGTTCCGGAGCGTCGATACCCATCTTGACGCGCCGGCCCGTACCTCCCAGCAGGGTGATCTGGATGGGGCCGTTGGCGAAAAGCTCCGCCATGGTCATGTTGGCGTCCACGCCGTCCGCCGGTTGGATGACGATGGATTCATCAGCGCGGCGGCTGAGAACCAGCATGGATCAAGCCCGCGCCAACGCGCGCAGCGCTTTGGCGAAGGTCTTTCCTCGAGGATCGTAGGTGATCGCGGGACCGCCGCGGACGATATCGATCAGCTGCCCTACCTGATGTTGCCGGACATGAATGATGTGGCCGTTGATTTCGTTCGCGGTGCGACAGCCGGCCATCAGCTCCAGCAGGGCGCGCCAGCGGTCGGCGATCGTCGCCGCCAGCCCAAGGCTGGGAGTGGCCCATAGGGCGCGGCGTTCCGCTTCGAGTTTTTCAATGGTTCCAAAAATCTGGATTTTCTCAGCGGCCCTTTGCTCGACCGCTCGAGGGGAGTCACCGGTGAGAGCGGTGCGCTCCGCGGCCAAAGTGGCCGCCAAGGAACGCGCGGCATCGATCTCGCGATCCAAGACATCCTCGAGACGGCGGCGCGCGTCCTGGTCCATGGGTTTACTTCAGTCCGCGTTCGAACTGCAACAGTTTATCGGCCACCTGGCCGGCATTGATCTGGTAGGTGCCGGAATTGATGGCCTGTTTCACCGCTGCGACTTTCGACGCGTTGACCACCGGCGCTTTGGCGACGGCCTCTTCGATCTTCTGCAGGGACCGGGCGGAGTGGGTCAGGGTGACGGTATCGCCGGTCTTTGATGCAGCCGCGCCCGCGGCCTGTGCTTCGCCCTGCGCCTTGTCGGCAACCACGCCGTTGCTGTTCGAGCCCTTGATGGGCGCGATCGGCTCGGCCGTTGAATATGCGCTGATTTTGTCAGTCACCGAAATTCTCCTAGGGCTACTTGCATCGGCCCATGCCATCTTATCGTCAGGGTTCGGATGAACTTTAGCGATTACGCTCGAGTTGCATCCTCCGGACTAGTTATCGACTGTGACGCGCTTCACTGAAGGGCTACCGAGAAATTATTTCGACTACCTGCTCGGAGCGCGCAACCCCTTCGACGATCTTGCCGGAAGACATGTTTTGCACTCTAACTCGTTGATTGATAAGCCCATCGTTGAGAGCCTTGCCGGCCGTGCGCACGCTCATGCCACCCAAGTCTGCGACCAAGGTCACCGATTGGCCGCGTTGTACCGCCTTGGCGGCCACCAATTGTTGATTGGTCAGGAAGGCGCCGCCTGAGATTGGCCGGCCGGCGGTCAGTCCCACCGCGATGGCGGGGTCATCCAGGAAGCCGGGCGGCAGCTCGGACATATCGTGCTCCTCTACCCGCAAATCCGTGGCCTTGAGGATGCTGCCCACCACGATGGCGTGCGCCGCGACCACTGCCGGCGAGGTACCGATGATTCTGACCTGAACATAAAGATGCCAGGGTTTGCCGTCCTGGCAGCGCAACTCGACCGTCGCTCTATCTTGCATGTGATGCACCGAGGCGAGAGCGGCTCCCACGGGTTGGCGGCAGCGCGCGAGTTCCAGGTGCGGCTCGATCGGACCGATCAAGAAGCGCTGCCGATCGGTCAGCGGAGGAAACTGCCGCACCGCCTCGGCCTTCGCCAGCGACTCGAGCGTCGGAATGTCTTGAAGATCCGTATCCCGCTGGGGAATCGAATCGCCGGCGCTCTCCGGGCCGGGTGCGGCCTGCAGCACGGGCGCCGCCGCGAGGCCGAGCCCGAGGAGCCCGCGACCGAGTAACCAACGACAATATTTTGGCGCTGCTTGCATCATAGATGACAAGTGCAAGCGGCGTGCCATGGCGGCACACGATGGCGGGCGGAGCGCCGCGGGCCAGTCCTTGCCTGCCGTCCGCGGTCGGCCGCTGCTCGGCCGCCTACGGCAATTTCTTGCCGCGCGGCTCGGGCACGCCCGCAAGTGCCGGGCAGCAATGGGCGCTCCTTGGCCCTTGGACGGCCGATTGCCCGCGTATCAGCGGTTTGGCACACCTCTTGCTTTAGGTTTCCGTCAAGGAGATCAACGCATGTTTGAGAACGTTTTCGGTATCCATGAGCAAGCGCTGCTGCTGCACGAGCAGCGGATCGGCGTGCTTGCCACGAATCTTGCCAACGCCGACACGCCGAACTACAAGGCGCGCGATATCGATTTCGGCGAAGTGCTGGCGCAGAGCGATGGGGGATCGTTGTCCATGCGGGTGACCCAGGCGGCGCATATCGCGACCCCTCAGGGTGAATTGTCGGCGGGCGCCTTGAAGTACCGCAATCCGTATCAGGCTTCGCTCGACGGCAACACCGTGGAAATGCCGGTGGAACAGGCGGCCTTCGCGGAGAACAACGTCCGCTATCAGGCCAGCTTGAGGTTCATCAGCGGGACGATAGCGGAGATGCAACTCGCCATTGCCGGCCAGTAGTCCCATTGCCGGGCGTTAGTCGCCCTCGAGGAAAAGAAATGTCTCTATTCAATGTATTCAACGTCGCCGGAAGCGCACTGAACGCCCAAACCATCCGGCTCAACACCACCGCGAGCAATCTGGCCAATGCCGAAAGCGTAAACGGCGACGCGGCCAAGACCTATCGCGCGCGGCATCCCGTGTTCCAGTCGATGATGGACACGTCGAATCCCTTCGCCGACGACCAAGAGGCTTCGGCGGGCGTGCGGGTGCTCGGTGTGGTGGAAAGCTCGGCGCCGCCGTCGATGCGCTATCAACCGGACAATCCGGTGGCCAACAAGGACGGTTATGTCTTCACGTCGAACGTCAATTCGATCGAAGAGATGACCAACATGATTTCGGCCAACCGCTCATTCGCCACCAACATCGACGTGATCAACACCGCACGCGATTTGCTGCTCAAAACCATCTCGATCGGGCACTAGGAACACATCATGGTAGTCAACGGAACGAACGCCGCCGGCAATACCGGCACCGGCTCCACCGGCGGCACGGGCTCGGCCGCCGGAGCCGGTTCGAATTCTCCGTCGGGCGCGGGGGCGGCGAACAGCGCCACGACTTTGGGCGGGACGAATTTCCTCACGCTCATGTTGGCCCAATTGAAAAACCAGGACCCGACGAGTCCGGTGGACAGCAATACCTTTCTCACGCAATTGGCCCAGCTCAGCGAAGTGCAGGGGATTACCCAGCTGAATACGTCGTTCAGCACCCTGTCGAGTGCGCTCTCCCCGAGCCAGGCGCTGCAGGCCTCGTCATTGCTGGGACATAAGGTGCTCGCGGCCAGCACCACGGCCAACCTCACGGCGAACGGGACCGTTACGGGCGCCGTCAACGTGCCGCAGACCACCTCGCAGGTGCTGCTCGACGTCAAAACTTCAAGCGGCGTCCTGGTGCGGCAAATCAATCTCGGTGCGCAATCGACGGGTTTGGCGAGCTTCTCTTGGGACGGCAAGATGGGCGATGGCACACAAGCTCCCGCAGGCACATATTCATTGAGCGCGCAGTATGCCGGCGCCACCTCCGGCAGCACGGCAGCGACCACGCTGGTCAACGGCACAGTCGACAGCGTCTCCATGGGTGCCGGCTCGACGGGACTTACCTTGAACGTCACCGGTCTCGGCAGCGTGCCGTTCAGCAGCGTTCAGCAGATTTCCAACTAATTCAGAGCAGGAGTAGAAGACATGGCTCAATTCAGCATTGCTTTATCGGGTTTGACGGCCGCCAGTTCGGATTTGGACGTCACGGCCAACAACGTGGCGAACGCCAACACCGTTGGATTCAAGGATTCGCGGGCGGAGTTCGCGGATGTGTATTCGGCCGGCGCGGTGAATCTGAACACCTCGGTCGTCGGTCAGGGCGTGCGGCTCACGACCACGGCGCAGCAATTCACTCAGGGCAATATTTCATCGTCGTCTTCCAATCTCGATCTTGCGATCAGCGGGGATGGTTTCTTCACTCTGCACAGCCCGAACGGCTACGTCTATTCGCGCAACGGCCAGTTTTCCGAGGACAAGACCGGCAATGTGGTGAGCGCCACCGGCCAGGCCTTGCAGGTATATCCGCCCCTCACCAACGGCGGATTCAACACAGGCTCCCTGACGAACTTGAACTTGCAGACGGCGCAGAGCGCTCCCTTGGCGACCACCTCGGGCACGGTGATTCTGAATCTTCCTGCCAATTCAACCGTTCCCAGCGTCACGCCCTTTGATCCGACCAACTCGCAAACTTACAGCCAATCCACGTCGACATCGGTGTACGACTCGCTGGGCAATCAGTACCCGGCGACCTTTTATTTCACCCAGACCGCGACGCCCAATCAGTGGAACGTCAACCTGACCGTCAACGGCACTCAGGTCGGGGGCGCGCAACCCCTGACGTTCTCCAGCACGGGCGCGGTGACTGCACCGGTGGGCGGCGCGTTGTCGTTCAATGGCTTTACTCCGGCGGGCGGGGCGAACCCGATGAACATGACTTTCAACTTCGGCGCCACCACGCAGTACGGCGCGCAGTTCGGCGTGACTTCGATCGTACAGAACGGCTATGCGACCGGTCAGCTCAGTACCGTTGCAATCGACACCGCGGGGGTCGTGTCCGCCGTCTATACCAACGGACGCTCGACGCAGCTTGGGCAACTGGCCATGGCGAACTTTCCCAATCCTCAGGGACTGAAGCAGCTGGGAGACACGAATTGGTCCGAGACATTCAGCTCGGGCACGGTCGTCTCGGGCACGGCCGCATCGGCCGGATTCGGCACCATTCAATCGGGTGCGTTGGAAGCCTCCAACGTCGACCTGACCACGCAGCTCGTGAACATGATCACCGCGCAAAGGGCATTCCAGGCCAACGCGCAGGTCATCACCACCGCCAATCAGCTGTCGCAGACCGTCATCAACATCGCGCATTGATCCGGCGCCCATTGAGAAACTGAACCATGGATAGAGGACTGTATGTGGCGATGACGGGCGCGAAGCAGATCATGCAAGCGCAGGCCGTCAACAACCACAACATCGCCAACTTGAGCACCATCGGGTTCCGCGCGGACACCGTGGCGTTCGACAGCGAGCCGATCTACGGCCCGGGCTATGCGACGCGCGTCAATGCCGTGGCCGGCGACGCAGGCACCGATTTTTCCCCGGGCGTCATGCAGAGCACGAGCCGCAATCTCGACATCGCCGTCAACGGCAAAGGCTTCATTGCGGTTCGCGGCACCGACGGCAAGGAGGCCTATACCCGTGCCGGCGATTTGCGCCTGTCGCCGACGGGCGCGGTCACGACCGCGAGCGGATTGGCGGTGCTGACCGAGTCCGGCCCTTTGGTGATACCGCCCTCGACCCAGGTGAGCATCGGCGGCGACGGCACGGTGTCAGTGGTTCCGCAGGGCTCCGCACCGCTTGCGGTCACCCAAGTCGACCGAATCAAGTTGGTGAACCCCAAGACGACGGATCTGCAAAAGGGCGATGACGGCCTGCTGCGGCTCAAGTCGGGCGCGAAGGCGAATACCGACGACACCGTCTCCGTGACTTCCGGCATGCTGGAGTCGAGCAATGTCAACGCGGCCCAGTCGTTGATCAGCATGATCGAACTGCAGCGATTGTACGAATTCCAGATCAAGAGCATCAATTCGACCAATCAAAACGAACAGAGCGCCGAGCGCCTGATTTCGTCCCCGTAACCATTCAAGGAAACTCACGATGAATCTTGCATTATGGGCCGCAAAAACCGGTCTCGACGCGCAAAACACCCGGATGGCGGTGATCTCCAACAATTTGGCCAACACCAATACGACGGGTTTCAAATCGGGGCGCGCCGCCTTTCAGGACCTCATGTACCAGAACATCCGCCAGGTCGGCGCACAGAGCACGCAGAACACGCAATATGCCACGGGCTTGACGCTCGGCACCGGCGTGCGCATCGTCGCGACGGAAAAGGACTACTCCCAAGGCAGCGTGCTTCAGACCAACAACAGCTTGGACATGTCGGTGAACGGGCGCGGGTTTCTGCAGATCACCCAGCCGGACGGCACGATCGCCTATACGCGGGACGGTGCATTCACCCTGGACAATCAGGGCAACGTCGTCACCGCGTCGGGGTATCCGCTGCAGCCGGCGATCAACATTCCGCCGAGCGCCCAGTCGGTCACCATAGGCAATGACGGCGTGGTGACGGTCAAAACCGCGGCCAACGCCAAGGGCACTCAAGTCGGCCAGATCCAGTTGGCGGATTTCATCAACGAACAGGGCCTGCAGCCCATCGGCAACAACTTATTGGTCGAATCCGCGGCCAGCGGATCACCGCAGGTTGGCACGGCGGGCACCAATGGACTGGGGAGTCTGCAGCAGGGTGCGCTCGAAACGTCGAATGTGAATTCGGTGACGGAGCTGGTTTCGATGATCGAGTGTCAACGCTCCTACGAGATGAATTCCAAGGCCATCAGCGCCACCGATCAAATGCTGCAGTACACGACGACCAACCTAACATGACGCGCCAACACCGATCCGAATCGCGAATGATCCTGCCGGGAGTGCTTTTCTGCGGTCTTTTATCGGCGTGCGCGCTGATGTCAGCGTGCGGACTATTGCCGGCGCGGCAGCACAAACCCGAACCTGCGGTCGCGCGCGTTCTGCCGCCGCCGACTCCGCGCACCGACGGCGCGATCTATCAGGCGGGCCAGCAAATGGAATTGTTCGCGGATCTCAAGGCGCGCCGCGTCGGCGACGTGTTGACGATTCGTCTGACGGAATCGACCAATGCCAGCAAGAGTGCGGTCACCAAGACCACGAAAACCACGGCAGTCAACAATACGGGCCCCACGATTTTCGGCAAGACCTTCACCGCGGCCGGCGTGCCGATTCTGACCACCACGATGAATGGCGCGGATAGCTTCGACGGCGAGGGATCGAGCACGCAGGGCAATAGTCTGGCGGGCAGTCTGACGGTGACGGTGATGGAAGTTCAGTCCAACGGCAATCTGGTCATCCAGGGCGAGAAGACATTGAAGCTCAATCAGGGTGATGAGTTCGTGCGCCTTTCAGGCGTAGTCCGCCGCGCCGACATCAACACCGACAATACGGTAACTTCGGACAAGGTGGCGGATGCCCACATCAGCTACTCCGGCCGGGGTGTGATCGACAGTTCCAATCGCGTGGGTTGGCTGGCACGGTTCTTCAACTCCGCCTATGCGCCGTACTAGCATCATGCACTCGAAGTTCGCCGCGAAACTCTGCTTAGGCTGGCTCCTGCTGCTGCTGACCGGTCCGCTCGCCGAAGCCGAACGCATCAAGGACTTGGCGCAGATACAGGGGGTGCGAACGAACCAGCTGGTGGGTTATGGGCTGGTCGTCGGCCTCGACAGCACCGGCGATCAAACCAGCCAGGCGCCTTTCACCGTGCAGTCGCTCAACAACATGTTGGCGCAGCTGGGCATCACGGTTCCCGCAAACGTCACGCCGCAGCTCAAGAACGTCGCGGCCGTCGCGGTACATGCCGTCATGCCGGCCTTCGTCAAGCCCGGGCAAACCATCGACATCACCGTCAACTCCATCGCCAACGCGAAGAGTCTGCGCGGGGGATCGCTCTTGGTCACTCCCCTGCATGGCCTCGATGGACAGATCTATGCAATTGCGCAGGGAAATCTCATCGTGAGCGGGTTCGGCGTCGAAGGTACCGACGGATCGAAGCTCACCGTGAATGTGCCGAGTTCAGGCCGCATTCCGAACGGCGCCACCGTGGAACGAGCCGTTTCCTCGCAGCTCTCCCAAGGCGATTCGATCGTGCTCAATTTGAACGATCCCGACTTTACGACCGCGACGCGATTGGCCGCGAGCGTGAACAAGGGCATGGGGGACGACATCGCCTCCATCATCGACGGCGGTTCGATCCGGGTACGCGCGCCTCTGGATATCACGCAGCGCGTATCGTTCCTCTCGTCGGTCGAGAATTTGCAGGTGGAGCCGGGCATGGCCTCGGCCAAGGTGATCATCAATTCGCGCACCGGCACCGTGGTGATCAGCAGCAATGTCATCGTGACGCCGGCTGCGGTGTCGCACGGTTCTCTGTCCGTCACCATCAAAGAAGAGCAGACCGTCAGCCAACCGGCGCCATTCTCCAAGCTGGGACAAACGGTGGTGCTCAACAACTCGACCATCAAGGTGGACCAGGGATCGAACCGCATGTTCCTGTTCAAACCCGGCGTGGAACTCGAGCAAATCGTGCGGGCCGTCAACGATGTCGGCGCGGCGCCCGGCGATCTGGTCGCCATCCTCGAAGCCCTCAGGGAGGCCGGTGCGCTGCAGGCCGAGCTCATCGTGATTTGAATGACCACAGATCTTTCATTGACCGGTGCTCTGCAGCCTCTCGGCCCCTCGGTGCCGGACACCTCCGCCGCAACCACGTACACCGATCTCAACGGTTTGGCGGCGCTCAAAGCGGATCCGACTTCGCCCCAGGCGATCAGCGCCGTGGCCGGTCAGGTCGAGGCTCTGTTCCTGCAAATGATGTTGAAGAGCATGCGCGACGCCAGCATGGGTGACGAACTCGACGGCAACGAGATGGGCGTGTACCAGGACATGTTCGACAAGCAGGTGGCGCTCACCATCAGCCAACACCAGGATTTAGGCATAGGCGCCATATTGAAACGACAGTTGACCGGCAAGACTGCGCCCGCTGCGCCCAAGACGGCTTCCGGCGGGGTGTCAGCCCCGCCGCAGGTCTTGGCGAAAACGCCGGCGGAGTTCGTCGATCAGGTGATGCCGGCCATCCGCCGCGCCGCCACCGCCTTGGGGCTCAATCCGCTCGGGCTGCTGGCGCAGGCGGCGCTCGAAACCGGATGGGGTCAGCGCATGGCGCGTAACGCCGATGGCTCGCCCAGCCTCAATATGTTCGGCATCAAAGCCGGCGACGGGTGGACCGGCGCGCGGGCGACCGCGGATACGGTGGAGTTCAGCAACGGCGTGGCGGCGCAGCGGCGCACGGCTTTTCGGGCCTACGGGTCGATCGAGGAGAGCGTCAGCGACTTTGCCAATGTGCTGAAGAAGTCTCCGCGCTACCGGGATGCGATCGCGGCAGGCGGTGACGTCCACGCGTACATCGACCGCATCGGCAAGTCGGGCTACGCGACCGACCCTGAGTATGCGACTAAGTTAAATCAAATCTTGAATAGCGGCGTGCTCCAGGCGGCGCTGCCTACCCGCACTGCAGCATTATAGATATTGGATTGGCTGCCGATAGTGCGGGAGTCGAGTGAGTTCGAACGCCGAAAACGCGGAGAGTAATGGTGTCAGACATATTTGGAATCAGCGTTTCGGCGCTTCAGGCGTTTCAAGCTGCAATGGCGGTTACCAGCAATAACATCGCCAACGCCAGCACGCCCGGATATAGCAAAGAATCGGTGGTTCTGAGCGCCGCGGCGCCGCAGTCGAATGGAACAGCCAGCGTCGGCAGCGGAGTCAACCTCACCGCCACCACGCGCGCCTTCAACCAGGCGACCAACAATCAATTGAATACCTCGCAAAGCAGCCTCGGTCAATTGAACAGCCTGCAGACTTACACGTCCCAGATCGACAATATCGTGGGTACGACGGCCGGCGGCATCAGCACCGCCCTACAGGACTTTTACAGCGCATGGTCGGCCGTCGCGAATACCCCAACGTCCGCAGCCACGCGGCAAGCCCTGATCGGCAAGGCGCAGAGCGTCGCGAACAGTTTCAGCAGGATCAGTTCCCAATTGAACGGCTTGAATACCGACATCAACACACGCATCACGGCCGACGTGCAGCAAATCAATTCGATCGGTGCGTCGATTTCCAAACTGAATCAACAGATCGTCGTGAGCACGGCCCAGGCCGGGGGTAGTCCGCCCAACACCCTGCTCGACCAGCGCGACAAGCTGGTGTCGGATCTTTCATCGTTGATCGGAGTCTCGACCACCACGGACACCAACGGCGCCCTCAATGTCTTCGTGGGCAATGGGCAGCCGCTGGTTCTGCAGGGCACCACCACCACCTTGACCACCGTGGGAAATCCCTTCAATTCGGCGCAACTGGAGATATCCTCATCCACCGCCGCCGGCAATGTGATCAGCGGCTACATTACGTCGGGAGACCTCGGCGGGCTGCTGGCGGCGCGCACCCAGGCGATCCAACCCGTGCAAAATCAGCTGGGCCAGATTGCCACCGCCTTCAGCCAAGCGGCCAACTCTCAGCAGAATGCGGGTCTGGATCTCGGCGGACAGTTCGGCGCGAACCTGTTTTCGGTGGGCGGGCCGAGCGCCACAGCCTCCTCCAAGAACACGGACAATACCAGCGTCGCGGTCAGCATCGCGAATGTCGGCGCGCTGACTGCGAACGATTACGTGCTGTCGTACAAGGCGGGCGCGTATTCCCTGACCCGCTCCAGCGACGGCAGTACGGTTGCCCTGTCGGGCGCCGGAACCGTGGCGAGTCCGCTGACGGCCGATGGTCTATCCATCGTGGTGTCGGCGACGCCGGCTTCGGGAGATCAGTTTCTCATTCAACCCACCGCACAGGCTGCCGGCTCATTCGCCGCCGTGTTGACCGATCCCTCGAAGATCGCCGCCGCAGGCGCCGTGCAGACGTCGGCCGCAAACAGCAATGTGGGAAATGCCACGATCAGCAGCGGTACGGTGCTCAATGCCGCCAACCCCAATTTGCTGAATACCACGAGCATTCAATTCATCACTCCGACGACGTATTCGGTGAATGGCGCCGGAAGCTTCGCCTACACCGCGGGCGCGAATATCAGCCTCAACGGCTGGCAGGTGGCGATCAGCGGCACCCCGGCGGCCGGCGATACCTTCACGGTGGCGAGCAACGCGGGGGGCACGGGTGACAATCGCAACGCCCTGGCGAGCGCCAATCAGCAAACCCAGGGAATTCTTGCCAACGGCACCACCAGCGTCAACGGCGCAGTCAGTTCGCTGATCACCGGCATCGGCAGCGAGGCCCAACAAGTCAATACCGCACAAGCCGCCCAGTCGGCGGTCAACACTCAGGCGCAAAAGAATGTGCAGTCCGTATCGGGGGTCAACCTGGATGAGGAAGCCGCCAGCCTGCTGCAGTGGCAGCAGTCTTATCAAGCCGCCGCGCAAGCGCTGAAAATCGGCAGCAGCCTGTTTCAGAGCTTGCTGACCGCCGTACAGGCGGCATAAAGGAAATCTCCATGCGCGTAACCCAGAGTCTGAATCAAGCACAGTTCCTCGCGGCGCTGACCCAGATCGAGTCCAATCTGTCGCAGACGCAGAATCAAATCTCGTCAAATCTCGCGTTCACCACCCCTTCGCAGAATCCGGTCGCGGCCGGCAGCGTCAACAACTACGATCAGGCGCTCGCGCAAAGTCAGCAGTACGATGCCAACGCCAACAGCGCACAGACCCGGCTCAGCACCGAGGATAGCGCCCTGTCGCAGGTGCAAACCGAGCTGCAGACCTTGCGCGATCTCGCGCTGCAGGCCAACAATGGTTCCGTTTCCAGCGAGGGCCACACGGCGATCGCGGCGCAGGCCACCCAAATCCAAAACAGTTTGTTGTCCCTGGCCAACACCCAGGACGGCAACGGCGAGTACATCTTCGGCGGCTTTTTCACGACTAACCGACCGTTTGCGCTCACGGCAAGCGGCGCAAGCTACGCCGGCGATCAGGGCCAGCGTCAAGTGCAGGTCGCGGCCGGTCAGACCATCGCCGACGGCGACAACGGCAATATCGTGTTCAACCAGATCAAGACCGGCAACGGTACGTTTGACGCGAGCGCCGCCGCAGGCAACACAGGTACGGGTGTGCTCGGCGCCTCGGCGGTGCAGAACCCGGCCGCGTACGACGGCGGTACCTATGCCGTCAATTTCACGGCCGCCAACACCTACGAAGTGCGCGATTCAGCCAATGTGCTGGTGACCTCGGGGACGTATACCTCCGGTCAGTCGATCGCGTTCCGCGGCGTCCAGGTGACGCTGAGTGGTCAGCCCGCCGCGGGCGATTCGTTCACGGTCGCGCCGAGCACCAATCAAAGCATATTCACGACGGTACAGAATCTCGTGACTGCGCTGCAGACCGGGACCGGCACCTCGGCCACTCAGGCCAAGCTGAACAATTCGCTGGGCAACGCGATCAACAATATCGATCAAGCGCTGGCTCAGACGTCAAACATCCGAGCGACCATCGGTGCACGGCTGAACACGATTACCACCCAGCAGTCGGTCTCCAGCAGTCAGCAAATTCAGCTGAAGGCTTCCATCTCCTCGCTGCAGAGCCTTGACTACGCCTCTGCGATCACCGCGCTGGATTTACAAAACACCACCCTCAGCGCGTCGATGCAGGCCTATACCCTGACGCAAGGGTTGACGCTGTTCAAATATCTCTAGTATCGCGGCAGCGTGAGTTTGGGCGATGGGCCAGTCAACATTCCTGTGCGGGAGACCGGTTTCGATGGCCCATTGGGCTCAGTGGTGATGTCCGCCCGCGCCGTGCACGTGGCCGTGTTCGAGTTCTTCGCCGGTTGCTTCACGCACGCCGACCACTTCCACATTGAAATGTAAGTTTTGATCGGCCAGTGGGTGGTTGCCGTCCAACGTGATCATGTCACCCACCACGGCGGTCACGGTGAATAGGCGCATGCCGTCTTGGGTCCGCGCCTGAAACTGCATGCCCTTCTTGATTTCGCCCGAACCCTGCAGGGTGCGCTTCGGTACGCGCTGCACCAGCGCCTCATCGCGCACACCATAACCATCGGCAGGCGCGAGCGAGACGGCCACGGTCTCGCCGTCTCGTTTCCCCTCCAGGGCTTTTTCCAGGCCGGGGACCAGATTGCCGTGTCCCTGGATATAAGCCAGCGGTTCGCCGCCGGCCGAGCTGTCGAGCACGGCGCCCGCGTCGTTCTTGAGGGTGTAGTGAATGGTAACGACCCGGTCTGCGGTAATGTCCACGGCTGATTTCCTAGTCCAAGAGCTTCTACGAAGATCGGCAGGTTACACAAATGGGGTCAATTTCGCCTCAAGATCGTAGGCGTCCGCCCGCGTGATCTGCACCTCTGCCCAATCGCCGACGGCCAGCCCCTTCGCCGCGCGGATTCGCACCACGCCGTCTATTTCCGGGGCGTCGCTGCTGGAGCGCGCAATGGCCACATTGCCTTCGATCCGGTCGACCAGCACCTTCATATTGCGGCCGATCTTGCGCGCCAGCCGCTGAGCGCTGATTTGCTGGCTAAGCTCCATGAACCGTGCGCGGCGTTCCGCTTTGATTTCCGGTGGCACCGGCGGTTGGCGCAGTGCATTCGCCGCGGCGCCCTCGACCGGCGAGTACTCGAAGCAGCCCACCCGATCCAATTGTGCGGTGCGGAGCCAATCGAGCAATTCTGCGAAGTCCTCCTCGGTCTCGCCCGGGAAGCCGACGATGAACGTGCTGCGGATCGTCATGTCCGGCACTGCGCGCCGCCACTCTGCGATGCGCTCGAGGGTATTTTCGGCGGCGGCCGGGCGTTTCATGAGTTTGAGAATTCGCGCGCTCGCATGCTGGAACGGGATGTCGAGGTAGGGCAGAACGCGCCCGTCCGCCATCAGTTCGATCACCTTGTCGACATGGGGATAGGGATAGACGTAGTGCAGGCGAATCCATACACCGAGTTCGCCCAGTGCGGCGGCTAGATCGTAGAAGCGGGCGCTGCGCTCGGCGTTGCGCCAGGGCTGTGCGGCATACTTGAGATCGACTCCGTAGGCGCTGGTGTCCTGGGAAATCACCAGGATCTCCTTGACCCCGGCGCGCACCAGCTGCTCCGCCTCGCGCAATACCTCGCCGATCGGTCGACTGACAAGACGCCCTCGCATCGAGGGAATGATGCAGAAGCTGCAGCGGTGGTTGCAGCCTTCAGAGATCTTGAGGTAGGCGTAGTGTCGCGGCGTCAGCTTGACGCCCTGTGCGGGAATCAGATCCAGGAACGGTTCATGCTTCGGCGGCAAGTGCTCATGCACCGAGGCCACCACCTCTTCGTAGCGCTGTGGTCCGGTGATTTTCAGCACTTGTGGATGTCTGTCGAGAATCTTCTGAGGTTGAGCGCCGAGGCAGCCGGTCACGATGACTTTGCCGTTCTCAGCCAGCGCTTCGCCGATGGCGTCCAGGGACTCGTCCACCGCCGCGTCGATGAAGCCGCAGGTGTTGACCACCACGAGGTCCGCCGCGCCGTAGCTGGCCGCGACCTCATACCCTTCCGCACGCAGCCGCGTGAGAATTCGTTCCGAGTCCACCAACGCCTTGGGGCATCCCAAGCTGACGAAGCCCACTTTCGGGGTCTTACGGCTCACGGTTTTCAAGCGACTAATCGACCTTGGCGAAGATAAAGGGGGCGCATTCTACTCCATACGCGGCGGTTGACGTGGAGCCTCGGCCGATGCGGCAACGCCACAATACCCGCGGCAGCAGGGCGAACACTCTCTAAAGGACGGCCGTTTGTCGCCGATATCGCCCCGCGGGGGGGATCGCCATGTCAACCGCTGATGCCAAAACCGTGAAGTCGAGACGATTCCGAGCGCCGTCCGGCGCGATTTTCCGCTCAAGAACCGCCCCGAGGCTCCGATAACCTCTTTGAACGTGGTCACCGGTCCGCCCGCTTGGCGGGTGTAGTGAACACAACAGTAGGGCCTAAGACGGGCCGGTGTATTAACTTTCAGGAGTCTTAATCATGCCATTGACATTAAATACCAATATCGATTCGCTCAACGCGCAGCGAAACTTGACGAATTCCAAGGCGACCTTGTCGCAGGCCTTGCAGCGTTTGTCCTCGGGCTTGCGCATCAACAGCGCTGCGGACGACGCCGCCGGTCTCGCGATCAGTCAGCAATTCACCACGCAGATCAACGGCACCAACCAAGCCGTCAACAATGCTAATGACGCCGTCTCGGAAGCGCAGACGGCGGGCGGCGCATTGTCGACCTTGACCGATGCCTTACAGAGCATCCGCACACTCGCCGTCGAGTCTGCGAACGGCTCGAACAGCGCCGCCGACCGCGCCGCGCTCGATGCCCAAGTGCAGCAGCAGATTGCGGAAATCACGCGTATTGCGTCGCAGACTTCGTTCAACGGAACCAAAGTGCTCGACGGCAGCAGCGGTGTCACGACATTCCAAGTCGGCGCCAACGTCGGCAACACCATTTCCGTCAACTTGGCGCAGGGCGTGCGAGCCGACCAAATCGGCCAGGTTGCCAGCGGCAGCGGCACGAACGTCACCGCGACGGCGCTGACCGGCAGCAATTTGACCATACAGGTGGGCACGGGAACGGCGGTCAGCATCGGCGCGAGCGTCGCAGGCTCCGCCGGCACCACGGCCGGTCAGTCGTCCTATTCCGCCTATTCCAAAGTGCAGGCCATCAACGCGGCCGGCGTCGCCGGCTTGACGGCCAGCGCCTCGACCACCGCGACCGGTGCAGCAGCGTTCTCGAATATCACCGGCGGTTCGGCCGGTACCACCTATGCACTGACCATCAACGGCGTTGCCATTTACGCTGCTGGTACCGCCATTGCGACCGGCCAGGTATTGACCGGGTCTGCCGTAGCGACTCAGATCAATTTGTACTCCTCGCAGACAGGCGTCACCGCGGGCCTGAGTGCAACCGGCCAGTTGCAGCTGACGGCAGCTGATGGCCGCGACATCAATCAGGTCGAGACGGTAACGGCGGGAACGGGCGGCACCGGAACGGGTGCAGGTATCGCAGCCGCGCAGACGCGGGGCACGATTACCCTGTCCGCGGCGAGCAATATCGTGATCGGCGGCGCGGGTTCAGCCGATGTCGGCTTCAACGCCGGTGGCCAGACCATCTCCCTGAGTGCGGCCACGCTGGCGAATGCCG
>WNFS01001495.1_pt1 | contig 17506 bp, 6 predicted proteins | sample 5400141 | NCBI WGS metagenome assembly WNFS01 (sample SAMN13153358, study PRJNA577476) | soil metagenome | isolation source: 60 cm saprolite under Madrone tree | place: USA:California | collected 2016-06-14
ATTACGCGGATGGCGCGCAAATAAAAACCGTTAATGCGCGCCATCCGCGTAATCCGTGAAATCCGCGGCTGGACCATCGGCTTCATTCTCCTCACGTCGATCGTAAGTAACGCGCAGGACCGTGCATTCCTCACTCAGTACTGCATCGGTTGTCACAACGAAAAGGCGAAGACGGCCGGCGTCATGCTCGACAAGATGGACATCGAGCATGTTGGCGAAAGCGCGGAAACCTGGGAGAAGGTGGTCCGCAAACTGCGAACCGGCATGATGCCTCCCAGCGGCGCGCGCCGCCCGGACCGGTCCGCCATCGATGCTTTCACGTCAAACCTCGAGACCGCGCTGGACCGCGCAGCTTCAGCCATGCCGAATCCCGGAACCACTGCCTTGCATCGCCTCAACCGCACCGAATACGCCAATGCGATCCGAGACCTGCTTGCCCTGCCGGTGGATTCAACAACACTGCTTCCGGGCGACGATTCGGCCGACGGTTTTGACAACGTCGCGGACGTCCTCGGAGTCTCGCCGTTGCTCATTCAAGGATACGTGTCCGCCGCCGCAAAGGTCAGCCGTCTGGCGGTCGGCGACCCGGAGACCAGTCCCGAGAAAATCACGTTTCGCATCCCGCGAGGCCTGTCGCAAGTCGATCACATCGAAGGTCTGCCGCTGGGGACACGCGGTGGAATGCTCATCCGCCACAACTTTCCTCTGGATGGCGAGTACGACTTCCGGGTCGTTCGTGCAGGCCCGGGGCTGGGGCAGACTCAGGTCGGTGGCGACGAAGAGATCGAAATCAGCGTCAACGGCGAGAGGGCTTTCTTAATCGGGAGAGACGCTCCTCGCGACATTCGGCTCCAGATGAAAGCGGGCCCGCAATCCATAGGCATTGCCATCATCAGGAAGAAGAATGCCCGAGGCGTGGACGATTTATATGACGTCCTGAACGGCAGCGCGGGCCTGCTAAACGTGGCCATCACGGGGCCCTTTAATGCCTCGGGCGCCGGCGATACGCCGAGCGGTCGCCGCATCTTTGTCTGCCGGCCGGTGGGCCCGACGCCAAGCGGCGTGGGGGGACCGGCCGGCGCTCAAACGAATTCCTTCAGTAGCCGGCCGGTGGGCCCGACGCTAAATGACGAAGTTACCTGCGCCAGGCAAATTCTGAAGACAATCGCCCGCCGCGCGTTCCGGCAACCCGTCACCGATGCGGATGTCGCAATGGAGACTCTGCTGAGCTTTTACCAGACCGGCCGCGCTCAGGGAGGTTTCGATACCGGGATTCAATACGCTCTGGCACGCGTGCTCGTCGATCCGCGGTTCCTGTATCGCTTCGAACATGAACCCGCCAATCTGGCGCCCGGTACGGTCTATCGACTCACTGATCTCGAAGTCGCATCGCGCCTCTCGTTTTTCCTCTGGAGCAGTATCCCCGACGACGAACTTCTGGACGTGGCGAGCCGGGGAAGACTCTCAGACCCTGCAGTGCTCGAACGGCAGGTGCGGCGCATGCTGGCGGATCCACGTTCCCAGGCGCTGGTGGACAACTTTGCCGGACAGTGGTTGTTCCTGCGAGACCTGAAAAACGCAAAGCCCGAAGCAGACGGTTTTGATGAGAATCTCCGGCACTCGCTTCGTCGCGAAACCGAGATGCTGTTTGAAAGCATCATCCGCGAGGACCGCAGCATTGTCGACCTGCTGAATGCGGACTACACGTTTGTCGACGAACGTCTGGCCAGGCACTATGGCATCCCGAACATTCGTGGAAGCCAGTTCCGCCGCGTCACGTTCAAAGAGAATGATGCGCGCCGCGGCCTGCTGGGTCAGGGAAGCATTCTGCTGGTGACCTCAGCAGTCAATCGCACGTCTCCGGTCAGCCGCGGCAAGTGGATTCTGGAAAACATCCTCGGTGTGCCGGCCCCGGCGGTTCCAGCAAGTGTGCCGCCGTTGAAGGAGAACAGTGAACGGACGGACGGCAAAGTGCTTTCCATGCGCGAGCGCATGGAGGAACATCGCACGAATCCCGGCTGCGCGTCGTGTCACAAGATCATGGACCCCATCGGCTTCGCGCTGGAAAACTTCGACCTGACCGGGAAGTGGCGAAACGTCGATGGCAACAAGCCGGTCGATGCGGCGGGCGAACTGGTGGATGGCACTAAATTGGACGGCCCGGCAAGTCTGAGGCAGGCGCTTGTAAGCCGGTCGAATGCGTTTGTCAGCAACGCAACCCAAAAGCTTCTGACGTATGCGCTCGGCAGGACCGTACACTATTACGACATGCCCGTGATTCGGTCTATCATTCGCGATGCGGCTGGAAACGATTATCGCTTTTCGTCGCTTGTTCTCGGCATCGTGAAGAGCGCGCCGTTTCAGATGAAGGCGAAGTAAATAAGAAAATGAACAAGAAGCCAGGAGCCGCGGATTTCACGGATTACGCGGATGGCGCGCAATTAAAAGCATTTGAAGCGCGCCATCCGCGTAATCCGTGAAATCCGCGGCTCCTGGCTTCTCGTTCATTTTCCTGTGAGGAGATGAGTCCCATGTTCATCACAAAGAGGCATCTTTCCCGCCGCACGTTCCTCCGCGGCGCGGGCGTCACCGTGGCGTTGCCGCTGCTGGAATCGATGGTTCCGGCGCAAACACCCTTGAACAGGACGGCGGCAAGTCCGAAGAGCCGGCTAGGGTGCATTTATATTCCGCACGGGGCCACCATGGATCACTGGACACCCGCGACAGAGGGCGCCAACTTCGAGTTTTCCGAAATCCTCAAGCCGTTGGAGCCGTTTCGAGATCGTGTCTGTGTGGTGACCGGGCTCGCTCATCCCCAGGCGGGTCCCACCGACGGCGAAGACAGCGGTGGGGCTCTCGACCATAACCGCGCTGTCGCCGTATTCCTGACTGCCGCTCATCCCAAAAAAGGGGCGCAATCCCAGGTTGGCGTCTCGGTGGATCAGCTTGTCGCGGAGAAAATCGGCCAGGAGACACCGTTGCCTTCGATTGAGCTCACGATCGAGGAATCGACCTTGAACAGTGATGCAGGTTTCAGTGGCGCATACAGAAACACCATTGCTTGGAAGTCGGCCAGCGTACCGCTTCCCATGGAGAACAGTCCGCAGGTGGTCTTCGAACGCCTGTTTGGTGACGGCAGCAACGATGCCCAACGGAAGGCGAGAAGGCAACAATCCATCAGCCTTCTCGATTCAGTGCTGAATCAAGTAGGTTCTCTTCAGAAAGAGCTTCCCGCCGCCGACAGCACCAGGGTGTCCCAGTACCTGGAAGAAGTTCGAGAGATCGAGCGGCGAATTCAGAAAGCCGAGAAGCAGACGAAGTCGGATGTAGCGCTGCCGGAGGCTCCGGTGGGCATACCGGACGACTTCGAAGAGCATTTGAAATTGATGTGGGACCTGCAGGTACTGGCCTTTCAGGCTGAGGTCACCCGCGTCTCCACCTTGCTGTATTCGCACGAGACCAGCGGCACCGTTTATCCGAAGAGCGGAATTCGCGAAGGATTTCACAACGCCTCGCACCACTCGAACAATCGCAAGAACATGGATCAGTTTGCCGTTCTTAACCGTTACCACGTGAACACGCTGACCTATTTCTTCGACAAGCTGAAAGCCACACCCGACGGCGATGGGACACTACTAGACCATTCACTCATCCTCTACGGCAGCACCCTGAGCGACGGTAACGAGCACAATCACGATCCGCTCCCGGTCCTGTTGGTTGGAGGCGCCTCCGGTCAGTTGAAGGGAGGCCGCCACCTCAAGTTTGCGCCGCACACTCCGATGTCGAATTTGCTTTTGGCCATGCTGGACAAGCTCGGCATTCGGCAGGACAGGTTCGGGGATAGTACGGGGAGACTGGAGATATAAACTACAAGAAGAGGAAATTTTGAAATTGGACGAATCCTGCATCTCAAATCCGAAATCCGAAATCTCCAATTGGACCGGTCCAATCTGAGATTTCGGATTTCGGATTTGAGATGCAGGATTCGTCCAATTTCAAAATTTCCTCTTCTTGTAGTTAACGAACCAACTCATACCTCACAGCCTGCCGCTGGATCAGCCCGCTGTCATTGGTCCGCACGGAGACGGATTGGATGACATCAAGCGCTGAGGCCAGGCTGCCGACGTTCTCAGAAAAAAAGCTGGAATAGCGGGCCTGATCCGAAAGATCCAGCATACGCATCAGCTTCAGGTAGGGCGATAATTCGGCCCTGTGAGAATACCGTGCAAGGTAAGTGCTCGGCTGGGGCTGCGGTGTCGCAGAGGTCGAACGATTCAGGGCGGAGCCCAGCAGCGAAGGCGTTCTCGCGATCCACAAGTTTTGTCCGTTGATGTATATCGTCAGGGGGACGAGCCCATCCCACTGTGCGAGCGTGTAACTACCGGCCGTGACGTTCTTCCATTGCAAACCGATGTTTCCCACGGTCTGATAAGACGCGACTGCCGACGCAAGCGCCGTGCGAGTCTCGGCGGCATTCCAGGATGAGGCCGCGCGCAACGCAACAACAGCATCGCTGCCCACAAACGTCGGGTCATTCATCGGAACACTGGATTCCAGATGCAACACGGCCTGGATGCCGGCGGATTCCAGAAGGCCCTTCAGCGGATTCAAATCCAGTGCACCTGCCAGCGATGCTTTCGGAGCTTCATCAATTCGCGTGCCGAGGTCTCTTTCTGAACCGACGAGCTCATCGGAATTCGCTCCCGGCGCATATCGCCGCGTGATCGATGTCACCGGTCCGGGGGCGAAGAATTTCTGGCGAATCAGGTCCATGGCAAGGTCGACCGAAGTCGTATCCCAAAGCCGGAAAAGCCCGACTCCATCCGGAACGTATCGTTGAAGCTCGATCGTCGCCGATTCGTGGGCCGTGATCGGCACTTCTGCGGAACGAAGCAGCACGCGGTTCTCTTCAAGCGCATCCGCCTTGCGAGTGACCTGCGCCAGGACGGCATAGTAATTCCGGAGTTCGCCGGTATTTCTCTGGATCCAATAAGAACGGAAGTGTGGAGTTTTGATGACATTGGGCAAGTCCATAACCAGACGAAGTGCTGCAGGGCCGGCCGCATCAGCCGGCACTGCGCGAACCGCATCCTGATACCAGGACTCCTGACTGACTGATCGTCCAGCCCCGCTTCCCCGAATCAGTTCGAGCGCTGAAGACAGCAATGCCTCGCGTGTGCTGACCACGACGTAGTCACCGGCAACGGCGAAAGCGGCTGTGCGATCTCCAGCCTGGCGGGTGAAATAGGGCTGGCCTGCGGCGTCGCGCGTTTGATAGCCGGAGCGCACGCGCGTCAAAACATTCTGGCCCAACTGCGCGGACGGCAACCGCGATATGTACAGAAATTCCAGCCGGCCGATGTCATAAAGCGCGAGTCCGCTCTCCGTGCCTGCGATGGTTTCCAGTTCATTGAGGTCGGGTTCAAAGCCCGCAGCACTCGAGAATTCTCCGTAAGCGTCTTTCAGTTTCAAGGCCAGGCGCGTGGTCAGGAAGTCTTCGTGGTTTTTGCTCGCGATCCACTTCGATTTCACCGCAGAGCGATTCCAGTCGCGCAACTGCGTGGCGAAGTCGGCGGATTCCAGGTACAGCAAAGCGCCCCCGGGCATCCATTCCGAGAGAGGCCGCCGAGCAGGCGACACCTGCGCCATCGCCCAAAGTCCAGCCACAATTCCGACGCAAATCACCAGGAGTGCCGTCTTCCAGTTGCGGATTGCTGTGGGGCGGGGCCGTTCCCCTCCTTGGAAAGGAGGGGTGGATGCGCCCTTAAGAAAAAGTTTCCCTTCCGAAGCGGCGCAGACGGGGTGGTCATTCTCGGACGATCTTTCAAGACTGACCACCCTGTCCGCGCCTTTCAATGGAGGCTTCGCAGCATTTTCTTGATGGCGCGTCCACCCCTCCTTTCCAGGGAGGGGAGCACCCTCTTCCTGCCGCCTTTTACTTATCCTGTCCTTCTTCATGGGAGCCTCCGCCTGACAGGGTTGGGCTGATCGACATCCGCGCGGATTACAGGCCGGCGGCGCTCGTTCTCGACCATTCGATCGTTGGTGTCCTGCGCCTGCTTCTGCCGCTGTTCGAGAACTCGTTTGCGCGCGGCGTCTTTTTCCTGAGAAGCAGCGATGCGAAAGTACTGAGCGGCGTCCGCGGGCTGGCCGACCTGCAAATGCGCTTCGGCCAGGCCGGCGACAATTTCGGGATCCTCGTTGACCGGACGCCGGAACGCCGCCAGCGCAACGTGATATTGCCGGGATTCCAGCGCCGCCAAAAACAGCCGCTTGCGAACAGTGGAGTCATCAGGACGTTCGGCAATCGCACCCAGCAACAGCCGAACGCGCAGGGCCGCATCGGTACTCTGCTCGGCAGCAGCTATCCGAGCCGGGAAAAAGTACGGCGCGTCCGCAGCATCGGGCGTGATTCGGATTCGTCCCGAAAGCAGATCCAATTCCCGGCTGCCCGTGGACGCGGCTTGTGACGGACCTGTTTTCGCCTGTTCTCGAGCAGCCTGCGCTCGAATGTCGTATGAAGCCTGACGAGACATGACAACCCTCTGCAGATTTTCCGCAGCGGCCGCCGGCTGGATCTTGGCCAGCTCGAGCCGGGCTTCGTCGTCCCATGGAACAGCCTGAATCCGGAGTTTAAGGAATTCCTCGGCTTCGGCCCGACGTCCGCCGGCCGAAAGCACGCGGGCTGATGCCGTCAGATGTTCGAACGGAACTGTGGACAACCGGTTCAGTCTCTTCAACAGGTCCATTGCCTGGTCCAGGCGTCCTTGCTTCAACCGGATTTCAGCAAGGCCCAGGAATGCAGCGCTGTTGATGGGGGAGTTTTCTATCTGGCGCGAATACAAGAATTCCAGGATCCGTTGGCCCACATTCGGCAGTCCCTTTCGATCCAACGTGGCGGCCGTTTCCAGCAGAATGTGATCAGCGGGAGCTTTGGACACATCATTCCGATAGTTTTCGAGCAGGGCTTCGAGACGACCTTCCATCGCCGCGATTCGAATTTCAGCTTGTTGCGCGCCCGGACCGCGCCTTTCGGCATCCGTGAAAGAATCGAGAAGCTGCCTTGCCGCGGATGGGTCGATGTTGTCGAGCAGGTATTCGAGATATCGCTGCCTTGCCTGCTGATATTGGAACCTGCCCAAATTGGACGAGGTGGAGAGCACGCTGACCGCTGTTTGCAATACAAGCCTTCGCTGGCGCGAGCTTAACCAATACTGACCCTCGAGGTTCACGAGCAGCTGGCCGGGCGATCGGGACGTTTGAACGATGTCCAGGAGCCATTGATCTTCGGCGGAATTTTCGAAAGCTGCCTGGAGCAGTGCCGGCAGTTGCCATACTTGTAACGCGCGCGCGGTCGCACGGAGGGCTTTGTCAATCTCTCCGCGTAAGGTGTCCGTTTGTTGCCGTGACCGGATATCGCGGAACATCACTGCGCCTGTTATCGGATTTGGCAGTTTTTCAAATTTAGCCAACCCGTTTCTCCATTCCGCGAGAGCCTCATTTCGCCGGCCGAGGTCCCACAAAATGAGCGCGATGTTGGAGTGAATCTCCGGCCGTTTCTCATCGAGTTCCAGAGCGTGCCGAAACTCCGTCAAGGCGCGTTCGGGCTCGCCGGCCTGCCGATAATACCGGGCGAGCTCGAGATAGGCCTCGGGATCACCGGGACGGAATTCGACCTGCGCCGGCAAATAGTCGGCTGCGGCCTGTGATTCGCCGATGTCGCGCAAATATTCGCCGTACCGCTGTCCATAGTAAGACCAGACGTTGCCCGCAAGCTGGCTTGTACGATCAACAGGTTTTCCGACCCGTTCCTGGATGAGCTGCGAACCCAGCGCCCGCTGGAAAGCTGAACGTACGTCTGGAGAATTCAACCCGAAGTAAACGCCCACCAGGGTCGTGTATGCGTCAGTCCACACCGGATTCCTCTTCTGCAGTTGGATGGACTGAATGGCGCGCGCTGGATCGCCCGAAGCAAGCAGTGCCTGCGTCGCCAGCAGACTATCCGAATCGGCCGGCGTCCGGCCGGCGATGCTCAAAAGCTGATCCGGCCGCGACTGAGCCAACAGTTCGTAATATCTTGCGCGATTGTTGACCTGAAGTTCGCTGTGAGCGGTCAGGAGCTGTAACTCCGATGCAGAGTCACCGATCTCATGGTATGCATTCATTGCGACCGCCAGCAATCCGCTTCTTTCCTGGGTGGGGACTTTCGAGGCAAGGCCTTCAAGCTGGCGGGCCAGCTCAGCGAACCGCATACGGCGCTGCTGCAGGGGCACGAACGTTCCGCCGCCGAATCCTATCTCGCGCTGCGCGGCATTGGGCTGGGCAGCCTGTTCCAGGCGCCATTGCACCTCGAGGTCGTAGAGACGGGCAGAATTCGCGATATCGACGAAGTACCGAAGCTGTTGCGGGCTGGCGGCCGGTCTTCTTTGAATGAGCAGCGCCGCGAAGGCTTGCTTTTCTTCGGGGGTGAAATAGACGGCCACGGCCTGTCCCATCGCGCGAGCCACATTCGTATTATCGAAGCTCAGGACCCTTTGGAAGGCCTCGCTGTACCTGCGGGCGCGGGTCATAATCCGCGCGTAAGGGCGCTGCCACTCGGACGGGCCCGATCCCCCATTCTGGGCGCTCACGAATTGCTGCTGGATGAAGTCGGCGGCGGCATCTGCCATTCCCAGTTCTTCAAGCGCCAGCGCCACACGGCCGTATTCTCGCGAAGCCTCGGATCTGTTTTCGATGTAGGCCCGCTGGAGGGTGGCAAGGGCCTGTTGATTCTGACCAAGTCTTGCCTGTAGCACGGCGACGCGCTGGAGCCACTCCGGCTTTTTGTGACTCAGCTCATAGAGAACATTGTAAGTACCAATTGCGTTGGCAAATCGAAACGTCCGTTCTTCCAGCTCCGCGCGGGCGATCGCCAGATCCTGCCGTTCCGGGCGTGCGGTCATGGCCTTCGTATAGGCTTCGATGGCAGCCGGATAATTTTCGAACTGCGTCTGGAGGCGAGCCAGAACAATGGACCAGCGGGGATCGCGCGGCGAGTTCGCCACGGTTTTTGCGTAGTAATCGGTGAGTTGTGCCCGCAAATTCTGCTGCGAAGCAAGACGTCCTGCCTCGGCAAGAACGATGTCATCCTCAGGAAACCGATTGATGATCTCGATGAATTGATCGAGCGCTTCGCGGAATTTACCTTGCCGCACAAAAACCGGAATCAAACCCCGGCGCATTGCCGCAATGCGATCGGTTTTCTCCGACTGCGGGATTTGCGATTGTTGGATCTCGGAGATCTTCGAAACGTAAAGTTGCTGAAGTTCCGTTTCTCTTCCAGCGGCAGCAAGAGCGTCACCCATCAAAGCGACATATTGACCGCTGATCGGATCCATGCGAAGAAGACTCTCGGCAGACCGAGTCGCGTCCGCGTATTGCCTGGCTTCAATCGACTTCCGCACGGTCTCGACCAGATAGTCCTTCTTGAGCGATGCGTGCGCGCGTTCAGCAGCAGTTGCGAGCACTCGAACGGCGCGCGGCTTATCGTGACGCCAGTAGTAATCCGCCGTCGCCCGAATGACGCCACTGATGAGGGAATTAGCCTGGTAGATGGATTCGAATTCACTCTGGGCCGCGGCAAGATTGCCCCGGGCCTCGAGGAAGTGTGCGAGTTCGAGCCGAAGGCGCAGTTGCTCCTGCGGATCGGATTCGAGTTGGACTTCGCGGCGGATCACCCGTTCCTGGACTGGACGCATGGCGGCTTCGTCGGCAACTCGCCGGACGTAGGAGAGGATTTCGCGCGAAGACGTCCGATCGGTTGTGGCCAGAAGCAGCGACTCCACGTCTGGCTGCCGTTCCTGCGCACGAAGCAGGCTCACCCGAAGTTTGAGAACCTCCGCATCTTCCGGCGAGGCGTCCACGCGCCGCTTCGTCTGATCGTCCACCAGCATCCGGTAATCCTGACGGGTGGCGAGGCGAAGAAGGCGCGCCTGGGAAGGGCCGCCCTGCCGGCTGAGCGCGCCTTTTATGTATTCCGCAACCGCCTCCGGACGGCGGTTCTGCGACTCAAGAATGGCGCCCGTCTCGTATGCCCACAGAGAGGGGTCCTTCAGTCGAGCCCTGCCGCGCTGCAGCCAGTTGAGCGCGTCGGACGGGCTCAGATAATCCCAGAAGAGAGTAGCCGCTTGAAGATAGCCCTCGGGTTTGCCGGGCTCGATCCCCGGAAGCCGTGCCCAGACGCTGCGCGCCGTAGTCATTATTTCGCGGTCGGCATAGATCTCGCCAAGCCGGGTTACTCGTTCCCTGTTCCGCGGCTCGCTTCGTGCAAGGTCTTCTGCAATCGAGCCCGCAACAGTGGTGTTGCTGGCATCGTATGCGCCGAGCGACCGGTACAGCTCAGACGCACGTCCTGCAAACACCGTGTCGGCAGGATAGGCGGCTGCCACAGCCCGCATACTCGTTGCGGCCGTTTCAAAGTGTGATTGCCAGGCTTCGGCCTCGGCGATGAATCGAGTGACTGCCGGATTGGCCGCTTGCATTTCGGCCCAACTGCCGCGGCTGGTAGCCGGAAACAAATCGACGGCGCTGCGCACGGCTCCAGCCAGGGCACCGGCGGCGGAGAGCTGCGCGAAGTACATGCGCCTGATGCTCTCGTCTTCATACCAGTGATCGGCGAGCAGACGTGTCAACGCCGCCGAATCCGACGTGACACCGCTTGAATACAAGGGAACCAGATTCTGAACAAATCTCAGGTCATGCGGGAAACGTGCATGAGCGTAAAGATTGATTTCCAGCTGCAGCCGTCGCTCGAGCGACCCGTCCGCAATCACATCAGCGATGTAGGCGTCCACATCGGTGCCCGCGAATGTGTCCACAACTTGCCGTGAAAGGGTTCGCAATTCGCTGTCGAGCTTGCTGCGAAGATAAAACCGGGCCAGCTTGTGCCACCACGACCGGTCCTGAAAACGCTGAGTGGCGCGGCGGTAAATCTGCTCGATTTCACCGGCCCTTTGATTGGCGCCGAGAAAGTCCGCAAGGCGGTCGTACAGGCCGGGATCATCGGGGTTGCGATCGAGTTCGCGCCTGTACAATGCGAGCGCGTCGGGAATCCGGTTCAACTGGGTCAGCCGGGAGATGTACCGCTGGAGCACCTGGGCGTAGTCGGCCGAGCGTGGCCGGCCGCTGCCGAGAGGAACCTGCAGCGCCCTGGCGGCAAGTTCGGCAAGCAACCGATCGTACACCCCGAGTTCTTCCGGAACTTGCTTGCGCCGCGCATACGCATCCGCGACCTGGAGCGCTACCCTTGTCCGTTGCTCTGCATCCGGGAAATCATTGATGAACGCGGTGCCCTGACGAATGATCGCCTCATCCTCACCGTAAACGGCGTAGCTTTCGATGATCCGCGACAGCAGTTCCGAGCGTCGAGTAGAAGGAGGAAAGCGATTCGACAGCAAGGCGTAAAGATCAGCCGCTTTCGCCCTATGGAAATAGGCTTCCCCCTTTCGTTCCTGGGACGTGAACTGAACATCCGGATACTGGGAATTGAAGATCAGCGACAGTATTCCATTGAGGAAGCCCGGTGAACGATCGATGGTCGCGATATCGCGGTAGAAGGAGAGGTCTCCGCGGCCGAAACGGATGGGTTGGTCCGGCGCTTTTATCAGCGTCGTTATGATTTGGACCAGCGCGGTCTCCTGGGAGGCCGCATCCCCACCGGGCAGGCTGTAGAGCGCATAAGCGTAGCGCACGGTTTCATCGTAGTCATTTACCGAATCGAAGAGCTTGGCGAGAGTGTTCAGCTCGGCCGATGTCCATGAGGCTTTGGCCGCTTCCTTCCGGACGCGAAACTCCGAAAGCTCTCGACCGGCGGCACTGACGTCGGATTGTTTCTTGTAATAGTGAAAAAGACGGGCTGCAGGAGCAAGATCCAGCGGCCGCACTATCGCGGCTCGCCGCGCGTTCTGATAAAAGTCGAAGAGTTTGTGCGAATCGGCCAGCAGTTTGAAATATCCATCCAGCAGCCCCTGCGGCCATAGAGGATCAAATGCAGCATCGTAAACGGCAAGTGCGCCTCCCGGGGATCCTCGCTTCTCGGCAAGGGATGTCCTGGCGCGAACAGGAAAGAAACGATCGTTGGGAAACGTTCGCTGATAACGTTCCAGGAGTTGGGCACCTGCGGTGACCATGCCGTTTTCGAGAAGAAAGTCGAAGTAGCCCCGGTAGAGAGAATCGGCCCGCGGATACTTGGCGATCCAGGCTTCGTAATCCTGAATGGCGAGCATGGGCGGCATGCCTTCCGCCAGGATCAACTGCTGGATGCGCTCGTGCAATTTCCAGGCGCGCTGCTGCGTCTCGGGCTGCAACCGATCTTCGATTGCGGGCAGTCTTGCGTCTGCCGCCGCCAGCGCCAGCAGTTCCTGTTGCGGCTGCATCCGCCTGTGATAGTAATCGGCCAGTGCGATCTGGCTTGCAACACGATCCGGCGACACGGTATCAAGCAATTTCCACCGGGCTTCCGCATTTGTGAAATCGAGTTGAGCTTCATACTCTCGAGCCGTAAGGGTGACCAGTTCGACGTCCGACGGGCTTCGCGCGCTGAGCGTGGCAAGCCCCGGCGCGGTCTCTCGCGGCGGCCGACGCACGGAAGTTGGACCGGTGAGCGTCGGAACCGCGCGGTAGAGGACGCTCGAAGCAGGAGACGATGACGGCAGCCACTGCAGCCATGAGGGAACTTCGGCATGAGCGGCAAGGGCCAACCCCACGATTAAGACGACGAGAAGAGATGTTTTCCAGCCGCGGAGCGGCGAAGGGACAAAAGGCGGTTTCCAGCCGCGGAGCGGCGAAGGGACAAAGAGCGGTTTCCAGCCGCGGAGCGGCGTAAGAATGTAGCCCCGGCCGTGAGGCCGGGGTAAAGGTTTAGCTTCCGGTGAGCCCCGGAGGGGCGAAAGAATCTTCCGCCCCTCCAGGGCTGGATCGCTGGAAACGTTCATCCCACGGCTGACGCCGTGGGCTACATTCTTGCGCCGCTCCGCGGCTAAGTCGTGGGCTACATTCTTGCGCCGCTCCGCGGCTAAGTCGTGGGCTACATTCTTACGCCGCTCCGCGGCTAGCTCAGTCTTGTGCCGCTCTTCGGCTACGCTACGGAACCACCGCAAGGCTCACCTCCTGCGTACCGATATTACGGGCGAAGTCTTCGGCCGAAACAATGACCCGGTATTGGCCGGCCGGGAGATCATCAGGAATTCGAAACTCACCGGTGTTCGAGCGCGCTTCCGCGTTCCACGCCAGCCTGACGGGCGCCACACCGTACATTCGCGCCACGATCGTTCGCGTGGTCTGCGAGGCGCTGACCTGCAGCCGCACCGTTTCTCCTCTGTGGTAGCTCGTTCGATCCAGCGTGGTTCGCACAACCGGCGGCTTGCTCGCGATCACAAAAGTCTTTTCCTCTCGGTACGCGTTTCCCTGGGCATCCTTGAGAACAAGCTGCACATGATGCGTTCCGTCCGGCGTGTCGGCAGGCGCGAGGAAGCGCGTCTGCCACATGTCTTCGCCTTTGAGATATCTCAATGGCTTGATCAGTCCGAATGGAAAAATCGCAATCACAGAGCGAATCGACGCATCGGTCTTGACCCGCAGGATCGGGTCGCCCGGGCGGATCACGCGAGGCCTTAACAGCGATCGCGGCGCCGCCAGAAAAGACGTATAGGGCGTGACAAACTTGTACTTCCGGGAGAGCTGGATGATTTCGTCAATTGATGCCTTGTCCTCGCCGTCCCTGTCTATCTTTTCGAGCAGGGCATCTACGCGTGCTTTCGCCCAGGTGCGGGGAAGGGCCGGGTGATCCTGGGAGTCGGCCGGGAGCGGAGCGTTCGCACTCAAGGTCACGGCTGTTCCGTCACGCTGGCCCGTTGCGGTAAACATCGCGGAAGGGCTCGGTTGCCTGTATCGGCCGATCCATGTTTGCTCCGAGCCTCCGAAAACTGCAGGTTCCAGGGCATACACCATGTCTGTATTGCCGGCAGGCGCAACGGAGAGCTGCAACGAGCCAATCGGAAACCGGCCGATCTTGGAGATGAATTGCTGGATCTTGAAGTCCACCGGCTCGGTGCTTCGCGCCCACTCGAACAATCCGTTGGCGCTGCTCACCTGCCTGAGCACTGGAAGGTTGGCGTCATCGCCAACCGCAAAGACAAACATCCGGGGGCGCTGCTGCTCAGCCAGGCGAGTCCATTGAGCGTTGAAATTCGAGACCAGGCGCGCGTTTTGAACCGTACCCTGTGTTGAACCGCCATCGGTGAACAAGACGACGTAGGCGTTTGTGCCGGCCTGCGCCAGGGCGCGATCCAGTGCCGTCCCCAGATCAGTGGCGCCGCGCAGCCTGCTCTGTTTCACAAACGCAAGCGCCCGCTCAATCTGGTCCGCATTGGCGGGCTGTGTGGCCGTGGCGAAGAGAGATACGTCCGAATTGAACACGACGACATTGAAGCGGTCCTGCGGCCGAAGCGATCGCAGCAGGCTTTCGTATGCCTGAAAACTGCTGTCGAGCTTGTTCCATTGCATCGAAAGCGACGTATCGAATACTGCAATCACCGTGCGCGGCGGGGAATTTTGAGGCGTCACTCCCAGACCAAAGAGTCCGGACGCCTGAAAGAAGCCAATGGGTGGGGTCTGCGCGGGGTTTCGATAAGTAACGACTCGAAGTGTATCCGCGGTTGAAGGATCGACGCTGTACTTCACCGCGAAATCTTCCGTCAGCGCGACACCGGTGCCCGAATACGACGCGCGGATCCGATTTGGCGAGCGCTCGTTGATCTTCAATGGATACGCTTTGCCGATTCCGTCAAAGCCGGCAATCCGGCGCTCCGATAGAAGCGTGAGGTTGACGTCGAGCCGCCCGGCTAATTGAGCCTGGTACGTATCCGGCTTCAACGGAATTGCAAGCACGCTTTCGAACTGCTCGACTGGAACACGCTCGTGGTATTCGATCTCAACGCGCTTGGTGCCGCGAGCCGGAATCGGTGTCACCCGGGCTGTGAATTCGGAACTGCGTGCGGCTTCCTGAGCGCCGCGTTCACCCATTTGAAGAATGCCTGGATCAATTGTCTGAGACCGAAGACTGTCATAGATCTCGCCGGCGCGCTTGCGTTCGAGAATGACGCCGGGAATGCGCGTTAGCTCGTCCCAGACTGCGAAATCTGAAAGCACCGCCCGGACGGGTAATGCGAAGCTGTAGGTGCCTTCAAGATTCCGGCCCGTATGGTTGGCGAAGATTTCGCGGACAGCGACGCGCGCCGTACCGTTGTCGATCAGGATATCAAGCGCCATCTCCTCCAGAGACAGGATGTTCGGATCCGGAGCGTTTCGGTCGCCCGGAATGAGAACGCCGGAATCGGCGGCGGCCAATGGCAAGACAAACAATAAGACGATAATGAATGCTCTCATCGGAGGAGTCCTTCCATTGGCATTCGGACGATACCGTTATCGGTTCCGACGAAGATCTTTCCGTCGGAAGCCGCGAGCGCAGTGACGTTCAGAGAAGGCAGTCCGGCGGTTATCGGCGTCCATCTGTGCTCCACAGAATCGTAAACGAGAAGTCCGCGGTCCAGTGTTCCGGCGAGGATCCGATTGGAGACGGCGAGCATGGCATTGGGATTGATGACCGTATACGGCGGCATATCGGGAAAATCCGTCCACTGTCCATCGGCATCCAGTTGAAGGACGCCGCCGCCGTACGTTCCGATGAACCAGCCCCCGCCGAACGGCACGACGGCCGAAATCCAGTTCTGTTTGAGCGGTGAATTGCTGGTGGTGTAGTTGGCCCGGACAAATCCGGCGTCAATCACGGAAAGTCCACCCAGCGTTCCCGCGAATAGCCGGGACCCGCTCTGGCCCAACGCGTACACGTGATTGTTCGCCAGGCCGTGAAAGGCATATATCGATTGAGGCCCACCGGCATCGAAAAGCGTTACGCCGGCCGCCGTCGCAACCGCAAGACCGTCCGGACGGACCGCCACATCGCTGACGTGGTCGGCTATGAGCCCATCGGATCGCCCAATGCGGCGAAGGATTTTGCCCTCCGGACTGAACAAAACCAGGCCGTTCGCAGTGGCTACCACCTGCACGTTCCGGTGCGGATCCGGGACAATCCGGTTGACGCAAAACACCTGCTCGTCTTCGACGTGTGCCGTCCGTTTCATAGTGCCGCTATCAGCAATGTCGATGCCGCGGTCGAAATAGCCGATCCACAGCTTTCCTGCCGAGTCTACCGATAGAGCGGAGACGTTGCGATCCGTCCAGCCGGCGCTTTCTGCCGCAATGCGACGGGTCCAGAGACTCGTTCGAGGTTCCTGTTCAAACAGGCTGTCCCTGGTAAGTGCGAATGGAATTCCGCGAATTTCGAAGAACCGGCGTGCCGTATGGGGTTCGAAATCGGAAACCGGGGTAAATCGCGGACCTTTTACGTTCGATAGCTTTACGTCGACGATACCCTCGTCCACTGTGCCGATCAGCAGATGATCTTTTGTTGCGAGCAGCGTTTGGCTGAGAACCCCTTCCGCGACGTTGCGAACGTATTTGCCGTCGCGAAACTCGGCGGCGCCCACCGCCGTCCCGACAAATATCCGGTCTTCGCCGGCGGCAATGGAAAGCACCCGATTGTCCGGCAAGCCGTTCTGGTCGTGGAATTCTTCCGTACTTCCGCCTTTCCAGTGGATGACGCCGCGGTCACGCGTGCCGATCCAGAGATCTCCCTCGCTGCCCCCAAGCGCCGTGACAGGAACGTTTCGAAGGCTCGAGTGAAACGGCTTGATGGTTGCGCCGTTGTAGGCAATGACTCCGCCTTCTGAAAGGCCGGCCAGCAGAATGCCCGTAGGCAGGATTAGTAACGATGTAATGTTCCCGTATCCGTTTCCCTGTAACTGGATCTGGGAAAAACGCACGCCGTCGAATACGAGGATGCCCGCGGACGCAGTTCCGATCCATAGCTTTGGTTCTGCATCGCCGGCTACAGTTCCAACGGCCATGGCGACGGGAGGCGAAGGCGGAAGATCGCGTCCTACAAGATAGGTAGCGCGAAGATCACCCGCGAGGTCATACGTCCAGATTCCTCCCGCGCCGCAGATGTAAAGGAGATCGTGGAACAATTGCGCGTCGCGGAAATCTGGAGGCGCCGGAAGGAAATCCACCAGCGCAGGTTTTGAATCGGAGATGGGACGAATCTGGAACGCGATCCGCGATTCCGAGATGTCCGCTTCAGCTTGTTCAAGCACCCACTTTGCCCGGACGATCCAGAACAAGCTGAAGGACGTCAGGAGTACAACGCCGGCCAGAACTGCCCAGCGTAGCCTTGCGTGCGCGATCGACCTCAAGATCATGTCCTCGCTTGTTCGCAAATCGGATGCCGCTTTAGAATTATCGCAAGTCGGCCAAGATTAACCAACAAAGACAAGGAGCGTTTCTTATTAACTTCGTCGCGTGGAAATTGTCGCACTGCTTCAGGCAGGTTAAACCACAACTGTAGCGGCGG